>Ga0302288_1000108_pt1 | contig 78010 bp, 56 predicted proteins | sample III_Fen_N1_1_FD_194549 | JGI IMG/M metagenome (GOLD analysis project Ga0302288, IMG submission 194549) | Peat permafrost microbial communities from Stordalen Mire near Abisko, Sweden - III_Fen_N1_1 | ecosystem: Environmental > Terrestrial > Soil > Wetlands > Permafrost | place: Sweden: Abisko... | reverse complement strand
AACCATAAAAATGACTGGATTTTTAATCAATACGGCAGGGTTAAGTTTTATAACACTATCTTTTGCAGCTTGCAACAGAATCTTTTTGTTAAACAAGCTTGTTTTATCTGAATTTCTCATAATCTTAGTTTTTTACCACATAGGCACATAGTTTACATAGGAAATACAATTTTAAAATCTATGTGTTTCTATGTGCCTATGTGGTTAATTAAATTAAATCTATTTCATCATTAATAAATGTTCCATAATTGGACCTAAAGCTAAAGCTGGGAAATGTGTTAATCCACCAACAATAAGGATTACCGCAATTAATAAACCTACAAATAACCAGTTATCGGTATGGAATGTTCCTGCCGAAGGAGGAGTAATTTTCTTCTTTGCCATATTTCCAGCAATTGCTAAAACAGGTATTATGACTCCAAATCGTCCGATAAGCATTCCAAGTCCTAATGTTAGATTGTAAAACACCGTGTTTGCATTAAGACCAGCAAAGGCACTACCGTTATTTCCAGCAGCAGAACTAAACGCATACAGAATTTCCGAGAATCCATGAGCACCACTATTATTCAAACTCGAAAGTCCCATTGTACTTACCGATGCCCAAGCTGTGAAAATGAGGATTACAATATTTGGTGCGAGTACTGCAACTATTGCCATTTGTACTTCAAATGCTTCGACTTTTTTACCAAGATATTCGGGCGAACGACCAACCATTAATCCAGCAATAAATACAGTGAGAATTACAAAGATTACGATACCATATAAACCTGCTCCAACACCACCAAAGATTATTTCACCAAGCATAATATTTATCATTGCAACCATTCCAGCCAAAGGCGATAAACTATCGTGCATTGCATTTACCGAACCATTTGAAGCTGCCGAAGTTGAGGTTGACCATAGAACACTATTCGTTATTCCAAATCGGGTTTCTTTTCCTTCCATTAGTGGTAAATGTCCAAATATTGGATTACTTGCATACTCGGCATATAATGATAAACTTAAACCAGTTAGCAACAGAATGAGCATCACAGAAAATATTATCCAACCATGACGAACAGATCCGACCATTTTACCATAGGTGTAAGTCAATGCAGCTGGGATTAAAAGGATAAATAACATTTCAAGGAAATTGCTTAAAGGAGTTGGATTTTCGAAAGGATGCGCACTATTTGCATTGAAAAATCCACCACCATTTGTTCCAAGTTGTTTGATTGCAATTTGCGAAGCTGCTGGTCCCATAGGAATAACTTGTTTCACTCCTTGAAGCGTTTGAACCGTTTCGTAAGGTTTAAAATTTTGTACAACTCCTTGACCAACTAAAACAATGGCAAACAATATAGAAAGTGGCAACAATACATATAATGTTGAACGAGTTAAATCTGTCCAGAAATTACCAAGATTATCGGTTGTTTTGCGAGATAATCCTCTAATAAGAGCTAACAAAACAGCTATTCCAGTAGCAGCACTTACAAAGTTTTGAACGGTAAGTCCAAGCATTTGCACAAAATAGCTTAACGTTGTTTCGCCAGCATAACCTTGCCAGTTAGTGTTTGTCATAAAACTAACTGCAGTATTGAAAGCAGAATCCCAAGAAACATTAGCTAGTTTAGCTGGATTCATTGGTAAATGTACTTGCAGTAATTGTATTAAAAACACAAATAAAAATCCGATGAAATTAAAGATAAGCAAACCAAAAGTATACGACTTCCAGTTGCTTTCTTCATCAGGATTTACTTTAATGAATTTGTATGTTAGCTTTTCGAGCCAACCAAAAACAGGTTGCATAAAGTGTTTTTCGCCAGTAAACACTTTTGTCATGAATTTGCCTAAAACGGGTGTAAGTCCGATTAATAAGGCAAAGAACAAAATAATTTGAAGTACATCGTGCGTTGTCATAGTGTATTTTTTTTATGATTATCGAGGTTAAGTAAATGACCAATATAGTATCCAAGTCCAAAGAGAAGGATCAGCCCAGTAAAAAACTCAAGTAGAGTTAAAAAGCCTTCCGTTGTCATGATTTCTAGAATTTTTCCGGTTTAATGAGTGTATAAGTTAAATAAACGAACAAGAGAAGTGCAACAACAGTTCCAGTAACGAACCATGCAGTAGAGTTCATTTCCATCGGCGTTTTGTCCTGAGACATTGCTGTCGAAGTTGCTAAGAGAATAGTTAATGTTTCCATATCAAATAGATTTAAGTATTTTATTTGATACAAAGTTGCCACCGAAACCATAAGGGTTTTGTTAGGAAATCTTACATAAGCATAAAGATTTTATAAAAATAATTGTGAAGCTGCCTAAAAATAGAGAAAGGTTACACTCGATGTAAAAAGTGTAACCTTTCGGGTTGTTGTCTGATGTGTAAACCAAGACAGGAACAAAATTGCAACCAAATGCATTAAGATTTTATAAGTAAAGTAATGCTTTATATAAAGATTTAATAAAAAGTCAATCTAAAAACTCAGAGAATGTCGAAATAGAATCTCTACTAATAACATTCTAATAACATTAAAACCTTATTCTTTAACACAGACATGATATTCCCATAATATTCTGGTAACATAGCCTTTCTACATTTGTAATGTACAATAAAATAAAAAGTTGAGCTATGGAAAAGTATTTATTCTTTTACCTAAAAACCGGAGGCGGACACCTTGCACCAGCAAAGGCAGTAGCCGAAAAAATAAAAGCCGAAAGTAAAAAGGATGTAGAAATTCTTTTGATAGATGGTTTAGCTGAATCGAAAAAATTCGTAAAATCGGCTATCGAAGATGGTTATAAAAATGCCATAAACAAAGCAGCTTGGACTTATGAATTATTGTATGCTTTACATAAAATTCCTGCTGTTTCGAAATTTACTGCAGGACTCATTTCCCGATTTGTAAAACCAAGTATCGAGAAACAAATTCTCGAAACACAACCAAAGAAAATTGTAGTTTTTCACTTCTTTTTGATTAAACCAATTTTCGAAATAATACGCGAACATAATCTCAAAATACCAGTAATTACGGTAGTTACCGATCCATACACTGCGCATCCAATATGGTTTTTACAAGAAAATCAAAACTATATTGTATTTAGCGACAGCTTAAAAGAAAAATGTATTGAACGAGGTATAAATAAAAACAACCTACAAGTATTTCCATTTATCCTCGACAGTAAATTTTCGCAAAATGTTAGCGATTTCGACAAGCTTAAAATTCGCATGAATTTAGGATTCGAATTCAACTCGAAAATAATACTTATAATTGGTGGTGGTGAGGGAATGCCTCGCGGCAAAAAAATATTGAAGAATATCATCGCCAAGAACATGGATGCTGAAATTGCCATCGTGTGCGGAAAAAACCTGAAACTGTATGCTCAGGCGATGAAACTAAAAACCCAATATGGGCTCAACAACCTCAAAGTCTATGGTTTTGTAGATTTTGTGTATTCTCTCATTAGTATTTCCGACGTTGTAATAACCAAATGTGGTGCCTCAACTTTTATGGAAATACTAATGATGGGCAAGGTTCCTGTAATCAACAATTACATTTGGGAACAAGAAAAAGGAAATATGGAATTTGTTTGTGAACGTAAAATGGGAATTTTGGAAAAAAGCACCAAACGCTTACCCGATGTGCTTCACAGACTAATTACCGACAACGAATTTTACAATATGTTAACCAATAATATAAAGAACGGAACTTTCAGCAACGGTGTTGGACCAGTTTCAGACTATATAGTAAACTTTCAATAAATAAAGCTATGAACATCTTAGTATTATCGGACCTACATATCGACCCTCGCGACAAGTTTGGTACGTTTCAATGGAACGAGATGGATTTGATTTGGCAAATAGAACGTATTAGAGATCAACACAATATCGACAAAGTTATTTTTAATGGCGATGTATTTGAACTCTACAAATATAGAATGGAAGAAATAGAGAAAGCAAATCCAACATTGATGAAATATTTCAACGATAAAGATTTTGTTTTCATAAAAGGAAATCATGATATAATTAACGAATCGGGATTAGAAGCTTACCAAATTATCAATTCCGACGGACAAAGTATTCACATTGAACACGGTCATAATGCCGATTGGTTTAACGGAACGAGAATTGGTCGTGCTCTTGGAAAAATTGGTTTATCGATCTTAAAGAAACTTTCGCATTCAAAATCGTTGATGGATATCTATTTCAAAATAGTAGCATTCGACGATCAAATAAACCACATTCCCAAAAAATACAATTCCATTAAGTATTTAACTTATGCGCTTAAATTATTAAAAGAGCATGATGTGGTAATATTAGCACATACTCACAAATTGGAATCACATCACACTTATTATTTGAATATGAAAAAACGATATTTGAATTGCGGATCGTGTTCTTTAGGACGTTTTCAGGCAATTGTGATGGATACAGAAACATTAAAATACGAACTTATAAAAGAAAATAAAGAAGCTATGAAAGATGGATTTCTTCATGCGACTACAATTACAGAACTCTCATGTACGGCATAGCCTATGCCTATTGCACACCCACTATCCCACCTCTAAGTAACTCCTCCCGAGTTTGTGCCGTACATTGTTTTTATTCTTAAATAGCAATTCGAAAGGTAATATAAATCACCTATTAAATGTGTAAATACATGTAAAATTCATTTACTTTTAAGCTTGTTTTACATTGGTTTTAAGTGTAAGTTGTTATAGTACAAATGATAAACTTAAATTCTAATATTTAAATTTAAAAGTATGATTTCTGGGTTGATTGATTTTATCGGTAAAACAATTAATGATCCTATTAGACACGAGAATGAACAAGATTCGTCTTTGGCTTTAATGAGAAAAATAGCATTATTATGGTTACCATTTACTTTAAGCTTTTTAATTCTTTTTTTGATTTGTAATTTATATATTAGTGCTTTAGGGATGTTATTCATCTCAATTAATCACTTTATATGTATATATTTAAGTACAAAAGGTTATAATAAACTACCACGTGTTTTAGAGACGATTGTACCATCATTGTCAATTTTTACTTTAGCTTGTTTTGAATTTCCTGTGAACAATAATATAAAGCTAATGATAATCATTTTGAATTTATCGTTAGTGTCATTTTCATTCATTTTCTTTTCATTGAAAGAGTGGAAATATATGGCGATTGGTGTTGCATTAATAATTGTTTATGGTCTTTTATACGAATTTCTCGGGCCATATTTCTATCGAGGAAATGTAAATGTTTTAACAGATTCTTTTTTGTTTGAAAGTTCAATTTACCTGATGTCATTAGTAATGTTATGTGTATGTTTTGTCTTCTTTAAGAAAATGATTGAGAATCAGATTGAGTTAATTCGTCGGTTATTGCAAGAATCGAATATGCAAAAGGAATTGATTCAATCACAAAAAGATTATGTAACATCACAAAAAGAAGAGATTGAAACACAAAGAGATGAAATTATAAAACAACGTGACTTTGTTATAAAGCAAAAAGAGCAAATCGAACAAAGTATAATGTATGCAAAGCAAATACAAAACGCCATTTTGCCGTCTCAAGAATTATTAAAAGAATATTTTTCCGACAATTTTATTTATTACAAACCTAAGGATATTGTAAGTGGTGATTTCTATTGGATTGCCAATATTGGAAGTAAAAAAATTATAATTGCTGCCGATTGTACTGGTCATGGTGTTCCTGGTGCATTTATGAGCGTTCTTGGAATAACATTACTTAACGATATTGTTCGAGTAGAACGAGAATTAAATCCCGAAGCAATTCTACATAATCTTCGAGAACGTATTATTAAACTTTTTGATAAAACCGAAGGCGAATACATTCAAAAAGATGGAATGGATGTTACAATCTCTATTATAAATACCAAAGATCATACACTTGAATTTGCTGGTGCGAATAATAAAATTTATATTATTTCGGGCGAAGATTTGCATGAAATAGAAGGCGATAAAATGCCAGTTGGTTTTTCGTATTCTAACGATCCTTTTACTTCAAAATCATTCCAATTTAAAAAGGGAGATTCAATATATATGTTCTCTGATGGATATCGTGACCAATTCGGAGGACCTAATACTAAGCGCTTTCAGTCAAGAAGATTTAAAGACGTTTTGAAAGAACATAATTCGAAGAGTATGGATGATATTGAAACGGCAATTCATACAACTTACGAAAAATGGAAAGGCTACAACGAACAGATAGATGATGTGTTGGTTATGGGATTTAGGATATAATAAATGTTTTCTAAACAATAAAGCCTAAATTTTTCGTATTGAGAAATTTAGGCCTTATTATTTGTGATTCCCACGAGATTCGAACTCATATCATCAGAATCGGAATCTGACATTCTATCCATTGAACTAGGGAACCAATAATGGTCTGCAAACTTAAAAAAAAAGACCGACATTGCTGCCAGTCTCATTCAATATTATTAGCTTTAATTAAGCTCTTCCTGCACTACCAAGTACGTTGGTAACTTTATGGATATATAAAGCTTTTAATGCATCGCGAGCAGGTCCTAAATATTTACGTGGATCGAATTCAGCTGGGTTTTCAGCAAATGTTTTACGAATTGCAGCAGTCATTGCCAAACGACCATCGCTATCGATATTGATTTTACAAACCGCAGATTTAGCAGCACGACGTAACCATTCTTCTGGAATTCCGATAGCATCTTTCATTTGTCCACCAAATTTGTTGATTGTAGCAACTTCTTCTTGTGGAACCGAAGATGCACCATGAAGTACAATTGGGAATCCTGGGATAAGTTTTTCGATTTCTTCTAATATGTCGAAACGTAATGTTGGAGGAACTAAAACACCATCAGCATTGCGAGTACATTGTTCTGGTTTAAATTTGTTAGCACCATGTGAAGTACCAATTGAAATTGCTAAAGAATCAACACCTGTACGTTTTACGAAGTCAGCAACTTCTTCTGGACGTGTGTATGTGTGGTGTTCCGAACTTACTTCATCTTCAACACCTGCTAATACTCCAAGTTCACCTTCTACAGTTACTCCGTGAGCGTGAGCATATTCTACAACTTGTTTTGTTAATTCAATGTTTTTCTCATAAGAATGGTGTGAACCATCGATCATTACTGAAGAAAATCCAGAATCGATACAAGATTTACATAATTCAAATGTATCACCATGATCTAAGTGAAGAACGATTGGAATTGAACAACCAAGTTCTTTAGCATATTCTACTGCTCCTTGAGCTAAATAACGCAACAAAGTTTGGTTTGCATATTTACGAGCACCACTTGATACTTGAAGAATTACTGGCGATTTTGCTTCAACACATCCGCTGATAATTGCTTGCATTTGTTCTAGGTTATTAAAGTTGAACGCTGGGATTGCATATCCACCTTTTACTGCACCTGCAAATAAATCTTTGCTGTTTACAAGTCCTAATTCTTTATAACTTACTGCCATTTTGGAAAGATTAATAATTACACATTTATATATCGAAAAACATTAATTGCAACTTCATAAAATAACGGCGCAAAATTAATTTATTTATACAATTATCAAAATCCTATACAATGAAAATATCAACAATAGTAGTCTATTTAATCCTACCTATATAGTCGTAAATGGTCTCTATTATAATTGTTAACATTTTCGATAATATTCATTAAAATAAATATAAGTTACTTAAGTAAGTTGTAAATTTGTGAAATTGATATTCGTCATAACGATTACAATTATTAAAGTATAAATTATAAAATATTAGAAATGGGATTAATTTTAGACGCCGTTAAACCAGGAGTTTTAAGTGGCAAAGACGTTCAAAAAGTATTTGAAATAGCTAAAGCAAATAAATTTGCATTACCAGCTGTAAATGTTGTAGGTACAGATTCTGTAAATGCTGTTATGGAAGCTGCAGCAAAAGTTAAATCACCAGTTATTATTCAATTTTCGAATGGTGGTGCTCAGTTTTATGCAGGAAAAGGTCTTAAATTAGAAGGTCAAGGTGCTGCAATTGCTGGTGCAATTTCTGGAGCTTTACATATTCACAAAATGGCTGAATTATATGGTGTTCCTGTCATTTTACATACAGACCATGCGGCTAAAAAATTATTACCTTGGATCGACGGATTACTTGATGCTAGCGAAGCAAACTTCAAAGCTACAGGCAAACCACTTTTCAGTTCACACATGTTAGATTTATCTGAAGAGCCATTAAAAGAAAACATCGAAATTTGTAAAACATACCTTGCTCGTATGAGCAAAATGGGTATGACATTAGAAATCGAACTTGGTGTTACAGGTGGCGAAGAAGATGGTGTTGATAACAGCGGTGTTGATCATTCAATGTTATATACTCAACCAGAAGAAGTAGAATTTGCATACAGCGAATTATTATCTATTTCTCCTAATTTTACTATTGCTGCTTCTTTCGGTAATGTTCATGGTGTATACAAACCAGGAAACGTAAAACTTACTCCAAAAATCCTTGATAATTCTCAAGCATTTATCAATAAAAAATTAGGAACAACTGGTCAACCAGTTAATTTCGTATTCCATGGTGGTTCAGGTTCATCGCACGAAGAAATTGCTGAAGCAATTAGCTATGGTGTTATCAAAATGAATATTGATACAGATACTCAATGGGCTGCTTGGGAAGGCATTCGTGCTTTCGAAGCTAAAAACCACGATTATCTTCAAGGACAAATTGGAAACCCAGAAGGCGACGACAAACCAAACAAAAAATTCTACGATCCACGTGTATGGTTACGCAAAAGCGAAGAAGCTATGATTGCTCGTTTAGAACAAGCTTTCACAGATTTAAATTGCTTAAACAGATTGTAATCTGATTTAGAAATTATAGTTAGAGCTGTCTTAGACTTTGTGTTTAAGACAGCTTTTTTGTTTAAAAGACATTTCTAATGCTTTACAATTTCCCATGATGTCTAAAATTATTCTTGGTCAAAAAGCCCACTTGACAAAGGGGGTTGGGGGATTGAACGTTTATTTATATAATCAAAAAACAATATAAATCTAAGATTTTTTAATTCAATCTCTTTTTAAAACATCAACATCGACCAACCATTCTAAATAACCAACTGGTTTTATATGCGATGCTGGATAGGTTATCCAACCATTTTGATGATAACGAATATCGTTAAATATCTTTGCTTTGTCCGAACCCGTTACCATAAATAAAACATTCTTTGCGTTATTAATAACTGAACCAGTAAGCGTTATTCTATTTTGATTTGTATGTGGATGAATTCCAACATCGTAAAATTTCCCCGAAACAAGTAATGTCATTTGATTTGGAAATATGGATGCAGTATGTCCATCATTTCCCATTCCCAAAAGTATAAGATCGAATTGTGGAATACCATTATTGCGAGCTACTGTTTGTAAAAGTCTTTCGCTTTGAAAAGCGGCTTCTAATTCGGGCAAATTTTCTCCATTTATAAAGTAGATATTTTCCGAAAGAGATGGTAGTTTGTCAAAGAAAATACGCTTAGCCTTTCCATAATTACTTTCTAAACTTGTTGTTGAAACGCAACGCTCATCAACCCAAAAGAAAAGAATTCTTTTCCAATCGATCGATTCAATACATTGTTCAATCCAATATTTGAAAAGTGTAGTAGGAGTATTTCCTCCCGAAATAGCAAGACTAATCTTGCCATCTGTTTCTGTTAGCAGTTTTTTGATTCGAGCTGTGATATTTTCTGCTATAGCTTGAGCCGAATCAAATACGGTCAAGTTCATGTCTTTCATATATTAAAGTTCACAGTATAAGCCATCGTCGGCTAAATTTTTACAAGGATATCGCCAAATACTTTCACCTTCTATAAGGTCGTCGGCACATTCTGGTCCCCAAGTTCCAGCAGGATATCCATACAATTTGAGTTTTGGATTTTCTTTCCAAGCTTGTAAAATTGGATCAACAAATTCCCAAGCTGCTTCTACAGCATCGCCACGCGAAAAAAGCGAAGCATCGCCAATCATACAATCGTGAATTAATCGCTCGTATGAATTAGGCATATATTGGTTCGATAAATCGGAATATCGAAAATCCATGTTTGCAGTTTGTACATTAAAGCCAGCACCAGGTACTTTCATACCAAACTTCAACAACAAACCTTCGTCCGGTTGAATCCTAATTACTAGCTTATTTTCAGCAGTACCATCTTCTATCATTTTTAATAGATGAGGGTGGGGTGTTGGTTTGAAATAAATAACAATTTCGGTAACGCGAGTTGGCATTTTCTTGCCTGTTCGAATATAAAATGGAACTCCGCCCCATCGCCAATTGTCAATATAAAATTTCAATGCCACATATGTTTCTGTTCTCGATTCTGGTGTAACACCATGTTCTTGTTTATAACCGAGACTTTGTTCACCTCTAATTTTCGATTCGGTATATTGTCCGCGAATCACATTTTTTTCAATATCTTCCAATGTTAATGGACGAAATGATTGAAAAACTTTTAAAATTTCGTTACGAATAGCATCGGCAGTTATTACTGTTGGTGGTTCTATAGCCGTTAATGCAACCAATTGTAATAGATGGTTTTGTAGCATATCGCGCAATGCACCAGAATTGTCGTAGTAACCACCACGACCTTCGACTCCAAGACTTTCGGCTGATGTTATTTCAACTCTTTCGATATAATTTCTATTCCATAATGGTTCGAAAATACCATTGAAAAAGCGAGTTACTAATATATTTTGCGCTGTTTCTTTTCCAAGATAATGATCGATTCTATAAATCTGCGATTCGCTAAAATAGCGAAGTAGTTTTTGATTTAATTCTTTTGCAGTTTTAAGATCGTAACCAAATGGCTTTTCAACGATAATTCGTCTCCATCCACTTGTTTCGCATTGACCACAGATATCTATCGAAGCTAAGTTTTTAGCAATTACTTCGTATAACGATGGTGGTGTTGATAAATAGAAAATGTAATTTCCATTTGTTTCGAAGGCAATATCTAAGTCAAATAATCGAGCTTTTAGTTTTACATAATCATCAGCATTTGCTGTATCTATTGATATATAATGAAGTTTTGATATAAAGTTCGAAACTGATGTTTCATCTATGCTTTGCTTGCGCGAAAAATCTAGAATTCCTTGTTTCATCTTTTGGCGAAATGTTTCGTCCGATAAATCAGTCCTTCCAACCCCTAAAATTGCAAATCCATCGGGAAGCGATTTTTGTTGTTGTAATTCATAGACAGCCGGAATCAACTTTCGCCAAGTTAAATCGCCCGAAGCTCCGAAGATTACGACTATGTGGTTTTCAGGAATCATTTTTTTTAGTTATAAGTTACAATTTACAAGCAAAAGCCCCAAAAAGAATTATGGCTGTTTTAACTAAAAATTCAAAATTAAGAATTCAAAATTATTTTTTCACCGCATGTCCACCAAACTGATTTCTCATTGCTGCAACAAGTTTCATTGCAAAAGAATCATCTTGGCGAGAAGCAAAACGTGTAAATAGTGATGATGTAATAACATGTGCTGGAACATCTAATTCCATTGCTGCTTGAACCGTCCAACGAGCTTCTCCACTATCGGAAACATAAGGTTTTAAGCCATCGAGTTTTGGGTCTTCGGTCAATGCATTTCCAATTAATTCGAGCAACCAGCTTCGAACAACACTACCATTCATCCATAGGTCTGATACTTTTTTAAGATCTAAATCATATTCCGATTTTTCGAGTATTTCGAAGCCTTCGGCAAATGCTTGCATCATGCCATATTCAATTCCATTGTGAATCATCTTAGTAAAATGTCCGCCTCCCGATTTTCCACAATAGAGATGTCCACCTTCGTTCGTTAATGCCGAGAATATTGGTTCCAAAGTGTCGCAAGCTTGCTTTTCGCCACCATACATAAGACAGTATCCATTTTGTAAGCCCCATAAACCTCCGCTTGTGCCGCAGTCTACATAATTTATTCCTTGTTCTAAAAGGGTATTGTGTCTTTGCACAGTATCTTTCCAGTTTGAATTTCCTCCATCAATAATGATATCATTTTTTGAAAGTACATTTTGTAAAGATTTTATGCTTTCGTCAACAATCTTTCCAGCGGGAACCATTAACCAAATTATCTTTTGACCATCTAGTTTTGTGACGATATCTGTTAAACTCGTAGCTGCTATAGCACCTTTATCGGTTACAGTTTTAACAGCTTCGGGATTAGGATCCCAAACCACTATTTGATGATTATGCAATAACAGGCGTTGAACCATATTTGCACCCATTTTTCCTAAACCAACGAATCCGATTTTCATATTTTATGTTTTTTTGTTTGTTAAATGTAATCATTTAACTTGTTAGTTAAGACGAATTTCAATTAAGTATTCTTACAAAAAAAGCCCGGCATTTGCCGAGCTTCTATTTGATGTTTTAAATTTTTATTCTTTTTCTTCAACCTCTGCAGGTTCTTTTTCTTTTTTCTTCATTTGTTTGTCCATTTCTTTTGCACTTTGACAACCAAGTTTAACAGCTTTTTGTAAGTCTTCATCAGCTCCTTTAGTATCTTTCATCTGTTTTTTGATCGACCACCGCTCGTAATATAATGCACCACTATCTGGTTTTAGTGCTATTACTTTGTTTAGATAATTTAAAGCATCAGCATCTTTTCCGTCATCAAAATAAATCGATTTAAGGGTTAAACAGTTAAATATTACATTGCAGTTTTTGTCTATTGATTTTTTGTATAAAGCAATAGCTTCGTCTTGTTTACCTTGACTCGATAAAATGTTCCCTTTGATTTTTAAAAATTTACAATTGTTTGAATCTATTCGAAGTGCGGAATTACATGCCGATAATGCTTTGTCGTATAATCCTTTCATCATAAATTCATTGGCTTTTGCTGTGTAGATTGAAAGACTGTCTTTTGATTGACTAAATAGTTGCATAGATAAAACAACTAAAATCGATACTAAAATCTTCTTCTTCATAATCTCCAATTTTTAAACGTATGTTACAAACTTACTAATTTTTAGCTTGAAAAACAATAATTGTGCCTCAAATTTACTATTCTGTAAGACTAAAGATGTTTTCAGGTATTTTTTTGAGTAATTTCAAATCAAAAGCAATTTCGTACATCGATTTAATTGCTTGTCGACCTACTGTACCCAACGATAAACTGTAATTGTTTACATACAATATAATATGACGAAGCATAATATCATTACTCATTTCTTGAGCATGTTTTTCGCAATATGGTAATGCTCTTTCGGGAGATTTAAATGCTTCTTCAATACTTTTTCTAATTAACGAATTTACCTCATTTTTAATTTCTTTTGGCAAAGTTCGTTTTATTGCTATACAACCTAATGGTGTAGGTAGACCGGTTTTGGCTTCCCAACGCTGTCCTAAATCAATAATTTTAATAAAACCATTTTGTTGATAGGTAAAACGTGTTTCATGAATAATTAATCCTGCATCGACATCGCCATTATTTATTGCATTTTCTATATCAGAAAAAAGCATTTCAACTTTGTTTTTTGCTTTTGGAAATAGTGCAGATAAAAGGAAATTTGCTGTAGTATGAATTCCCGGAATTGCGATTTTATATTTATCGAGATTGTAAATATCAATTTTCTTTTTAGCGATTAATAATGGACCATTGTTATTTCCTAAAGCAGAACCAGCATCAAGAATTTCGTATTTGTCGGCAACCAATGAATATGCAAAAATGCTTAATTTGGTAATATCAGAACTCTCTTCAAATGCTCGTTTATTAAGTTCCTCAACATCTAATAAATGTTCTGAAAAATGTAGACCATTAGTTTCGATTTTACCATTTATTAATGCATCGAAAATAAAAGTATCGTTTGGACATGGTGAAAATCCAATGCTTAATTCTCTTTCGCTCATGTTTAAATGTGGTCTGAAATATCGAAAATTAATGCCGATTTTGGTTTAATTTCCATATCAATACCTTGTTTTATTGCCGTTGTACCAGTAAAGCAAATACTCATAATTTCTTCAAAATAATCGATACTCGAGAATGTAGCATTTACTGGAATGCCAATATAATCGAATAAATGTTGAGGTAGTTTTAACTTAATGCAATAGCCATTATTTCTGTCAAAATTTATAACTATCAATAATTTCTGTTTTGCAGAATGTCTTACAAAAGCAAATATTTTATCAAGATTTATGTCGCTGTTATAATTTGCATAACTAATGTCGTAGAATCCACCAACTTTCAATGCTTCGAATTCGTTTCTTGCATGTAACAGTTTTGAATATAGATTACGTAAATCTTTTTGTTTTGAGGAAAGTAAGGCACCATCGAAAGCTCCTTTATTTACCCATTTTTGATATTCTTTAACATTCCAATAATCGAAAATAGTTGTGCGTCCATCTTTACCACTAAAACCTTCTTCGTCGGTTGCTGCTTCACCAATTTCTTGTCCGAAATAAAGCATTAATGGACAACTATGCATCGTTCCACTCAAAACCATTCCCGGAAAACCTGCCATTGCATCGCCTGCAAATTGGGGAGATGCGATTCTTTGTTCATCGTGATTCTCGAGAAAGCGAAGCATATTATGATTTATAGAATTATCTCTGCTATTCCAAAATTTACCAATTTCGAAAGCCGAGGATTGCTCTTCTGTAATAGCTCGAACAATATCGTACAATCCAACTTTATCGTATAAATAATCGAATCCACCGCGAAGAAGATAATTGTGATATTCGTTTGGATTATATACTTCGGCAATGAAAATAACATTTGGATACAATTGTTTTACTTCTGCAATAGCCCATTCCCAAAATTCAACGGGAACCATTTCGGCCATATCGCAACGAAATGCATCAACATGTTTTTTTGCCCAAAATAAAAGAATATCTCTCATTTTAATCCATGTGTTTGGAATTGGATCGAAATGACCATAGCGTCCATTTTGAATATCGACACCATAATTAAGTTTTACTGTTTCGTACCAATCGTTTATCGATGGTTTTTGTGAAAACGAATCGTTGCCGGTTACTTTTGCAGGATATTCTTTATAAACTTTTGATTTTGTAGTATAAGGGAACGAAATACCATCGGGTTGTTCGAACGTTAAATAGGGTAGGTAGTAAAAATTATTATTCGAATCGAATTGATTTAAAACATTATCGTTTTCGCCCAAATCTTTTACCGATTTTGGTTTGCATATTGATTTGTATTCCCTAGCAACGTGGTTAGGAACAAAGTCGATTATTACTTTTAATTTATGCTTATGAGTTCGTTTAACCAAATTTTCGAATTCCGACATTCTTTTTGAAACATCGACACTTAAATCGGGATCAACATCGTAATAATCTTTTATAGCATAAGGAGAACCAGCAATACCTTTTACAATTGATGCTGAACTATCATCAATTCCAAAGTCTTTATATGAAGTGCAAGTAGCATGTCGAATTACACCAGTGTACCAAACATGAGTAACTCCAAAAGAATGAATAGTTTCTAATGCTTTATCGTCGATATCATTAAATTTTGAAACTCCATTTTCAGCGATAGTACCAAATTTTTTATTTTTCCCCGAATCGTTTCTAAAAAGGCGAGTAAATATTTGGTAAATGTTAATTGCGTGATTCATTATATTCTATTTATTTGTAATACAAAAATATACAAACTATACATACAATACATCAGAAAAGCCCGAAACTTGTCGTTTTTCGTGTAAAATAGCTGTATATTTCGCGTCGTAATACCATTTAAATTTAGTAAGTTTATGCAAAATAAAACAGTTTTTATAACCGGAGCATCGAGTGGAATAGGAAAGGCAACAGCTATATATTTCAGTCGTAATAATTGGAATGTTGTAGCAACACTTCGTAATCCAGAAAACGAAAAGGAACTTTCATTAAACGAAAATATTTTATTAGTTAAACTTGATGTTACTGACGAAACATCAATAGTATTAGCTCTTGCACAAGCTTTACAGAGATTTGGAAAAATAGATGCATTGATTAATAATGCTGGTTATGGTAGTTTGGGGTCTTTTGAATCGGCAACGGCTGAACAAATAAAACGACAATTCGAAACAAATGTGTTTGGATTAATGGCCGTTACGCGAAATATCTTACCACATTTTCGTGCAAATAAATCGGGTGTGATTGTAAATATAGCTTCAATTGCTGGACGATTAAGTTTTCCTATGTTTAGCATATATAATAGTACCAAATTTGCTGTCGAAGGTTTTAGCGAATCGCTTCGATTTGAATTAGATAGCTTTGGAATAAAGGTTAAGATTGTTGAACCAGGTCCAATTAAAACCGATTTTTATTCTCGATCTATGGATTTGTTTGATGTTGAATCGCTCGACGAATATAAAGAAATTGTAAGTAAAGTTACAGCCACTATGGTTCAATCTGGATTAAAAGCTCAAGGTCCCGAAATAGTTGCAGAAACAATTTTTAAAGCAGCAACAAGTACGTCAAAAAAACTTCGCTATCCGGTTGGAGGAGGTGCTCCTGCAATGATGTTTGCAAAATGGCTATTGCCCGATTGTATCTTACGTATGGTTGTGAAATTAGCTTTAGGAATGAAAAAATAATTTCAAAAAAAGCTGTAAATAAACCGCTACACAAACGTCAAACTAAAAATTATATGTATTTTTGGCGTCGAATATTTAAAAAGTTAAAATAATGAATGTATCAGAAAATAAAGTAGTTGCCCTTTCTTACACCCTAAGGGAAAATAATATGAATGGCGAAATCTTGGAAGTTACCGATGAAACCCGTCCATTAAAATTTGTTTATGGAAGTGGCATGTTATTACCAGATTTCGAAGCAAATGTTGCAAATTTAGTTGTTGGCGATACATTTGAATTTACATTGTCTGCAGATAAATCGTATGGAGAAGTAAATCCACAAGCTGTTATTGCATTATCGAAAGATATTTTTACTGTTGATGGAGTTTTACGCGAAGATTTATTAGAAATAGGAAATATCATCCCAATGCGTAACAACGAAGGAATGCCATTAAATGGTAAAGTTGTTAGTGTTGATGATGCAAATGTAACACTCGATTTTAATCACCCAATGGCTGGTAAAACACTATGTTTTAGTGGTAGCGTAATTGAAGTTCGCGAAGCATCGGCAGAAGAAGTAATGTCGGGCATGCCAGAAGGTATGGGCGGCGGTTGCGGTTGCGGAAGCGGCGGATGCGGCGATGGTGGCTGTAGCGACGGAAGTTGCGGTGATGGCGGATGCGGATGCAGCGAAGAAGAAAGCGCTGGCGGATGCGGAAGTGGTTGCGGTTGCAAATAAACTAGATATAAATTCATATAAAAGGAACATTTACCTCGGTATTTGTTCCTTTTTTTGTTTATAAATGCGTGAATTGAATTTACTCTGTAAGGAATAGCTTTTTTGTTAAATAGATCTTATAGTAAGAATTTCAGTTATTTACATTCCTAAAACTAATAACTAATAACTAATAACTAATAACTCTCCCCATCTATTTATTAACATTCGGAAAACAAAAAAACGAATTTTGCATCAAGTCTTAATTTATTTTTATATTTGCCTGCCAAATTAAATTTTAACTATACAATGAAGGGTTATAAAATAATTGTACTAGCAAAACAAGTTCCCGATACTAGAAATGTAGGGAAAGATGCAATGAAAGCTGACGGAACTGTAAACCGTGCTGCTTTAGCCGCAATATTCAATCCAGAAGATCTAAATGCACTTGAACAAGCTTTAAGTATAAAAGATCGCAATCCTGGATCAACTATCACCGTAGTAACAATGGGACCTGCACGTGCTGCCGATGTAATTAGAGAAGCAATGTTCCGTGGAGCTGATGATGGAGTGTTAATTTCAGACCGTGCTTTTGCTGGTTCTGATACTTTAGCAACTTCTTATACAATCAGCCTTGCGTTGAAAAAACTTATGCCTTTCGACATTATTATTTGTGGTCGTCAAGCAATCGATGGAGATACTGCGCAAGTAGGACCTCAAGTTGCTGAAAAACTAGGTATTCCTCAAGTTACTTATGCTGAAGATGTAATTGCTGTAACTGCAAAAGATGTACAAATAAAACGTCGTTTAGAGCGTGGAATAGAAATCGTTTCAGCTCCAAAACCAGTATTAATAACCGTTCATAGTTCTGCTCCCGATTGCCGTTCACGCAATGCGAAGTTAACGATGAAATACAAACATGCTAAAACAGTTTCTGAATTACAGGCAGCTAACGAAGACTATGAAACAATACAAAAAGCTCGTCCTTATTTATTAATAGAAGAGTGGAGTGTTGCAAATCTTGATGCTGAACCTTTAAAACTTGGATTAAATGGCTCGCCAACAAAGGTGAAAGCTATTCAAAACGTAGTTTTAACTGCAAAAGATACTGTTGCTTTGACTAGTTCAGATGGCGATATTGATTCGTTAATGTTAGAATTAATCGATAACCATACAATCGGTTAATCTAGTGTTTGTTTAATTGTCTAATTGTAAAATTTAAAATAGAAAATCGTGAATAGCGTATTTGTTTATTGCGAAATAGAAGACGGAATCGTTGCTGACGTTAGCCTTGAGTTATTAACTAAAGGTAAAAAACTAGCACAACAAATCGGTGGAAAGCTTGAAGCTCTAGCAATAGGTTCGGGTTTAGACAAAATCGGTGAACAAGTTTACCCTTATGGAGTAGATGTTTTGCATGTTGCCGATGATAAACGCCTTTTTCCATTTACTACTGTTCCTCATGCGAAAATTGTAGTTGATGTGTTTAAAAAAGAAAAACCAGAAATCGTTCTTTTTGGTGCAACATCAATTGGTCGTGATCTAGCTCCTCGTGTTGCTTCTTCGTTACAATGTGGATTAACAGCCGACTGTACCAGTTTAGAAATTGGTGATCATGTTGATCCAAAAGATAAAAAAGAATATAAAGGTTTATTATATCAAATTCGTCCAGCATTTGGTGGAAATATTATTGCAACTATCGTTAATCCTGAAACTCGTCCTCAAATGGCTACAGTTCGCGAAGGTGTAATGAAAAGAGAAATTCTTGATGCTAAATACAAAGGCGAACAAAAGAATATTGATATTAAAGGAATTCTTGTTGACGTTGATTTTGCTGTAAAAGTAATTGAGCGTCATATGGAAAAAAGTAAAGTTAATATTAAAGGAGCTCCAATCGTTGTTTGCGGTGGTTACGGAGTTGGTTCGAAAGAAAACTTTAAACTTTTATATGAACTTGCTGCTGTTCTTGGTGGTGAAGTTGGTGGATCGCGTGCAGCTGTTGATGCTGGATATTGTGAACACGAACGTCAAATTGGTCAAACAGGTGTAACCGTTCGTCCAAAATTGTACATCGCTTGTGGAATATCGGGAGCAGTTCAACACACTGCAGGTATGGCTGAATCATCGATGGTGATTTCAATAAATACCGATCCTAAAGCACCAATCAATACGATAGCTGATTACACTATTACAGGTGAAATCAACGAGGTGATTCCAAAGATGATTAAATATTATAAAAAGAATTCTAAGTAAGTAAAATTAAACGATAAGGAATATGGCTAATTACTATAGCGATAATCGCAATTTGCAATTTCATCTGAATCATCCAATGATGAAGAAAATCATTACTTTGAAAGAGAAAAATTTCGAAGAAAAGGATAAGTTTGATTTTGCTCCAAAAGATTTTGAAGACTGTTTGGACAACTACGATAAAGTAATGGAAATACTTGGCGATATTGCTGCCAATACAATTGCTCCACTTGCCGAAGGTGTTGATCATGATGGTCCAACAATCGTGAATAACGAAGTTATTTATGCTAAAGGAACTCAAATTGGACTAGAAGCAACTCGTAAAGCAGACCTAATGGGTATGGGTTTACCTCGTCAATATGGTGGATTAAACTTTGCAGTTGTTCCATACATCATGGCTGGTGAAATTGTAGCTCGTGCAGACGCTGCATTCTGTAACCTTTTTGGATTACAAGATTGTGCTGATACAATTCTAGAGTTTGGTGACGAAGCTTTAAAAGCTCAGTTCTTACCAAGAATTTGTAAAGGTGAAACAGCAGCAATGGATTTAACTGAACCAGATGCTGGATCTGACCTTCAAGCTGTACAATTAAAAGCACATTGGGACGAAAAGAAAAATACTTGGATTTTAAATGGTGTAAAACGTTTCATTACTAATGGTGATGCTCACGTTTCGCTTGTACTAGCTCGTTCTGAAGAAGGAACAAACGATGCTCGTGGTCTTTCATTATTTATTTATGATAGAAATGATAAAGCTTTAACCGTTCGTCGTATTGAAAATAAATTAGGTATCAAAGGTTCTCCAACTTGCGAATTAGTTTTCAAAAATGCTCCTGCAGTTCTTTGTGGCGATCGTAAAATGGGACTTATTAAATATGTAATGTTCTTGATGAACGGTGCACGTTTAGGAATCGGTGCTCAATCGGTTGGACTATGCGAAGCTGCTTACCGTGAATCATTAAAATATGCTCACGAACGCGAACAATTTGGTAAACCAATTATTCAGTTTCCTGCAGTTTACGAAATGTTAACAAACATGAAAGCAAAAACGGATGCTGTTCGTACGTTGCTTTATGAAACATCTCGTTTTGTTGATCTTTACAAATGTTACGATCATATTTCTAAAGACCGTAAATTAACTCCAGAGGAACGCGACGAATCTAAAAAATATTCGAAACTTGCCGATATCTTTACTCCACTTGTGAAATTATTCTCGAGCGAATATTGTAACCAATTAGCTTACGATGCAATTCAAATTCATGGTGGAACTGGTTTCATGAAAGATTTCCCAGTAGAGCGTATTTATCGTGATGCACGTATAACATCTATCTACGAAGGAACATCACAACTTCAAGTTGTTGCTGCAATTCGTGGTGTAGGAACTGGACAGTATTTAAATATAATTAAAGAATACGAAGCAACTCCGGTTAAACCAGAATTAGATTATCTTAAAGAATACCTATCGCAATCGACTACTGAATATGATGAAGCATTTAAATTAGTTAACTCATATGCAAGTGTTGAGTATATCGATTTTCATGCACGTCGTTTAGTTGAAATGGCTGGAAATATTATCATGGGTTATTTATTAATCTTAGATGCAAATCGCGATTTGGAATACAAACACAGCGCAGAAGTATTTGTAAAAGTAATTAGTGCTGAAAATAAGTTAAAAGCTACCTATATCAAACAATCTGATATGAAAGATTTAGGCTTATATAAAACACATTTATTAGGCTAAAATTTGTATATAATAGTATTAAAATGGCGAGTTTCAATTTGAAGCTCGCCATTTTTGTTTGTAATAATTTATGAAACGGTTTCCGTAGTGACAAGTCGCGACTTGTCACTACAACAAAACGAAACATCCCCAAGAAATGAATACTTCTTGGGGATGTTTTATGTTTAGAATAAATCTATTTATTGTAATTTTCCTAAAGCCTCTTTAATTCTAGCAAGAGCTTCTACTAATTTATCATCAGACGTAGCAAACGAGAAACGAATACATTCTGGTTGGCCAAAACCATCGCCACTTACAGAAGCAATTGCTGCTTGATCTAATAAGAATAAAGCTAATTCGTACGATGTTTTTATAACGTTTCCATTAAATGACTTTCCAAGATAATGCGTAAAGTCAGGGAAAATATAAAATGCACCTTCTGGAACATTTACTTTTAATCCTGGAATTTCTCTAAAACCTTTAACCATCAAATCGCGACGACGTTCGAAAGCTTCTTTCATCATCATTGGGTATTCTAATCCACCGTTTAAGGCAGCTACAGTTGCTTTTTGAGCAATTGTACAAGAATTAGAAGTATATTGACCTTGGAGCTTGTCGCAGGCTTTTACTATCCATTTTGCTGCTGCTAAGTAACCAATTCTCCAACCAGTCATAGCATAACTTTTCGAAACGCCATTTACCAATAAAACTTGGTCTTTTACTTCGGGGAACTGAGCGATACTTTCGTGTTTTTTTCCAAAGGTTATATGTTCGTAAATTTCATCTGAAAGAATGAAAATGTGTTTGTTTTTGGCAAATACATCTGCAATTGCTTTTAATTCAGCTTTACTATATACTGTTCCAGCAGGATTTGAAGGAGCACTAAAAATAAACATTTTCGTTTTTGGTGTTATTGCTTTTGCTATTTGCTCTGCAGTAACTTTAAAATCGTTTTCGATTGTCGTTGAAATGTATACTGGTTTTCCTTCTGCCAATTTAACCATTTCAGGATATGAAACCCAATATGGAGTTGGAATAAGAACTTCATCACCAGGATTTATCAAACAAAGCAATGCATTTGTTATCGATTGTTTTGCTCCACCAGAAACGATGATTTGATCAGTTGCATACTCAAGATTGTTTTCACGTTTCAACTTGTCAGAGATCGCTTTTAAAAGATCATCATAACCTGAAACTGCCGAATAGAACGAAAAATTGTCGTCGATTGCTTTTTTTGCAGCGTCTTTAACATAGTCGGGTGTATTGAAGTCGGGTTCTCCAACACTTAAACTAATAACATTAATACCTTTTGCTTTTAATTCTCTGGCTTTTTGTGTCATTGCAAGCGTTTGGGACGCTGAGAGAGCTGCAATTCTGTTTGAAACATTTTCCATTAACTTTCTTTTTTTTGGTCGCTTTTATAAACGTTATTCCAAAAAGCAAAATTATAGTATTATTATTTAACAAACAATAAAATGTTAAAACTGTTAATAAATATATATTCGTAAAAGAAAGAAAATGTAATTGGTTAAATATTAAATGTTTGAGATTTGATAAAATAAACGTATAAATGAGAGTGAAAAACCGACATATTTATTGAGATTTTTATATATCTGTTCACAAAATTTGTATACATTTGCCAAAAGAATTTTTTAAATATATTAATATTAAATAACAAATAAATTATGAAAAGAAAATTATTTAGTAGCATTCTCTTTCTTCTGACTATGTTCGGCAGTATTACTGTAAGTGCAGCTTATTGTACAACAGGTTTAAATACATCTGGTGGAACTACTTATTTTGATATTTCAGCAGTATCAATTACATCTACAACTTTAAATAATACAGCTACACGTTCTACTGTTTATGCTAATTCAAGTTGTTTGAATACATTTCCTGCATCTGGAACAACAACTGCTATTTTAATTCCAGGAAGTACTTATACCATTAATGTTACAACTACAGAAGATTGTATTATTTCTGTTTGGATTGATTATAATCAAAATGGAAGTTTTGAATCGACAGAATGGAAACAAATAACAACTTCATCAACAATAAATGTTCCATCATCTACAACTATTACAATTCCAACAACTGCAAAGCTAGGAATTACTGGTTTAAGAATTCGTTCTCGCTTAACTTCTTATACAAATGATGCTTCGAGTGCATGTCTTGATATGGCGTCTGGTTGTACTGAAGATTATACAATTACGATTGGTTCTCCAATACCGGCAATTCCTGTAGCTGATTTTTATACAAATACAACATCTGTAACAGCTGGAAATTCTACACAATTTGTAGATAATACCTCAGGTGTACCTACTTCTTGGAGTTGGTCTTTCCCTGGTGGAACGCCTTCAACCTCAACTCTTCAAAATCCAACTGTCACATATAGTACAATCGGTACTTATAATGTTACATTGCAAGCAACAAATTCTTTAGGAACAAATTCATCAACAAAAACTTCTTATATAAATGTTGTAAATACTGCAAATGTACCTGCTACAGGATCAAGTTCAATTACAACATGTGGTACTACTATTTACGATAATGGTGGAGTAAGTGGTTCATATAGTAATTCTAGTAATGGTACTTTAGTAATTAATCCTGGTACTGCTGGAAATGCGGTTAAACTTACATTTAATTCTTTTGCAACAGAATCTGGTTACGATTATTTGTATGTTTATAATGGAACATCTTCATCTGCACCTCTATTATCATCATATAATGGTTCATCAATACCATCTACTATAACTGCAACAAATGCAAGTGGAGCTTTAACTTTAGTATTTACATCTGATGGTTCAGGTACAAACAACGGATTTTCTATTTCTACATCATGTGTACCATTAGGACAAATTGTAACATCTCAATCAGTTTATTATGCCTCTTGGACAAGTATTGTTGATAATAATACAAATGGATATGCACAAAGTAAAACATTGAATTATTATACTCATAATATTGGATCAACTTCTTCAACTGTATATGCTAAACTGTATTATAAATTATCAGCAGCATCAACGTATACTTTATTAACAACTACTTCGAATTTTACAGCAAATGCTTCGTCTTATTCTCCCACTCAAACATATTCGGTGTCTGGATTAATTACACAAGCATATTACGATTTTAAAATTGAATTATATGATGCTACGAATGCACTCATTGATACTTACGATTTAAATGATGATAGCGATTTAAGTAGCGAAGGATTTGAATCGTCGACATTAGACGGAGCAGTTCAAACAACTCAAACTGTTTATTCCGCTTCTTGGAACAGTATAATTGATAATAATTCGAATGGTTATGTACAAAGTAAAGTTTTAAACTATTATACATATAATAGTGGTTCAACTACAACATCTGTATATGCTAAATTATATTATAAATTATCAACAGCATCAACATATACTTTATTAACAACTTCAACGAGTTTTAGTGCTACATCTAGCAATTATTCTTCTACTCAAACTTATACAGTATCTGGATTAAATACACAAGCATATTATGATTTTAAAATTGAATTATACGATGCAACAAATAAATTACTTGATACATACGATCTAAACGACGATAGTGATTTAAGTAGCGAAGGTTTCGAATCGGCAGCAACTGATGGAATTGCAACTTATTGTGTAAGTGGTTTAGCTGGTTATACGTTTAATATATCATCTGTTTCAATATCAGGTACAACTCTCTCGAATTCGGCTACTCGACCTGCACTTACAACTACTGATGGTTCATATTATACTTTATTTGCAGCAAGTGGTTCAAATACTGCTACATTAATGCCTGGATCAAGCTATTCTATTAATGTTACTACAACAAATAGTAACATTATTTCAGCTTGGATTGATTTTAATCAAGATAATGTTTTTTCAACATCAGAATGGGTACAAATAACTCTTTCTTCAGCTTCAAATTCTAGTACAACAGCTTCAATATTGATTCCTTCAACAGCAAAAATTGGTCAAACTAGAATGAGAATCAGATCTCGTGATTCTGGTTTATCAAATGGTTCTACTGATGCATGTTCTAATTTTGGAAGTGGATGTACTGAAGATTATGTCGTAACAATTGGTATTCCAACACCTGCAATACCTGTTGCAAGTTTTAGTTCTGTAACATCAATAAATAAAGGTGGTTCTGTACAGTTTAATGATAATACCTCTGGTGTTCCAACATCATGGAATTGGACATTCGAAGGTGGAACTCCAGCAACATCATCAAGTCAAAGCCCATTAGTTGTATATAGTACACCAGGTATTTATAAAGTAATTCTTACTGCTTCAAATGCACTTGGAACAAATACCATTACAAAATTAAACTATATTACGGTGAATGATATTCCATCTTATATAAGTACTGCATCATGGTCTAACATAAATGCGGTAGATAATGATAATGATGGATATTATCAAAGCAGAAAACTTTCGATTGATGTTAATATTAGTTCGGTTTCTGGTTCGGTTTCTAATACATTAAAGGTATTTGTAAAATCAACAACAGATGCTTCATATAATTTATTTAAAACGGTTGCTCCATTTACAGTTACTGGAACATCTTCTTCAGATGCTCAATTAATAGATTTTACAGGTTTACCATTAGGAACGTATTCTGTTTATATTGAACTATATTCATCTATTGGTTTATTAATAGATACTTACGAATTAACTGGATATGATTTCGAACTTGCATCTACAGATAATGTTACAAATTATATTCCTTATTTTTATAGTGTTTCTTCTACTAAATCTAAAGATAATGATGCAGATGGATATTATCAACAAAATTCTATTAGTTTTTATGTATATACCGATAATTCTTTAACATCGAATGTGTCTGTTAAAATATATACAAAACCAAGTAACAGTTCTACTTATGTCTTAGATACTACAATAGCACCTTTTTCAATTAGTAGTAGTTCTTCGGTATATAAAACGGCTTTATTAAATGGAATACCACAAGGAATATACGATATTAAAATGGAATTATATGATGCAAATGGATTCTTAGTTGCAGTAGCTGATGGAAATACTTATTCAGTATTAAATAATGTTAAATTTGAATTGCCAATTACCGATGTAACAGGAAGTTCTGCTAATAATGCATATGTAAGTTCTTTATCTTGGTCAAATACTGTTGATGTTGATGCCGATTCATATTCTGAGTCGAGAGTGTTAAATTTATCAATGTATTCAAATCAAGCTGTTAATGCTACAATAGCAATATCCGCAAAAGGGACAATTAGTAATCAATATTCTCTTTTACTAACAAAATCTGTGTCATTAACTTCATCAACTAGTACTGTTCAAATTACTATAGATAATTTACAATATAATAGCTACGATTTCCAAATTGAAATACTTGATGCTACAAGTAAATTAATAGGTGTTTATGATGAATATACTACTACTTTATCAAATCAACAATTCGAAGGTGGTTCAGTATTAACAGAAGAAGTTTCTGCTAGTGAAATATCTGTTTATCCAAATCCTGCTTCAGAAGTTTTAACTGTTTCGCTACCAAATGTAAAAACAGCTACTTTAATTATATCTGATTTGTATGGTAAAGTGATTCTTACTAAAGAGATAACAAATGGTATTATTACTGAAAATGTAGAAGCATTATCGGGAATATATTTTGTAACTGTTATTTCTGAAGAAGGAACTGTTACGAAAAAAGTTATTATCGAATAATAATATACTATTAAAATAACTTAATAGGGTGGCTTTTACGTCACCCTATTTTTTTTGTGAAAATTCGAGATTTTAATTGTTTTACCTAGATATTACAATCTAACATTGATGTATTTTTACAATCATATTTAATGAGTAAATTGTAAAGAAATGAAACAAATAGAAATAGAAGAGATGATTGTAAATCATCTGGTAAAGAGCGAAGATTTAAATCATCATAAAACCTTGTTTGCAGGCAGAACAGCCGAATGGTTTGTAGAATCGGGATTTATAGCTGCAGCTGCAATTGTCGATCCGAAAGATATTATTTGCCTTAAAATACATGGAATGACATTTAATAAACCTGTTAAAGCTGGTAATATTGTTTGCTTTAGAAGTAAAGTTATATATGCTGGTAAAACAAGTTTAACATCGTTTGTTAAAGTAAGTATTGTACATACCGATTACGAAGAAAACGATTTAGTAGATGGTTTTATAACATTTGTACATGTTGATGAAAATGGTAAATCGTTGCCTCATGACTTAGAAATAATTGCAAAAACTGATGAGGATAAAGCACTTCAAGAAATAGTTAAATCGTTTAAAAAATAAGATATAAACATTAGATTATTTCGCATTAAAAAGAGTTTTGTTGAATGTGTTTTTTGTGTATTTTCGCAACGGTTTTTAAAGAATTATAAATCTAATAAATTAAAATCACATATATGGCTATCAGTGCTTTACAAAAGGAAAGATCTAAGTATCAACCTAAATTACCAAAATCGCTTCGTGGCGGTGCAATTAAATTAGTTGAAGGAGCAAAAACACAATCGGTTGCCGATCAAGCTGAAATTGCAAAATTATTTCCAAATACTTACGGAATGCCAGTTATTTCTTTCGAAGAAGGTGGCGCTAAAGTAAGTCTTCCTGCTGTTAATGTTGGTGTTATTCTTTCTGGTGGTCAAGCTCCAGGTGGACACAACGTTATTTCAGGTATTTTCGATGGTTTAAAAGCATTAAATGCCGATAGTAAATTGTATGGTTTCCTTGGAGGTCCAGGCGGTTTAGTCGATCATCAATATATTGAATTAACTTCATCTATTATCGATGAATATCGTAATACTGGTGGTTTCGATATTATTGGATCTGGCCGTACAAAACTTGAAGAAACTGCTCAATATGATAAAGGTGTTGAAATTTGCAACAAACTTGGCATTAAAGCTCTTGTAGTAATTGGAGGTGACGATTCAAATACGAATGCTTGTGTATTAGCGGAATATTACCTAGAAAAGAAAACTGGTATCCAAGTAATTGGATGTCCTAAAACTATTGATGGTGATCTTAAAAACGATTGGATTGAAACATCATTCGGTTTTGATACTGCTTGTAAAGTTTATAGCGAATTAATTGGTAACATTCAACGTGATGCTAATTCAGCTAAAAAATACTGGCACTTTATTAAATTAATGGGTCGCTCTGCTTCTCATATTGGTTTAGAATGTGCTTTAGAAACTCAGCCAAACATCTGTATTATTTCGGAAGAAGTAGAAGAGAAAAAACAAACTTTAGATGAAGTTGTTTCTACAATAGCAAACGCAGTTGCTAAACGTGCTGAAAAAGGTGATAACTTTGGTGTTGCTCTTATTCCAGAAGGTTTAGTGGAATTTATTCCAGCTATGAAAAAACTTATTTCTGAGTTGAACGACTTACTTGCTCACAACGATGAGTTCACTGCAATTCAAGGTGACGAAGCTAAAAGTAAATATGTAATTAGCAAATTAACAAAAGAAAGTGCTGATGTATTTGCAAGTCTTCCTGCTGCTTTTGCAAAACAATTGACTCTTGATCGTGATCCACACGGTAACGTACAAGTATCGAAAATTGAGACTGAAAAATTACTTATCGAAATGGTTGAAGCTAAATTGAACACAATGAAAGCTGCTGGCCAATATAAAGGTAAATTCTCGGCTCAAGGACATTTCTTCGGATACGAAGGTCGTTGCGCTGCTCCATCGAATTTTGATGCAGATTATTGCTATTCTTTAGGATATACTGCAGCGGTTTTAATTAACCAAGGTAAATCTGGATATATGGCATCGATTCGTAATTCTGAAAAACCAGCTGACAAATGGATTGCTGGTGGTATTGCAATTACAATGATGATGAACATGGAACGTCGTCATGGTAAAATGAAACCAGTTATTCAAAAAGCTCTTGTTCGCTTAGATGGTGCACCATTTAAAGCATTTGCTGCACAACGCGACAAATGGGCTGTTGAAACAGATTACGTTTATCCAGGACCAATTCAATATTTTGGACCAACAGAAGTTTGTGACCAACCAACTTGTACTTTGAAATTAGAAAAAGCTGGAAAATAATATCAGTTTACATACTAAATAATATTAAAAAGCCTACCTAGTGTAGGCTTTTTGCTTTTAAAGTCGTTTCACACCCTCCGCCCTACGGGCACCTCCCTCGAGGGAGGATAGCATTGAATAAATGTTGTTGTAAATTTATAATTATGTGATACTTTGATTCGGAGCAATTTCCCCCTTAAGGGGGGCTAGGGGGGTGTTATGTCTTTGGTTGAACTAAAGGTTCGAACGTTCGCGGGGTTTTTCGAAATGTGGAAATTTATTTTAGTATATTTGGAATGAATATTGTAATCACAATACTAAAAATGTCACCTTGCATGGAATGCTATAAAGGTTAGATAGCACGAAACTATGTTTTGCGATTGATGAAATTGAATCGTTGACGTTTAGAATGAAAATAATTACAAATATTAATTACACTTTAAAATTAAAATTATGAAAAAACAACTACTCCTTATTTTAGGCATTGGCATTTCATTAATAATGCAAGCTCAAATATCTAAAACAATAAACATTACAACAGCAGGCAGCTTAAACACAGCATTAACGGCAATAGAAAAAAGTACTGTTACAAACTTAACAGTAACAGGAATAATAGATGCAAGTGATTTTAAAACAATGCGCGACAGTATGCCTGCAATAATTGATATCGATTTAAGTGGTTCGGCAATTGTTGCATACAATGGTTTAAACGGTCCTACAAGTTTAACAGTCTATTTGGCAAATACTGTTCCTACAAATGCTTTCTTCGATTTTAAGAATTATTCTCGAGCAATAGCATCTATAGTTCTCCCATTGTCAACAATAACGATTGGTGGTAATGCATTCAATTCATTGCGAGAACTAAAAACGTTTACTATTCCTTCAACGGTTACAACAATTGGAATGAGTGTATTTCAAAATTGTGCTGGTCTTACGTCAATTACTATTCCAGCATCTGTATCAACTATTGGGTTTGATGCATTATCGAGTAGTGGTTTGAAAGAAATAATTGTTGATGCTGCTAATACAACTTATTCATCAGATAATGGTGTTTTATTTAATAAAGATAAAACAAAAATAGTTCAATTTCCTGAAGCAAAAGATGGAAACTATTCAATCCCCAATACTGTTACCAACATTGGAAATGTATCTTTTTATGACAATACCTTAACAAATATTTACATTCCTAATTCGGTTATAACAATAGAAAGTCAAGCATTTAATTGGGGTAATGGAAATTTAGTTGTAGATGCTAATAATACTAAATTTATGTCTGAAGATGGAGTCTTATATAACAAAAATAAAACGAGTATAATCGACTGTCCTAAATATAAAACAGGAAATTTTAATATTCCTTCAACGGTTGATACAATTAGTCAAGGTGCTTTTTCTGGATGCAAGTATTTAGAATCTATTGAAATTCCATCGTCAGTTACGACTATACAAAGTATAGCATTTTATAGTTGCAGTGGATTGAAATCACTTTATGCAAATTCAGTTACGCCAATTGTGTTGGGTTCGTCAAATGATTTTTTTAATTATGTCGATAAAACTGCTTGTACTTTATATGTTCCAATTGGTTCAAAAGCACTTTATTCTTCAGCAAATGGATGGAAAGATTTTACCAATAATGTAGAAACAACATCATTATCGGCTACTGATATTTCATCGATTAATGATGATATAGTTTCATTGTACCCTAATCCAACAAAAACAGGTTTTACAATCAATACAGTTGATAACTCACTTTTACAGATTTATTCATTAAATGGGGAATTAATCTTTAATGCTTATGTTTCAAATAAAGAAAGAATTTCAACAAATAGTTTTCAACCGGGTATTTATATTGTAACAATTATAAATAAAAAAGAAACGATTACAAAAAGCTTGATTGTTGAATAATAACTGTTCGTCGTAGCGTTTAAACAAACGAAGATTAGACGAAGCGATGATGCTTAGCCTACTTGTGAGTGGTAAGAAAGCCAAGCAGCAATGTTTGGCTTTCTTGTTTTTACATCTTCGTTATAGTATGCGGGTTTTACACCCTCCGCCCTTCGGGCACCTCCCTTGAGGGAGGATTGCCTTGAAAAATGTTGTCGTAAATTTTAAATTACGTGATACGTTTATTCGGAACTATTTCCCACTTAAGGAGGCTAGGGGGTGTGTCAGTTATTCCACCATCTGCAATTTCCGACTAACCCAACGAATCAATAATGGTTGAAATAGTAATATAGAAAGGATAACCCACATCCCAATTGGAACAATACCTTCGCTTTGGTTTAGATTATCACTAATAAAACTTTGGGAATGGCTCTAGTTTCTCGAACAAAGTATATGAAAATTTTATAAAGAACGAAAATTTGCCCTCGTATATGAAAATTCAGAATCCTACCGTGTATTGGCATATGTTTTTTTCGGACATTGCATAAAATTAATAAATGAAGTATGTTATTATCAATTTCATCAGAATTACTACCTGTTTCAATATTTTCTGGAATTCCCTTCCTTTTAATGTTAGCGTGTATTGCTATTCTTCCTTTATTATTCAATCATTTTTGGGAGAAAAATTCGAATAAGTTAATCGTTGCAGGAATTCTGTCTATTCCAATTATCATTTATTTATCGATGTCGGGGAATTTCGGGAAACTTTATGAAACAATGGTTTTCGATTATGTTCCTTTTATAATTTTACTTGGTTCGCTGTTTATTATAACTGGCGGTATTTATATTGATGGTGATATAGAAGCAAAACCATTGGTCAATACAAGTTATTTAGCCATAGGCGCAGTTTTAGCTTCTTTTATTGGAACTACTGGAGCAGCTATGCTTTTAATCCGTCCAATTATTTCGACAAATAGTGAAAGAAAATATAAAGTACATACCATTTTGTTTTTTATTGGAATAGTTGCTAATTGTGGGGGCCTAATGACTCCACTCGGTGATCCCCCATTGTTCGTTTTATATTTGCGTGGAGCTCCATTCTTTTGGTTCTTTAATTTAGCTTCGACTTGGTTATTTGTTAATGCCATTCTATTAACGATTTATTTTATTGTTGATAGTTATTATCATAGAAAAGAACCAAAAGAAAATCTAGTATTTGACCATTCTAATATTAAACCTATAGCAATTAAAGGAAAGATAAATTTTATCTGGTTAATCGGCGTTGTTTGTTCCGTTGCATTTATTAATGAACAATATTTTCCTTTTATTAAAACGAACGAATATCTTAAGTTTTTAAGAGAAATCTTTATTGTTTTATTCGCTTTGGCATCACTAAAAATAACGGTTAAAACTGTAAGGATTTCTAATAATTTTTCGTGGGTGCCTATCGTTGAAGTTGCATTTTTATTCTTAGGGATTTTTATTACAATGGTTCCTTGTATTATTTATTTAGAGTTAAATGCAAGTTCGTTAGGAGTTACATCGCCAATGCAATTTTATTTTGCTTCTGGATTTTTAAGTAGTTTCTTGGATAACACTCCTACAGCAGTTACTTTTCATTCATTAGCTGTTGGATTACAATCTGCAAGTTCTGTTACAACAAATCTTGTTGCAGGTATTCCATTATCATTGTTAAAAGCAATAAGTATAGCATCTGTCCTTTTTGGAAGTATGACATATATTGGAAATGGTCCTAATTTTATGGTGAAATCTATTGCCGAGGAAAATGGAATTATAATGCCTCATTTTTTTCGATATATTTATGGTTTTAGTTTATTAGTGTTGCTGCCAGTATTTGTTTTGGTATATTTCATTTTTGTGTAGTCGCATTCGGCTTTTACACCCTCCGCCCTTCGGGCACCTCCCTTGAGGGAGGACAGCTTTGAATAAATGTTGTTGTAAATTTATGATTTTGTAAAACTTTAATTCGAAGCTATTCCCCCCTAAAGGGGGGCTAGGGGGGTGTCATTCCCGTTTCATTTCTTCGATTTTCTTCAAAATACTTTGTACCACAGTATAATTATTCTTTTCAATTTCACTATTCGTAAAACGAATAATTGTGATACCAATCGATTCAAGTTTATTTTGTCGATGAGCATCGTATAGGAATTTTGAATCGTGGCTGGAACCATCTATTTCTATTGCCAAAGACAATTCGTGACAATAAAAATCAATGATATAATTAGCTAATGGAACTTGACGATGGAATTGAACACCGAGTGCTTTGTTTTTAATTAGTTTCCATAGTATCACTTCTGTAAGTGTGCTATTATTTCTAAGCTTTCGAGCCCGTTCGCGTAAAATAGGATTATATGGAATGATTTTGTTGTGAGTCATTACTCAAAAATAAAAAGTTGTTTTGAAATTTCAAAGTGTTTTTTGTGCTAGTTGAATAGTTTTTACACCCTCCGCCCTTCGGGCACCTCCCTCGAGGGAGGATGGCTTCGAATATATGTTGTAGTAATTAATAATTACGTAATACTTTAATTCGGAGCAATTCCCCCCTTAAGGGGGGCCAGGGGGGGGGAATTGGCTCATCAAAACAATGTAAAACCTTCCTATTATTTTCGAAAGCTTGTAACCTTATTTATTTTTTACATAATGTTTTAATATTATAGAAAAGTTTTGCTAGAGCATTTTTACAGTTTTTCCACACTAATTTGTAAAGATTATTAATTTCTTCATCAAAATTTTTTATATCGAATTGATTTGATTCCATGTGTTTATGTTTTTAATGTTGTTAATAAAAATAGCCCGGTTTCTTATTGAAAGAAACCGGGCTATACATTGTTATATATTAGCTTTAAATGAGGGGCGATTTCTTTCGTTTGTATATGCAATATTTTCTCGTAAAGTCGAAATGTTTATAGATACTAACGGCTCTGTTTCCTACGATAATCATCTTAGCGGTCTTTGTCGACGCTGTGAAAATAAACATTGAATGTTGCATAATGTAAATATTTAAAATTAAAACAAATAAAAAAGCCCGGGTGAAATATCACTCGGGCTTTGTATAATCTTTATCAGTATGTGAAACTATACAATAAAAATCACCCGAATTTTTTTAGTAAATTCTTTTCTTGTGGTGGTTCTATGTTTTATTGTATACATCATTTCTTATTGTCTATTACAAAAATAGAAATTATTTTGAAATGACAATATGCAAAATCAGAAAAATGTTAATTATTCAGTAATCTATGTTTGCCTTAGTTTTATGTTCGTTAGCGTTTAACACCCTCCGCCCTTCGGGCACCTCCCTTGAGGGAGGACAGCTTTGATAATACATTACTTCGGAGTATTTTCATTTATAATAACTACAGAAAACAAAAACAACATTCATATCCAATTTCTTCGTAGCTTAGCAAATAAATAAACAATTAATGGAGCTACTTTCGTATTCGTATATTGACATACTCATTAGTATTGTTTTAGCTTCAATAATGTTTGGATTGGGCTTATCGCTTACACCAAATAGTTTTACAAACATTATAAAATATCCCAAAGCTTTTTTTGTTGGTTTAGGTTCGCAAATGATTGGATTGCCAATTATTGCATTTTTGCTTCTCTATTTTTCGAATCTTCCCGATGCCTTTAAAGTTGGAATTATGATTTTAGCTGCTTGTCCAGGAGGAACTACATCGGGTTTTGTTACTTTTTTGTTTAAAGGAAATGTCGCATTATCTATTGCTTTAACATCGATAAATAGTTTTCTAACAATATTTACAATTCCAATAATCGTAAATTTGTCATTAGGATATTTCATGCATCAACATGCTGAATTTCATTTGCCAATAATTAGTTCTGTATTGCAAATATTTGGTGTTACAATTGTTCCAGCCATTTTGGGGATTATTGTTAGAACCACAAAGCCAATTATTGCTGAAATTTTACAAAACAAAATAAAATATATTCTGATTGTCTTATTGGCAATTGTATATTCAGTTAAATTTTTCGCTGGAAAACAATATGGTGGTACAGGATTAACAAGTTCTGAAGTTTGGCTGATCGTTCCTTATGCTTTTGCATTTAATTTAGTGTGTTTTGTTTTTAGTATTATATTTGGGAAATATACAAAACTTAGCATTCGCGATGCCTTTACTATTGCAATCGAAGTATCGTTACATAACACAACGTTAGCATTATTAATTGCAGGAACATTATTGAAAAATCAAGATATGGTTAAACCAGCCTTAATTTATTCTATGTTTTCGTTTTGGTCAGCATTATTGTTTGGATTAATAACCAAGTCGATTTATAAAGGAAAAATTGAAGAATAATTCTAATACTTTACTATTATTTGTTTCTTTAAATATTCCTAAAAAAACATAATTTCAGAATATCAAAATTATTCAGAATACTTATATTTGGTCGCATTTATATTTTTTTGTAAATGTTATTTATCTTTCTAATATATAAGTATATACATTATTCATGCAACAAAAGATTGATAATTCTATCATAACCGTTGAAAAGGTATCGCATGCCTTTGGTGATAAAACGGTTCTTGATAATATAAACCTTTCGATTAGTAAAGGTGAATTTGTTACCATTTTAGGTCCTTCGGGATGTGGCAAAACAACACTTTTACGTTTAATAGCAGGATTTTTAAAAGCATCGGAAGGGAAAATTACCATTGCTGGTAACGAAATGACTCAAATACCACCGCATCTGCGTCCAGTCAATACCGTTTTTCAGAAATATGCTTTATTTCCACATCTTAATGTGTTTAATAATATAGCATTTGGTTTAAATCTGAAAAAACTGCCAACCGAAGAAATTAAAAAACGGGTAATGCAAGTTCTTAAAATGGTAGGAATGACCGATTATGAAGAACGTGATGTTGATTCGTTATCGGGTGGTCAGCAACAGCGTGTTGCCATAGCTCGTGCCATAGTAAATGAACCAGAAGTATTGCTTCTCGATGAACCATTGGCAGCTCTCGATTTGAAAATGCGTAAGGATATGCAAATGGAAATAAAAGCTATGCACAAAAAACTTGGAATTAGCTTTTTATATGTTACGCACGATCAAGAAGAAGCTCTTACATTGAGCGATACGATTGTTGTAATGAGCGAAGGTAAAATTCAGCAAATAGGAACACCAACAGAAATTTATAATGAACCTGCAAATGCTTTTGTAGCCGATTTTATAGGAGAAAGTAATATCTTAAACGGAACAATGTTGAAAGATGAACTTGTTGAATTTGCCGGTCATACTTTCGAATGTGTAGATAAAGGATTTAAATCAAGCGAAGCTGTTGATGTTGTTCTTCGTCCCGAAGATATTTATATTTTTGAAAAGACAGATGTTGCGCAATTTAGTGGACAAGTAACATCTTGCATTTTTAAAGGAGTGCATTACGAAATGATGGTTACAACCCCCGAGGATTATGAATTTATGATTCAAGATTATCAAAGTTTTGTAGTTGGTAAAACTGTTGGAATGCGCATAAAACCTAACGATATTCATGTAATTAGAAAAGAAAGATATTTCAATAGTTTCGAAGCTACGGTTGTCGACAAATTACATATTCGTTTTAGTGGACATTCGTTTAAGAGCTTTGAAGCTGTTAAATTCGAAGCGGGAACAAAAGTGACAGCTAGAATTAATTTCGAAAATGTAACTTTAGACGATAACGAAGAAAATGGAATGTTACGAGGTGTAATATGTTTTATACTTTATAAAGGAAATCATTATCATGTAACGGTTCGAACTGAAAATGGCGATCATTTTTATGTAGATACAAATGATATTTGGGATTATGGCGATAGAGTAGGTATTGTTATTAATCCAGAATTAATAGAAATAGAAACTATTTAAAGCGAACGACTATGTATAGAAAAATTCGGTCATTCGTGGGTCGACGAAGAAATTGGACAATTCCATATGTGCTTTTTCTAGCTTTTTTCGTAATCGTACCTTTGGCTTTAATAGTTGTCTTTGCTTTTTCAAACAACGAAGGTGGATTTTCGTTTACCAATTTTCGAAAATTTTGGATGCAGCCAGAGGCAATGAATACCTTTATTTATTCGGTAGGAGTTGCAATAGTTACAACATTTATTTGTTTAATTTTAGGATATCCTGCTGCGTATCTCATGAGTAGAATGGAACCCAAACGAGCAAAATTAATGGTAATATTATTTATATTACCAATGTGGGTAAATTTCTTAATTAGAACCTTGGCAACTGTAGCATTATTCGATTTTTTAAAATTGCCTTTAGGAGAAGGTGCTCTCTATTTTGGAATGGTATATAATTTCTTGCCATTTATGATTTATCCTATTTATAATATTCTTCAAAAGACAGATCAAAACCTAATTGAAGCAGCGCAAGATTTGGGCGCAAATCCTCGTCAAGTATTTCTTAAAACTACTTTACCATTATCAACACCTGGAATTTCGAGTGGGATTTTAATGGTGTTTATGCCTGTAATTTCAACCTTTGCAATTGCGGAATTATTAACTATAAATAATATCAAATTATTTGGTACAACTTTGCAAGAAAATATTTATAACGGTATGTGGAATTATGGCGCTGCACTTTCGTTAGTAATGCTATTATTGATAGGAATTACATCGTTAATTAATAGCGACGGAAGTACAAAAGCTGCCGAGGAAGGGAACTTGATATGATAAAAAGGATACTTTCTTCGTCGTATTTGGGGATTTTGCTCGTTATGCTTTATGCTCCGATTTTAATCATTATTATCTTTTCATTTACCGAAGCTAAAGTACTTGGTAACTGGACTGGGTTTTCATTTAAATTATATACTTCGCTTTTTAAAGGTGGAGTACATCATTCGCTTTCGAGTGCTTTGTTAAATACATTAGTCATTGGTTTGATAGCTGCTTTTGCATCGACGATACTTGGTACAATGGCGGCAATTGGAATCTATAATTTACAACCAGGACCTCAAAAAGCGGTGAAAATGGTTAATACAATTCCAATTTTAAATCCAGATATTATTACAGCAATCTCGTTGTTCTTGTTATTTGTAAGTTTGGGTTTAACGCAAGGTTATACAACCGTTATTTTGGCTCATATTACATTTTGTACACCCTATGTTGTTTTAAGCGTTTTACCTCGTTTAAGACGTATGAATACTAATCTATATGAAGCTGCACTCGATTTAGGAGCAACTCCGTTTAAAGCTCTTTGGAAAATATTACTTCCAGAACTCCGACCAGGAATGATAAGTGGTTTTATTTTAGCATTTACACTCTCGATCGACGATTTTGTTGTGACATTATTTACAATAGGTAATGAAGGTCTAGAAACACTTTCAACCTATATTTATGCCGATGCACGTAAAGGTGGACTTACCCCCGAATTACGCCCTTTATCGGCAATTATTTTTGTAACAGTTCTTGTACTCTTGATTGTAATTAATCAGCGAGCAGCAAAAAGGAAAGTGTAAGCGTATGAAAAGGTTTTATAAAATAGTTATTTTCTTGATTCTTTTTGTTTCTCTTATTACTGGCATTACAGCTTGTAAAGAAAGTGATGCTTCGAGAAAGAAAATTTTAAAAATATACAATTGGGCCGATTATATCGACGAAGATTTGCTTACTGAATTTCCTAAATGGTATAAGCAACAAACTGGCGAAGATGTCGAGATTGTGTACCAAGTTTTCGACATGACCGAAGTAATGTATACCAAAATTGCACTAGGAAAAGAAGATTTCGACCTTGCTTGTCCTACGCAATACATCATTGAACGAATGATGAAAAAAGGATTGCTTTTGCCAATAAATCGTAATTTTGGTAAAACAGGCGATTTTCTTGGTAATGTTTCTCCATTTCTTCAACAACGTATGTCGGCATTTTCGGTATCTGGAATGGATGCACACGATTATATGGTTCCATATATGTGGGGAACTTCGGGAATAATGTATAATACAAAAATGATTTCGAGACAAGAAGTTGATTCTTGGGAATGTTTTTGGAATCCAAAAAACAAAGGTAAAATCTTGATGAAAGACCATTATTGGGATATTTATAATGTATCAGCAATTCGTGGTTTTTACAACGAAATAGAATCGGGAAAACGTTCTCGTTATGATGTTTCGAATGATCATACAACCGAAGATATTGCAATGGTTGAAAAGCAGATTAAACTATTGAAACCAAATCTAGCTGGTTGGGAGGCTGACTTTGGTAAAGATATGATGACCAAAGGCGAAATATGGTTAAACTATGCTTGGAGTGGAGATGCTGTATGGGCTATAGAAGAAGCTGCTGCAGTAAATGTTTCGCTCGATTATGTAATCCCTAAAGAAGGAAGTAATATCTGGTTCGATGGTTGGGTTATTCCCAAATATGCAAAAAATGTTAAAGCGGCTAGTTATTTTCTCGATTACATTTGTCAACCCGAAATTGCTTTACGTAATATGGATGTAAGTGGCTATACAAGTGCTGTAGCTTCGCCCGAAATAAAAGAGGCACAAATAGATTCATCGCTTACCGAAACCGTAAATCTTAGCTATTTCTTTGGTCCAGGAAACGATAGTTTGAAAGTTAATCCAATTCAATATCCCGATAGTTCTGTTGTTAGTCGTTGCGTTTTACTTCACGATTTTCTCGATAAAAACGACGATATTCTTGAAATGTGGAGTCGTGCAAAAGGCGATAGTTTGAATACTGGAATGGCTGTTTTTATTTTTGGTTTCCTAATTCTTTTATCAACTTGGCTTATTTATAGAAAAGTACAAAGGATATTAAGCAAAAGACGACGTTTAGGTAAATAAGTTGATGTTTACAGTAAAATACAAGATGCATCGTTTATAAATCGATCTTTGTATTTATCTAATGCTGGGACTTCAGGTAAGAAAATTGAAATGCCTGTTTGCGATTCCATAAATAACTTTACTTTAACAAGTTTGTATTTTGCTAAATATACTAATCCCTCTTTTTTAATTGTATAATATGACTTTACGCATCGAAAATCCGATGGACAATCTTGAACTTTTGCTTCAACCGTTTCGAATGGTTTAATAGTTATAATGCTATCATTTTCTAAGTATAATTCGATTTTTGTTTTTGGACTTATTTGGACTTTCTTAAAACTAAAAGGTACCAAATATCCTGAGTAGAAAAATACTTTACTATATATATAAAAATCATTATCTACTTTAACGAAATTAAAGTTCACAGAAATATCTTGAGGCATTGATTTTTGACGGAAATTTGGATCATTAAAGGCCGCATATTGCATTAATTTGGTGTTAACTCTAAGTATATCGCCCTTAAAATCATTTTTGGGGAATTTGGGGAATTTACATTCTTGAGAAAATGATTGTAAATTAATTGAAAATAGCAGAGAGAAAAATATAATTTGAATAAAGTAGTTTTTACTCATTTTTTTGATTCTTCGTTAGTTTATATGTGAACACTATTTGCGAAAACTAAGCCGTAAGACTATTGTGTAAAGTTTCAACGAAATTATTAATATTAATAATATCTTTTATTGCTGGACTAAGTTCAAATTTACTGTTAATATCGATGCAGTGAATAGGTAAAGATTGTAACTGTTTTATAGAATCTACATCATTATTTGTAATTCCACCGCTTAAGAAAAATGCTTTGGTACCGTTATATTTTTGTAGAATATTCCAGTCGAATTTAAGACCTGTTCCTCCATGCGATGGCGCTTTCGTATCGAACAAGAAATAATCACAAACTTCTTGATAAGCGTTTAAACTGTTAAAATCGAAGCTTTCATCGAAGCCAAATGCTTTTATTGTTTCAATGTTTTTATTTACAAAAGCTTGGCAAAACTCTGGACTTTCGTTACCATGTAATTGAATTGCATCAAGTTTGTAGGTTTTTATTTTTGAAAGAATGTATTTCTCGGTTGCATTGACAAAAACGCCTACTTTTTTTATGTGTATTGGAACCGATTTGGTTATCAAATTATCGAATTCTTCACCAACAAATCGAGCCGATTTTGCATAGAAAATAAATCCAATATAATTAATTGGTAATTGACAAAGATTCGCAATATTATACGAATCGCGCATTCCACATACTTTGATATTCATTTTTAAGTCATATGTTTTATTACCTCAAAGGTAAGATATCCCCAGAAAATATAACGAATGAGCTTGCCAATAAAAATAAACAAAGCCATTTTACCAAAATGACAACGAAAGAAACCAAGAGCAACAGCCATAACATCGCCAATGAATGGAAGCCATGATAGTAATGCCATCCAAACACTATACTTCTCGACTTTTGGTTGCCATTTTTGAACTTTTTCTTCCTTTATTCTTAGCCATTTTTCGATAAAATCCATTCGACCAACATAGCCAAGCCAAAAACTACTAAGGCTTCCAAGCCAGTTTCCAAAGGTTGCAACTATTATACATAGTTTTAAATCGAGACCAGCATATATTAATGCTATCATTATTCCTTCAGAACTTAAAGGAATTAATGTTGCTGCAATAAAACTACCAAGGAATAAACCGAGATATCCATATTGAATGAGCCAATCCATTTTTAGGTATTAGGTATTAGATTTTATGTGTAAAATATAAAGGGTTATATAATAAAAAAATGAGTGAAGGTATATTTTTCTCTTATATCTAATACCTAATATCTAACACCTTTTAGCACTTAATTTTTCATCCATGGCCTTTGCAGCTTTCTTTCCATCACCCATTGCAAGGATTACCGTTGCTCCACCACGAACAATATCTCCGCCAGCAAATAACATTGGAATATTCGATTCCATTGTTTCTTCGTCGACTTCAATGGTTCCCCATTTGGAAATATTTAATCCTTTTACACTTTGTTGTATAATTGGATTTGGTGAAACTCCAACACTTACTATAACGAGATCTACAGAAACAGAATATTCGGAGTTTGGAATTGCTCTAAATGCACGTCGACCAGATTCATCGGGAGCACCTAATTCCATTTTTTGAACAATCATTTCATTTACTTTTCCTTTTTCATCGGAATTGTATCGAACAGGATTTGTAAGACACATAAAAATGATACCTTCTTCTTGTGCGTGACGAATTTCTTCGAGACGAGCAGGCATTTCTTCTAATGAACGACGATATACAATCATTGCTTCTTCAGCACCTTGACGTTTTGCTGTGCGAACGGCATCCATTGCTGTGTTTCCACCACCAATAATTGCAATTCGTTTCCCTTTCATAATTGGAGTGTCGAAACCTTCTCGTCCTGCGCCCATTAGGTTAATACGGGTAAGATATTCGTTTGCCGAAAATACACCTGTTAGGTTTTCACCAGGAATATTCATGAATTTTGGTAAACCAGCTCCAGAGCCAACAAAAACAGCCTTGAATCCAAGTTCTGTCATTTCATCTATGGTAATTGTTTTTCCAACAATCACATTCGTTTCGAAAACGATACCTAGATTTTTTAAGTAGTTTATTTCGTGATCGATTACATTATTTGGTAATCTAAATTCGGGAATGCCATATTTTAATACACCACCAATTTCGTGTAATGCTTCAAAAACGGTAACTTCATATCCTCTCATGGCCATATCTCCAGCAAAAGAAAGTCCTGCGGGTCCAGAACCAACTACAGCAACTTTCATCCCGTTTTTTGTGATTTTTGGTATTACTGGAACACTTTTTTCGCGTTCGTAATCGGCAACAAATCTTTCTAAATTACCAATTGCAACAGGTTCTTGTTTAAGTTTAATTGTATAGAAACATTCTTTTTCGCATTGACGTTCTTGTGGGCAAACTCGACCACAAACAGCAGCTAATGAACTTGTTTCTTTTATTACATGAGCAGCTTCAATGAATTTACCTTGTTCAATTTGTTTTACAAAATCGGGAATCGAAATTTCTACTGGACAACCAGTAATACAAGTTGGAGTAGGGCAGTCGATACAGCGTTGAGCTTCAACTAATGCTTGAGCTTCGGTGAATCCTTTATTTACTTCAATATTCGATTTATTCCTAATGTCGGCAGCTGTTTCAGCCATGTGATTTCGCTTAATCAGCAAACGGTCTTTTACCGATTTAGATTTTCTTAAATCTTCGCGCCAAGTTTCGTTACGTCTCGCTTTCCTTATGTTTTCTGCTTCCGACATCTTACTCACATTTAAAATTTTGCATTGCTTCTGTTTCTATCTCTTTATATGCTCCAAGTCGCGATAACATTTCATCGAAATTAACCTTATGTGCATCGAATTCAGGACCATCAACACAAACAAATTTTGTTTCTCCACCTACACTTACTCTACAAGCTCCACACATTCCTGTTCCATCAACCATAATTGTATTTAAACTTGCTACAGTAGGTATTGAATGTGTTTTTGTTAAATCAGAAACAGCTTTCATCATTACGGCTGGTCCAATTGTTAGTACAATGTCAACTTTTTCTTGGCTTAATATCTTTTCAATTCCATTCGTAACGAGACCTTTATCGCCATATGTTCCGTCATTTGTCATAACCAAAACTTCGCTTGATGCAGCTCTTATTTGTTCTTCTAATATCACTAGATTTTTGCTTCGTGCTGCAATAATTGTAATTACTCTATTGCCAGCCTCTTTCATTGCTCTGATGATTGGTAACATTGGAGCTAAACCAACACCACCACCTGCAGCAACCACAGTTCCAAAATTTTCGATATGAGTTTCATGTCCCAATGGACCTACAACATCATCAACATATTCACCAATATTTAATTCACAAAGTTTTGTTGATGAAACTCCAACTCTTTGGATAATTAAATCAATAGTTCCATTTTTAAGATTTGAATCAACAATAGTTAGCGGAAAACGTTCACCATTTTTACCAACTTTCACAATTACAAAATGTCCCGCTAATCTATTTTTTGCAATCCGAGGTGCTTCGATTGTTAGCTGGAAAACATTTTCCGAAAATTGTTTTTTGTCAATTATCTTATTCATGCTATTAATTTACTAGTATATTATGTAAGATCAAAAATACTCTTTATTTCTTTAACTTTTGTAGTTTTAAAAGAAAAAAAGCTGGGTTTTTTACTCAATTTTTGAAAATAAAATGGCCATGAGCAAAACTTCCATATAACGTGAAAATGATAGTATCAAGCAGATGCTTCGACAAGCTCAGCATGACATAAGAACTGCGACTGTCACCCTGAGCTTGTCGAAGGGGCATGTAGCTCAATTATATACTTAATTATAAACAGATGAAATTTTTGACATTAAACCAAAAGCTAAAACAAAAAAATCCCACAATTCCATTAAAAGAAATGTGGGATTTAAACTTTTTGATTATATCGTTATTCAGAACAGCTACAAATCAAGTTTCTATCGCCATGTGCATCGTTAATTCTCGAAACGGTTGGCCAATATTTATTCGACGCTGAATCTACAAATGGGAAAACAGCTTTTTGACGCGAATATGGTCTATCCCAATTTTCTGCAGTTACAACAAGCGAAGTGTGTGGTGCATTTTTCAAAACATTATTGCTTTGATCAGCATTACCAGCTTCTATTTCAGCAATTTCTTCGCGAATTGAAATCATTGCATCGATAAAACGATTTAATTCCTTTAACGATTCGCTTTCGGTTGGTTCAACCATCAAAGTATCGTGAACAGGGAACGATACTGTTGGAGCATGAAATCCATAATCCATCAATCGTTTAGCAATATCTGTTACTTCAATACCAGCTGTCTTTTTGAATTCGTGGCAATCAAGAATCATTTCGTGAGCGCAACGACCATTTTTACCAGTATAAAGAATAGGATAGTATGCTTTTAAATTTTCTGCAATATAGTTTGCATTCAAAATCGCCATTGCAGTTGAATGTTTCAAGCCTTTATCGCCAAGCATTGTAATGTATGCATGCGATATTAATAAAACTAATGAACTTCCGTATGGTCCAGAAGAAACCGAAACGTTATTCTCTTCCCAAACTTTAGGCGATGGTAAGAATTGCTCTAATCCTTTGCGAACTAAAACTGGTCCAACGCCTGGTCCGCCACCACCATGAGGAATAGCAAAAGTTTTGTGTAAATTTAAGTGACAAACATCTGCGCCTATCGAAGCTGGACTTGTGTATCCAACTTGAGCATTCATATTTGCACCATCCATATAAACTAATCCACCGTTGAGGTGAATAGCTTCTGTCATTTTTAAAATATCTTCTTCAAATACACCATGTGTCGAAGGATAGGTAATCATCACTCCAGCAAGATATTCTTTGTTTTCTTGTGCTTTTGTTTTTAAATCTTCGAGGTTGATATTTCCTTTTTCGTCGCAAGTAACGGTAATTGTTTTAAAGCCAGCCATAATTGCACTCGCTGGATTTGTTCCGTGTGCCGATGAAGGAATTAGGATAATGTTTTTATGTCCATTTCCATTAGCTTCGTGGTATGCTTTTATTGCTAAAAGTCCAGCATATTCGCCCGATGCGCCTGAATTTGGTTGGAAGCTAATTCCACCAAGTCCAGTAATTTTTAATAATAATTCCGATAATTCATTTATAATTTGAAGATAACCTTCTGCTTGATCATTTGGAACAAATGGATGTATACCACCAAATTCGTCCCAACTTAATGGTAACATTTCGGTTGCAGCATTCAATTTCATTGTACAAGAACCTAGTGGAATCATTCCATGAACCAACGAGAAATCTTTGTTCTCGAGTGATTTTATGTAACGCATTAAATCTGTTTCGCAACGATATGTATTAAAGACTTCTGCTTTTAAGAAATCGCTAGTACGCTCGAAAGATTTTTCGAAACCTACTTTGCTTGATGATGAAACTGTTAATGCTTTTGAGCCCTTTGATTCTGCAAAAATTGACAGTAATAAAGCAACATCAGCAATTGTATTCGTTTCATCAAGCGTAATGCTTATACTCGATTTTCCATAATGCAAGTTTACTTTTTTAGCTAAAGCTATTTCCTTGATTTTAGAAAATGCATCTGTTGCAATAGAAATGGTATCGAAGTAGTTTTTGTTTTCTATTGAATATCCAAGATTTTTTATGCCTTCGGCAAATGTTACAGCCAAGTTTGCAATGTTTGTTGCAATTTCAACTAAACCATCTTTTCCATGATATACAGCGTACATTCCCGACATATTTGCCAATAATGCTTGCGAAGTACAAATGTTCGAAGTTGCTTTTTCGCGTTTAATGTGCTGCTCTCTCGTTTGTATTGCCATGCGTAATGCTGGATTACCAGCAGCATCAATCGACATTCCTATAATGCGACCAGGCATTTTACGGGTAAATTCGTTGCTCGATGCAAAAAATCCTGCATGAGGTCCACCATATGCCATTGGTAAACCAAAACGTTGCATCGATCCAACAACAACGTCGGCACCCCATTCTCCTGGAGGAGTTAATAGAGTTAAACTTAATAAATCAGTTGCAACACAAACTTTAGCTCCATTTGTATGAAGTTGTTCTGTAAATGATTTATAATCATTAATTTCACCTTTTGCATCAGGATATTGAATTAATGCACCAAATATTTTTTCCGAAGGTTTTAATGTTTTCCAATCGCCAGTTACGATTTCAATTCCTAAGGCTTTTGCTCTAATTTTTACAACATTCGTTGTTTGAGTAAATACACTAGAATCGATAAAGAATTGATTTGCTCCTGCTGTGGTTTTTTGCTTACTTAAATTATTCCAAAACATAAGCATTGCTTCAGCTGCCGACGTTCCTTCATCAAGTAGCGAAGCATTCGAAATAGCCATTCCAGTTAAATCTGTCACCACTGTTTGATAATTCAAAAGTGCTTCTAAACGTCCTTGCGAAATCTCTGCCTGATAAGGTGTGTACGATGTATACCAACCAGCATTTTCTAGCATATTGCGTTTTATAACCGATGGCATAATTGTGCCATAATATCCTTGACCGATAAAGGTTTTATACAGTTTATTCTTAGCTGCAATCGTTTTAAGATTTTGCAAATATTCGAATTCGCTGATTGCCTCACCAACACCCATTTCCGATTTGTTGATAATTGCCGAAGGAATAACTTGTGATAATAACTCATCGATAGACTTGCACGATACATTTTCAAGTAATGTATTTACGTCGTTTTGTAACGAACCAACATGCTTGTTTACAAAGGATTGAACTGACATTCTAATAGTAATTAAATTATTTCAATTGTTTAATTTTACTAGTTCAAAGATATACTTTATCTTTACTTCATAATTTCAAACATTTCAAGATTTATGAACAAGCTGTTAGTAATATTTATTGTTATTTTCTCATTTGCGAACTGTTCTTTTGCTCAAGACACAATAATTACTGTAGAAGGAGAAAAGATTTTAATTAGTGAATTTAGACAGACTGGAACGAGCGAATGTTATTATAAGAATAAGAAAGGTAAAGAAAAGGAAATTGATATGGAAGATATTTTTTCTATAAGAAATTCATCAGGAAATGAAACTGTTTTTTATAAACAAGATACACTTAAAGGTTTTTATGATTCTAAGGAAGAAATGCAACAATATATCAATGGTATTTTGGCTGCAAGAAAAGAACATAAAGCTCCACTATTTACTTATTTAGGTGCAGGATTATCAATTGTAGCAGTAACAGCTGTAGTATCAACGGGCGTGGGTGCTCTTTTTTGGACTCCACTTGTGCCTGTTATTTATACAGGTTTTGTTGTAAAATCAAAACCAAATGTTGAAAAAATAACGAAGTTTATTCCAGAAAATCTTAAGACTGAGAAATATGTAACAGGCTACGTAACTCAAGTTAAACGAAAAAGAGTTAACAATGCAATTTTAGGTTCTGTAGGAGGTCTCTTTTTAGGTTGGGTTGGATTCTTTGCTATAACAGGTTTGTAAATTTTATTAGATTCTCCTCATTATTATTTCTTATTGTTTAATTCTTTAGGCTCACAATTTCGGTTGGCTAAATAGACTGTGTGATAACTATAAATTAAATATTAAGAGTCTACTGAATAATATATATTATTTATAATGGATATTATATTGGATTAGAGATAATTAATAGAAATATATAATTTGAATTGATGTGCATGCTTTTCAAAAGAAAATTTCAAATTATTATGCACTTGAAATGCAAAAGAAGAACCGAGCATTCGACAAAAATACGTGCGACGAGTGAAAAACGTTGTACATTGGTATCACAAGTGTTTTTTTGTCTTGAATTTTTGTTCCTTTTTGTTCAAGCAAAAAGAAAGGCAATGGAAATCAATAAAAGATATAACCCTTACAGAGTTAAGAAGGTTTATTATTCAGTTCAATTTCTAAAAACAGAAAACCCCGCATAATAAATACTAAGCGGGGTTTTCAATCAATTATTTTCTATAACTATTCTGGTCTTGGTAATAATGCTTTTCTCGAAAGCTTGTATTTACCTTTATCGAAACCAATTAGTTTAACGTCAATTTTATCACCAACTTTAAGAACTTCTTCTACTTTTTCAAGTCTTCTCCATTCAACTTCAGAAATGTGGCAAAGTCCGTCAATTCCTGGAAGGAATTCAACGAATGCACCGAAAGGTTGGATGTTTTTAACTACTCCCGAGAAAGTAGCTCCAATTTCTGGTTCTGTTGTAAGAGCTTTAATGAAAGATATAGCCATGTTGATGCTTGCTGCATTATTACCGCAAATTTCAACTTCACCTTGATTACCCATTTCTTTAATCGTAATGATAGTCTCAGAACGTTTTTGAAGATCTTGAATAACTTTTCCACCTGAACCAATTACGGCACCGATTTGATCTTTCTCAATGTATAATTTAACGATTCTAGGCGTATGTGGTTTGTAATCTTCGCGTGGACCAGGAAGTGTAGAAAGTATTTTGTCCATGATGTGAAGACGACCTTTTTTAGCTTGTTCTAAAGCTAATCGAAGTGTTTCAAAAGAAAGTCCATCAACTTTAATGTCCATTTGAGTTGCAGTGATACCTTTTGTAGTACCGCAAACTTTAAAGTCCATATCACCTAAATGATCTTCTTCTCCTAATATGTCAGAAAGAATTGCGAAACGATTTGTTTTGTTACAAGAAATCATTCCCATTGCAATACCTGTTACAGGGCGTTCTAATTTAACTCCAGCATCCATAAGTGCAAGCGAACCAGCACAAACTGTTGCCATTGAAGATGAACCATTCGATTCTAAAATATCAGAAACAACACGAATTACATAAGGATTAACTTCTGGTCCAGGTATCATTCTTTTTAATGCACGATGTGCTAAGTTTCCATGTCCAATTTCACGACGGCTTAAACCTCTTGGAGATTTAGCTTCGCCAGTTGCAAATGGAGGGAAGTTATAATGTAATAAGAATCTTTCTGTTCCGCGGAATAATACATCGTCGATGATTTTTTCGTCTAACTTCGTACCTAATGTAACAGAAGTTAACGATTGAGTTTCACCTCTTGTAAAGATTGCCGAACCATGTGCAGCTGGTAAATAATCTACCTCACTCCAAATAGGACGAATTTCTTCAGTTCCGCGTCCATCAAGACGTTTCCTTGTATCTAATACATAATTTCTTACTGCTTGTTTTTCTTCATCATGGAAGAATAAATCAATAAGTTTTCCATTATATGAATGACCTTCGCCTAAACTTTCGATGAATGCTTTTTTAACAGCTTTGAAAGCATCGCCACGTAATTCTTTATTAGTTATTCCTTGATTTACGACATCATATAATTTTTGATAGCAGAAATCATGAACCAATTTTTGAAGAACATCATCGCTCAAATGATCGTCGTAAGAGCGAGTAACAGTTTTACCAGCCATTACTTTTAATTCTTCTAATGCTTGACATTGTTGTTTTATAGCATCATGAGCAATTTTTATTGCTTCTAACATTTCTTCTTCAGAAACTTCGCTCATTTCGCCTTCTACCATCATAATGTTTTCTTTGGTAGCAGCTACTATGATATCCATATCAGCTATATCTAAGTCCGATGCAAGTGGATTAACGATAAATTTACCGTCAACTCTAGCAACTCTAACTTCCGAAACAGGTCCGTTAAATGGAATATCGGTAACAGCTAAAGCAGCACTCGCAGCTAATCCTGCAAGAGCATCAGGAAGTATTTCTACATCAGCCGAAATAAGGGTGATTGTAACAAAAACTTCAGCATGATAATTATCTGGAAATAAAGGACGTAATGCACGGTCAACTAAACGAGAAACTAATATTTCGTAATCGCTAGCTCTGCCTTCTCTTTTTAAGAAACCACCAGGGAAACGACCTGCAGCAGCAAATTTTTCTTTATATTCAACTGTTAATGGCATAAAATCAACATCTGGTTTGATGTCTTTTGCTGCACAAACAGTACAAAGTAACATAGTGTTGCCCATTTTAACGACAGCAGAACCGTCGGCTTGTTTTGCAAGTTTACCCGATTCTATCTCGATGGTGCGACCGTCACCTAAGTCTATTGTTTTTGTTATTAAATTATACATCTTTTTGAGCTTTTGTTGTTATTACTAAAGGCATAAAACAATAGAAGGCAATCACACGAATTGCCTTCTATCTCTGTTTTTGAAATATGATTATTTTCTTAATTCCAAGTCTTTAATGATTGCTCTGTAGCGAGCGATATCATTATCTTTTAGGTAATCAAGGAGACTTCTTCTTTTTCCTACCAATTTAATCAACGCTCTTTGAGTAACAAAATCTTTTTTGTTTAATTTCAAAAGACCTGTAAGGTGATTGATTCTTGTTGTAAATAATGCGATTTGAGATTCACTTAAACCACTGTTTGTTGCTGATTTGCCGTACTTTTCGAAAATAGACAGTTTTTGTTCTTTGGTCAAATACATAATGTCCGCTTAGTTTTAAATATATTCTTTTATTTCTTTCAATTTTTGACTGGCAAAGATACTATATTATAAATCACGTTTGCAAATAAATTTACTGTTTTTTTATCTGTTTTAATAATTTATAATCGATTTTACATGATTCGTAATTCGTAATTGATAATTCGTAATTAAAAATCACCCTGCCCAACCATCTCTATCCAAACTTCTATATTGAATTGCTTCCGCTAAATGATGTGGTTTAATCGATTCACTTTCTTCTAAATCGGCAATGGTTCTCGATACTTTTAAAATTCTATCGTATGCTCTTGCTGAAAGTCCAAGTTTTTCCATTGCTGTTTTTATAAGTTGTTGACAGGCTGCGTCAAGTTCACAATGTTTTCGAATTTGTTTCGAACTCATTTGAGCATTGCAATGTACTTCTTCGTTTTCTGTAAATCGTTCTTCTTGTACTTTGCGACCTATCATTACTCTATTTCTAACAGTTTCGCTAGTTTCACTTTCGCGTACTTCCGAAAGTTTATCAAAGGGAACTGGCACTACTTCAATATGAATATCAATACGATCGAGTAGTGGTCCCGATATGCGACTCAAATATTTTTGTACAATCATCGAACTACAAACACATTCTTTCTCGGGATGATTGTAAAATCCGCAAGGACATGGATTCATTGAGGCAACTAACATAAAACTTGCTGGATAATCGATTGCAAATTTTGCTCTCGAAATCGAAATGTTTCTGTCTTCCAAAGGTTGTCGCATTACCTCTAATACAGTTCTTTTAAATTCGGGTAATTCATCAAGGAAAAGGACTCCATTATGAGCAAGCGAAATTTCTCCGGGTTGTGGAAATGTGCCTCCGCCAACAAGTGCAACATCAGAAATGGTATGATGCGGCGATCGATAGGGGCGGGAAGTCATTAGCGATGTTTCTTTGTCAATTTTGCCTGCAACACTATGAATCTTGGTTGTTTCTAAAGCTTCGTGTAATGTCATTGGTGGAAGTATCGATGCAATTCTTTTTGCTAACATTGTTTTCCCTGCTCCGGGTGGACCAATCATTATAATATTATGACCACCTGCTGCTGCAATTTCCAAAGCTCGTTTTACATTTTCTTGACCTTTTACATCGGCAAAATCTGTTTCTGCTTTATAGGCTTTTTCGAAAAATTCTTTTCTCGTATCGATAATCGTTTTTTCAAGATTAAGTTTTCCATCAAGAAATGCTATAACATCCAAGATGTTTTCGACACCATATATTTCTAAATCGTTAACGACTGCCGCTTCTCTTGCATTTTCTTTTGGAAGAATCATTCCCTTAAAACCTTCTTTTCTGGCTTGAATGGCTATAGGCAAAGCACCTTTCATTGGATGAATTTTACCATCAAGCGACAATTCGCCCATAATAATAAAGTTCTCGAGTAAATCACTTTTTATCTGATTTGATGCACCAAGTATTCCCATCGCAATCGATAAATCGTAAGCCGAACCTTCTTTACGAATATCAGCTGGAGCTAGATTGATTACGATTTTCTTTCCTGGAAGATTATATCCATTTATTCGTAATGCAGACTCAACTCTTTGTTGACTTTCCTTTACAGCACTATCGGGTAAGCCGACCATAAAAAAGTTTAAACCAATTGATACGTCTACTTCGACCGTTATTATTGTTGCATTTATACCAAAGACGGCACCTGCAAAAGTTTTTACATACATGTTTTCGAATTTTTACCTTAGTTGTTAAGGCAAAAATATCGATTTAATCGGAATTTACAAATTCATTTCAATAAAATGAATTAAAGAATGAATTATCTTAATATGAACTTCTTGAATTCTATCAGAGTAACCATCATTTTGCACACAAATACAAACATCAGAAAGTTCCTGTAAAGTTCCACCCGAATTCCCCGAAAGCGAAACGATTTTCATTCCTTGTTCCTTTGCTTTTTGTGCTGCCAAACAAATGTTTTTCGAATTTCCACTGGTACTTATTGCTAAAAGTACATCGCCCGATTTTCCCATCGACTCAATAAATCGCGAAAACACAAATTCAAAACCATAATCGTTTGCGGTACATGTTATATACGATGGGTCTGATATCGCAATTGATGGTAGCGATTTTCTATCATTTCTAAAACGTCCGGTTAATTCTTCGGCAAAATGCATTGCATCGCACATCGAACCTCCGTTGCCACAAGATATGATTTTTGAGCCATTTTTAATTGCTTCAACCATTATCGAACCAGCAATTTCTATACTTTCAATATTTTTTTCGTTCGAAATAAAGTTTTGAAGTACATTTTGAGCTTGTAATAATTCTTTTTTTATTATTGAATTCGACATGATAATGTTTAAAAAGATTGAAATAGGAAGTAATAATTTATGGTTTCAAAAGTAGAAAAAAAAGAAATACCAACTGTTTTAGTTTTTCTAGAAATTAAAATTAAGTATCCTACGATTCTAGTTGTGTAAAAATGTTGTATCGTTTCGCACAAAATCAAACATTTTAGAAACAAAATCTATAAAAAATATACATAAAATAGGAATTTTTCTACCTTTGCTCAATATAACTTTTTTTATGGATGCAATCATTGAATTTCTGAAGTTTACCATTCCTGGTCTAATTGTTTTTGCCACTTCTTATTTCTTAATTAAAGCCTTTTTCGAGAACGAAGAAAAAAAACGTCAAGCCGAATATAAATCGGGTAATCATAAACTCATTACTCCAGTTAAATTACAAGCATACGAACGTTTAATAATGTTCTTAGAACGCATAAGTCTCGATTCGCTTTTAGTTCGAGTAATGGAACCGTCTATGACGGTTGAACGATTGCAATCTGCCTTATTAATGACTGTTAGAGCTGAGTTCGAACATAATTTATCGCAACAGTTATATGTTTCGGTTAAAACGTGGAATACAATTAGAGCATCGAAAGAAAATGTTATTAGACTTATAAATACGGTTGCATCTACATTAGATTCAAAAGCTCCGGGATTTGAATTAAGCAAAAGAATATTAGATGCAATAATTGTAACCGAAAAATCGCCAGTTCAAACTTCAATCGATTTATTGAAGCTTGAAGCAGAACAATTTATGTAAAAATGGTACTTTTAAAAACTATAATTACGGTGTTACGTAATTTAAATCTGGAAAAATAAAAAATGAATTTTTGCAACCTTTGTCGGGTTTTTCTCGTCTTAGTTGTTCTGTAAATTAGAATTTAATAGTTGTTGGATAATATATAATAGTTGATTATGAAAGCATTTTCATGTAAAGTTAGAGTTCTTTTAATTTTTGTACTGTCTCTTTTTTCTTCCCTTGGTTTTTCTCAGGTCGATAAAGAATTTTGGTTCTCTGTTCCTTATGTGAATAAAAACCATACAGTTGATAAACAGAGACTTGCAAATCAAAGTTTAGTTGGAGGTCAGCCAATCTATTTGCGTTTAACTACACTAGATAATCCAGCTATTGTAACAGTTACAACTCCTCGTAATCCATCATTGTTAAATATAACAGTCTCAATTCCTGCTAATTCAACAAGTACAGTTGATTTAAGTGCATATGTAGATCAACTTGAAGTTAGTCAAACTTATTCAACAATTTTATCAGGACCTGAAGATAAAGGTCTTCATATAGTTTCAACAGACTTAATTTCAGCATATTACGAAAATGCTACTGTACCAAACCCCGAAATATTTACTTTAAAAGGCAAAAATGCTTTAGGAACAGAGTTTTATACTCCTTTTCAAACAGTTTGGCCTAATGATCCATTACATAATTATAGAATAGTAAATTTAGATTATGATGATAATTCTAAAGATATTCCTCAAGGTCCTGATTCTGCTTTCTCAGCATTCGATATTGTTGCAACGCGAAATGGAACTGTAGTAACTATTACTCCAGCAACAGATGTTGTTGGACATAAAAAAGGAGAGACTTTTAATGTCGTTTTAGATGAAGGACAAACTTATTCTGTTAGACAATTAGATCAAGCTATTGATAGTTTAGCCGGTTACTATAAAAATAAATGGGGTATATGGGTTTATAAAGATGTTACTTCTAAAAGAGCAGATGATAATCTATCAGGTTCTCATATAACCTCAAATTATCCTATAGCAGTTTCTGTTAAAGACGATTCTATCTTTCCTAATGATATTACAGAATCAGGTGATTGTGAGGATTTTGTTGGTGACCAGTTAATCCCGGTAAATGTTATTGGTAAAGAATATATTGTGATGAAGGGTAATCTTGATGCTATTAGAAATAATGTTCCACTTACCGATTGGGTATTTATTGTCGGAGTTCAAGATGGAACAAATTTTAAACTTACTAATCCAGATGGTACTAGTGCATCTTTATCTATTAATAAAGGTGAAACACAAAGCTATCAAGTCACACAAGGTTATTTGCATATTTTGGCTCAAGATACTAGTTTATATGTTTTTCATATTTCTGGTTATAATTGTGAGTTTGCAAGTGCAATTCTTCCTCCAATTGATTTATGTACTGGTTCCGATCAAGTTGGATTCACAAGAACTTATGGTCGAACAACATTAGAACACTTTTTTGCAAATATTTTAGTTCGTGTTGAAGCTATAGACAAATCAAGCGAAAAATCGTTTGTAAGTGATGAAACCGATCCAGCAAATATTAATAAAATTGCTAGTATTATTAATAATGCAACATTTATTCCTCTTCCTGGCAATTCAAATTGGGCTTATACGCAAATTGAATTTAATAATATCGATTTAACAGTTGGTTCTCATATTTTAAAAAATACAAAAGCATATTTCCATTTCTCAATGATAAATTCTACTATTTATAATTGGGATGCTGTATATAATGATTGGCCTACAAGTTCAGCAAATCAAGTTCAAGGATCTAGTTATGGCTACTTCTCAAGCTATAATGTTTCTGAACCAAGAGCTATAATTGGAAATAATAGCAAAAAAGTAATTCAGGTTCCTCAAGGTTTTTCTGTACAATTAGTAGGAACTGGTGGCCTTAATTATGATTGGAAAGGTAACCAAATGAATTCAACTACTGGTTTATATTCAATACCCTTAAAAAGTCCATATTATTTAGATAAAGTTTCTGGCTATAATCCTATATTTAATGGTACAGCACCAGTTGGCAAATATCAATATATAGCTACGATTGTTCCTGCTTGTGCAAATATATACATCGATACCGTTTATATAGAGGTAATACCTCCAATTGCATTCCATGATGTAACTGATTCTATTTGCGAAGATACTCCTGGATCGGCTTTAGGAGTAGGGTATAACTTGAATAATTTGAATGATACTATTATTGGTGTACGTGCAAAAACATTAGGTTATACTGTTTCTAATTGGTTTGTTAAGAAACCAGCAGGGACTCAAATTTTAGACGATGCCGAATCAAATGTTAAAGTAACGTATACTAATCCTGTGTATTCTATTTTTACTGAAAAAGTTGCAAATACTTTAACTTCTGGTTTAAATACTTCTCTTTATTGTAATAAAATAACAAACTCGATTAATGGAACAAGTCAACCTATTTATTCGATAAATGTAAATTTACCACAAACGGTAAATTTATCATCAGGAGTAACGTTTAATATGCTTGTTAGACCAGATATTTCATTAAATCCGGGATGGTTAACGGGAGTTACTCCAATTACTGTAGTAATGACTTTGACAAATGCAACAAATACCAATACAGTAACAGCTTCACAAACATTTACAAGTGCCGACTGGAAAGGTAGTTTATGGGAACAAATGATTTTTAATTATGCTTCGAGTGCAAATGGAACCGTTTACGATAGACTAACATTAACATTTGGAACAACTGGTTTATGGGCTCCAATGAACTTTTTTATGGATAATTTAAATTGGTTTCTTCCTGCTCATACAGAAACAATCACCAATCCTACAAACATAACAATACACGACAACGATACCGTTTTCGCTCACATTACAAATCCACAATTCCCATTCTTTAGCGATACCGCTCAAGCAATCATAGGTGTTCACCCTACAGGTAAAGCAGCAATTGATGTTACATTACCATCAATGTGTGCAACAAATGGTAATACATTAGAATGTGTCGACCTTACACAATATAAATACGCTGTTGGTGGTGCATTAGTTGCTCAAAAAGACTGGTATTTAGATGCTGCTCGTACTCAAAAAATTGCAAAGCCAACTTGTGTTAATGTTTCGGGTACTATGAAATATTATGCAAAAATTAATGACTCTTGTGGGCATGTTGGTACCGTTTTATTCAATATAATTCCTGTTCCAACAATTAACGATTCCGTTGCTACAGTTTGTGCCGATCCTAATTCTGCTGGAAATAGTGCAACTGGAATTAAACTCGATAATTATACAAAATATGTTCTTCCTTTAGGAGGTTCACCAACAATAGAATGGTATACAAATGCTGCATTAACTCCAGCATCACAAGTTTCTGGTGCTAACGGAATTACTGTTACAAATAATCAAACCTTATATGCTCGCATTTATAACAACTTAACTTGTGTATTAGTTGCTCAACTTAAATTCGTAGTTAATCCAATTTCTTCAATTGCAATAACAGCAAAAGATCTTTGTTTAAATGGGGCTAATCTAACCTTAAGTGCAACTCCTGTTGGTGGAACATTTACAGGAACTGGTGTTTCTGGTTATACATTCAATCCATCGACTGCTGGAATTGGTCGTCATGCAATTACCTATACCTATCAAACTACTGCTAACGGACTAACATGTATAAGTATTAAAAACGATACAATCGAGGTATTCGCTGTTCCAACAGCAACTGTTACTGCTAATCCAGTTTCGCCAATCGATTATAATTCAACAACACAATTAAATGCTGCTGTTACAGGTGGTGCTCCAACATATACCTATGTTTGGTCACCTTCTACTATGTTATCGAAAGCAAATATTCAAAATCCAACAACAACTACATTAACTGTTGTTCAACAATATTGCGTAACAGTTACCGATAAAAATGCTTGCGCCGATACAAAATGTATAGTAGTTGATGTTAAAAATGCACCTTTAAGTATTTCAATTACACCGTCTGCAAATAACATTTGTTTAGGAAATACTGTTAATCTTAATTCGCTTGTTGGTGGTGGTACTCCTGGTTATACTTATAATTGGTCTTCATTGCCTGCAGGTTTAACAAGTGCTGCAAAAAACTCCACTCATATTCCAACAGCTGTAGGGAATATTACCTATTATGTAACTGTTACCGATAATGTTGGTGCTACTGCAACGAATTCCGTTGTTGTTACTGTTAACTCTAATCCAGTAGTTACATTCGCAAATCCAATCGAGAATATTTGTCAAAATGGTTCATTAACACTTGCTCCAACTATTACTGGAACAAACGGAAGTACACTATATACTTGGGCTGGTTCGCCAGTAGCTCTTGCTCCATTAAATGGACAAACACTTGTTATCGATGCAACACAAGCACCAGGTTCGTATCCAGTTTCACTTACAGTATTAAATACAGGTGGATGTACGGTTACATCGAATGTAACAGTGAAAATTAACGAAAATCCTAAAGCAACTGTTACCGATATTAATGGTGCTTGTTTAGGTATTGGTACTAAATTAAATGCTATACCAACAGGAGGAACAACTCCATATACACATCTTTGGACTGGTAATTATAATGTTGGCGATTTATTAAATCCAACAGACGAAGATCCAACATTTAAGTCCAATACATTTGGTGTTTATAATTTAACATATACTGTTACCGATGCTAATAACTGTAAAGTTTCTGCATCGATGAAAGCTTTCGATTTAAACTCACTACCCGAACCAAATATTTTAAATGCTTATAGAGACAGTGTTTGTCAAAATACAAATAGTTATTTATTACAAGCAGAAGTTTTAAATCCAAAATATTCATTAAATTCATATACATATCATTGGAAAGGCAAAGAAGGTTCAACTGATTATTCTAGTACACTTCAAAACCCAATATTAAATATTACTGATGCTAAAACTTTTAATTTAAAATTAGAAGTAACCGATAAAAATGGATGTTCAGCTCTCGATAGTACAATCTTACGTGTAAATCCTAATCCAACGGCTACAATTGTTGGAGATGCTACTGTATGCGAAGGCCTTGATTTACCTTTAGAATCTTTCGAAAAATCAAATGCATATTCTTATTCTTGGATTGGAAATGTAACTCCCAAAAATACGGCAAGTGTAGTGTTTAATGGAGCAACTTCTTCTACATACAATGTTAGTTTAGAAGTAAAAGATAAAATTACGGCTTGCGTTGCATACGATGCAAAAACAATTAACGTTAAGCCAAATCCTACGGTATCGATTCCGCCTACAACACTTTGTTACAAGTCTTCTATAACATTATTTCCTAACGTTTCGGCAGGAGTAACAAGCTATAACTGGACTTTCGATTATGTTGCTTTGAATAGTAGATTAATTAAAAATCCAACATTTAATGCTGCCGAAAATCGCAATTACAAATTAGGTTTGGAGGTTTCACAAAATGGTTGTACTGCTTCAACAATTATGGATATAACGGTTAACCCACTTCCTACTATAAATGCAGGAAATGACACCAATGTACTCTATTCAATGCCATTTACCTTAAATGGTTCAAGTTCTGGTATAGCACCGTTAACATATCAATGGACTCCAACATCTTTTATAACGTCTGCTTCAACAATACTAAAACCAACAGCAGCAATTCAAGAACTTCAAAAGTTTATTGTAACCGTTACTGATGGTAATGGTTGTAAGGCAGTTGATTCTGTGAATGTGAATGTTCCCAATGGAAAACCTGAGGTAACTGTATTACCGCAAACAATTTGTGGTACTCAAAATGTAACACTAACAGCTATACCTAAAGGTGGAACTGGTAATGGACTACAAACGTTTACTTGGTATACTTTAACTGGAACAACGTCTATAGGTACCGGTGCAGTATTAACCGTTAGTGTTTCACAACAAACCGATTATAGAGTTGTAATGGTAGATGCTACATATCCTCCCGTTTCGGATACTGTTAGAGTAAGTTTCAATACACCTCCAACAATAAACCTAACACCGCTCGAACCTCTGAGCGTATGTATAGGCGAAACTATGGCGATAAATGCTACTAGTCCACAGGCTAATGTCGGATTTACTTGGCAAGATGGTTTGATTTCAACAAAGACTAATCCTTTTCTATTTACTAAATCGACTGTACCTGTTCCTACCGATATTTTTGTAATTGGAATCGATACCGTGACCAAATGTTCAACTCAAAAGAAACTAACCATTACGGTTAATGCACTGCCAACTGTAACTGTTGCTCCAACAAATCCATCCCTTTGTGCTGGTAAATCTATTACACTTACTGCAACATCAAAACCAACTACTGTCGATTATGCTTGGACTGAAGGTACAAATTCATCTACTATTGGAACTTCAAGTAATTATATATTTTCGCGTTCTATTGCAGGACCATATACTATGAAAGTTCAAGTAACTGATATTAATACTGGTTGTAAAGCTTCGGCTCAAGAAATTGTTACTGTTAATGCATTACCGAACTTTAAATTACCAAGCGAAGTCATTGTTTGTACAAATCAATCTGATACATTAGATTTAAATCCTAATAATGCTCCTGGTACATTAAATGTTACTTGGTCGGGCGATATTCAATATTTAGATTTAACAGACAAAACGGCTCCAATTTTCTATACAACTGTTGCAAATCCTGCTGGATACAAAATTAAATACACTATTAATGATGGTAAAGTTTGTGATAGAATAGATTCAATTATTGTTAAAGTTCAATCTGCTCCTGTTGTTACATTAAGAGATACGGTTATCTGTCAACAGGAATCAGTTTTACTACAAGCTAATATTATTGGAAATAATCCAACTGTAATTTGGGATGGCTTTGTGGAAGTAGACCCAAATAACAAATCGGTAGCTAATTATACTGCTAATGTTATACCTGGTACTTACGTTGTTAAAGTAACAGCAAGTTCAAATTCTTATTGTAGTTCAAAAGCAATTGCAACTGTTACTGTGAGAGAAAATCCAGTTTCAATTATTAATGCTGGTTACCCAACAATTCCTAAAGGTGGACAAATTGATTTAATCGGAAAACCTGATCCAACAAAAGGAACTCCTCCATATACAGGTAAGTGGTTAACATCAGATATTGTTGAATCAACTCAAGCAGGATCAAATGGATTTATTGCAAAATCAATGGCTTTAGTAAGTAAAAATACATTTTATCTTGTAACTATCGATAAATATGGTTGTAGGGGTATTACTCCAACGACAGTAACTGTTGATAATGGAATCGAATTTAAAATAGCTGGAGATCCAACAAATAAACCTAACGATCCTAATAATCCAATTACACCAAGCGATTATCCAGCAAACACATTAAATTATCGTGGTCTAGCAGATATTTGTGAAGGCGAATCGTATTCAATTGTTACCGAAATAGTAACAAAAGGTTCGGGCGATTATTCATACAAATGGACTACAAATAATTCAACGTTTACAGCTACAACTGCAAATATCAAAGTTATGCCTCCAGCATTCCCAAATGTTACTAAATATAAATTAGAAATAACAGATAATAAATATCCAACAGCTATTATCGATCCTCTATATTTTACAATTACGGTTCATAGAAAGCCATCAGTAACAATCATATCTGATAATACAACGATGTTGTACGAAACGATTCCTGTAAATTTAACAGGTAGAACAACATTCTACGATGGTGCTACTGCTGTAACTTCATTGTGGTCTGGTTCAAGAATTAGTCCGCTTAATAAACCAATCACTACATTTACTCCTGCTGTAAAAGGCGATTATAAATTCGATTATACAGTTACCGATAATTATGGATGTGTTGGTTCTGCAACTACATCATTACATATTTTACCAATGGGTACTATAACTTTATCGGTTCCTGATCAAATAGATGTTTGCGGAGATGGAACATATCAAGAATATAAAGTTACAAATGGCGATAATGGAAATTATTATTGGACTTCAAACGATCCTGATGTTAAAATTTTAACACCAAATCCAGGTTCCGATGCAATTATTTCTTGGACAAAACCAGGTACATTTATTATTACAATTAACGATGTTTCTGGTGGAATAACATCTAGTCCAAAACCACCTAAAGAATTAGTTGTAAATGTATATCCAACAATTTCTCTTTCAGATGCAATAGTAGGTCCGCAAGATGTTTGTGAATACGATAGCGTTGAATACAAATTAAATCCATCGGTAATAGATGCAAAAACTACAAAAGTTAGTTGGGATATCGCATCAGATTTAGCACTGCATACTCAAAAAATTGTTGGTACTTCTATAAGCGATAAAATTGATGTAAAATGGGGCAAATGGGACACCGTTTGGCAACACGATTACATTATTATTAATGCCTTCAACGACGGACATTGTAGCGACCAATATAAGTATCCTGTAACAATTCACAAAGTACCAACACCAAACTTTGTTGCTCGTCCTCTCGATAGCGTAAAAGTTAAAGAAATCTATTCTAATAAACTTGTCGATTTCGATAATCGTTCGTACCTCTATGGTCCATGGCAAATTGATAATGCTAGTAGAAATTTACAATACTATTGGGATTTTGTTGGAGATGGCGTATTTGTACAAAATATATACGAACCTCAGTACAGCTACGACGAAAAGGGAACGTATAATGTTTCTTTAACTGCTGTCGATCCTGCTTGGGGATGTAGAGCAACAATAACAAAACCAGTTGTTGTAATTCAAAATCCTAATTGTGGAATTAAATATCCAAATGCATTTACACCAGAATCTAAATCCGATAATAAATTTAGCTATGGCTATTGCGAAGGAATTGTTGATAAAGACTACAATTTAAAAATATTTAACCGTTGGGGACAACTTCTATGGGAAACGAATAGTCGTTCCGAAAAATGGGATGGTACATACAAAGGAGAAGTTTGTAAACAAGATGTATATGTATTCCATAGCACTGCAACCTGTGAAAATGGTTCGGTAATTAAAACAAATGGAGACGTTACGCTAATTAAATAGACTTTAAAAAGGGTTAAAACGAAGAGCAATCTTAGAAATAAGGTTGCTCTTTTTTTGTCTTAAAAAGAATTGTAAAATAATCTCAAAGAATCGTTCGAGATAAGCTAACTTTTATACTTTTGCAAAAATAATTGTATTGCATGATTGACCTTAAAAAGCGAATAGACGCATTTGTTAAACTTGGATTGTTTATAACCGAACAATTAGAGAATAATTTTACGTGCAATACAGAATTGTCAGAACTGTATTATTCTGCCGAATCAAAAAATGCATGGTTTACTGCCGAAAGTATTACAAAAGCATTTAATGGTATTGCTTTTATTTTAAACGAAAAAGATATTCTAAGCTGGGTTAATTCTTATCCTTTTTTATTGCAAAACAGATCTCCTAAACGTATTGCAGTTATAATGGCTGGAAATATTCCAATGGTTGGATTTCACGATGCTTTAACCGTTCTAATGTCGGGAAATATTATGCTTGCAAAATTATCGTCTAAAGACGAATTTTTACTTCCATGGTTATTAAAACAACTTTGTGTTATTGAACCCGATTTTTTAAGTTATATTCGATTCGAACCTTCGATTTTAAAAGATTTTGATGCTGTAATTGCTACCGGTAGTAATAATTCGTCGCGTTATTTCGATTTTTATTTTAAAAAGTATCCTTCAATTATAAGAAAAAATAGAGTTTCTGTTGCTGTTATTTCTGGTGATGAAACTGCTGAAGATTATGCTAAATTAGCAGATGATATTTTTAGCTATTTTGGTCTAGGATGTAGAAATGTTTCTAAAATATATGTATCGGAAGATATTGATATGGTGAAAGTTATTTCTTATTTCGACAACTATTCTAAGGTTAATGCACACAATAAATATTTAAACAATTACGACTATAATAAGTCGATATATTTACTAAACCAAGACAAACATTTCGACAACGGATATGCATTATTTAAAGAGGATGAAAATTTATTTTCACCTATTGCTGTTGTATTTTACGAAAAATATAAAGAAATTCGCAACCTTGATGGATGGTTGGCACGTAATAGTGTCAATATTCAATGTGTAGTTACAAATTTGGATTTAACTAATAGTAAAACAATAGGATTTGGCAAAACTCAAATGCCCGCCATTTGGGATTATGCCGATGATGTAGATACAATGTCATTTTTAGAAACTTTAATCTGATGTTATGATTTATAAATTCAGGGTCTTTTCTGATATTAACGAGAAATTTTTAAGGTGCATCGAAATCGATGAGAACGATACGTTTTTGAGTCTGCATGATGCAATTCAAAAAAGTGTAAACTTTACAAAAAAGGAAATGTCGTCCTTTTATTTGTCTAACGATACTTGGGATCGATTAACGCAATTTACGTTAATGGATGTTCGCGATGGTGAAGCAGACGATATCTTTTCAATGGAAAATACTGTACTAAGCGAATTTGTTACAGAAGAAGGTGAAAACTTAGTGTATGTCTACGATTTTATTTTCGATAGAGTTTTTTATCTAGAACTTTCGGAAATAAAAAACAAAAACAAAATGTTAACTTATCCACTATGTTCTCAATCTATTGGTGAAGCACCTTTGCAAGTTTTATCTGAAAAAAGAGTGTTAAAAGGTGGTGTTATTGCTGGTAAAGTTATTTCTAATGTTAAAAAACCGGCGGTAGTAACAGGTAAAATAATTAAACCTGTAAAAGATGCTAAAACGAAGAAAGTTGAACCATCAAAACCCGTAAAAATTGTTGGTAAACCAGTCTTAGAGAAAACGAAATTAGTTGATAAACCTGCATCGAAATCGAAACTAGTTGACGATAAAAAAGCAAGTAAAATTGCTGCTAAAACTAAAAAATCGAAAATCTATGACGAAGACGAAGATATAGACATCGACGACATTGATTTAGATGAAGAAGAAACTCCTAAAAAAGGTAAGGCAGCTAAAAAAGTAACGGCTAAACCTGCAAAAAATCGTTCTGTTGACGACGACGACGATGATGATGATGACGATGATGATTTAGGCGAAGATGATGATATTGTTGATGACGTTGAAGAAGAAGAAGAAGATTTTGGATTCGATGAAGACGAAATTGATACTAAATTTAAATCTACGACAAATATCTTTACTGGTTTCGAAGATGATGATGAAGCCGTAGATGATTATGACGATCCCTTATTTGATAATATAGACGATTACGCAGATAGAATATAAAAATATTCCCGTGTTAATTACACGGGAATATTTTTTATATATACCTTATGTTAAAAAAACCATTACTTGTAATAATTGAAGGACCTACTGGCATCGGAAAAACTGATGTTGGTATTGAAATTGCAAAATGGTTTAAAACTGAAATAATTTCAGCCGATTCTCGACAGTTTTTTCAAGAATTACGTATTGGAACAGCAAAGCAAACTATTTCTCAATTAGAATCTGTTCCACATCATTTTGTGAACAATAAATCAATTTTCGATAGTTATAATGCATGGATGTTTGATGATGAAGTTCAAATTTTCCTAAATTCTTTTTTCTTAAATAATACTCTTTGTATTGTCGTTGGTGGTTCGGGAATGTATATTGATGCTGTTTGTAACGGTATAGACCCAATTCCTGACATTGATATTAATATTAGGAATGAAGTTACACAATTGTTTAAACAATGCGGAATAATACCCTTACAAGATGAATTAAGAAAAATTGATCCACAATATCTTGAAATTGTTGATATAAATAATTCAGCTAGACTTATTAGGGCTATTGAGGTGTTTAAACAAACTGGCAAAACATACACAAGCTATAGAGTGAATAATAAAAAAGAAAGAACGTACGATATTCTAAAAATTGCTTTAGAAAGACCCCGCGAAGAACTTTATAATCGAATAAATTTTCGAGTTGAAAATATGATTAAGGAGGGATTAGAAAATGAAGCGAAACAATGGAATAATTATAGATATTTAAATGCGTTGCAAACGGTTGGATATAAAGAGTTTTTTAGATATTTTGATGGTAAATTGACTCAACTTGAGACTATTAATGCCATTCAACAAAATACTCGACATTATGCAAAAAAACAAATAACATGGTTCAAAAAAGATAATGCAACTAATTGGATTCATGCTGATAATATTGATATGATGATTCAAAAAATTAATACTAACATGTAAATCATGAAAATTAAAAAGGAGAGAACAGCTGGGGAGTTAATAAATGATACATTTAGTTTTGTATCACAAAATTTTCTTGGATTATATAAGCCAATTTTATTATTTGCTAGTCCATTTGCTTTAATAAGTGCATTTTTTTATTCAAAATTACAATTGTCTGTTTTGACAAATCAAGAATATGGAAATTACACTTTAAATAATATTATCTATATAGCAACATTATTGACTGCTAATATTTTTTTATATGGTGTAGTTTATGCTTTTACATATTTTTATATTAAAGAAGGAAAAGATAAATTTACGATTGAAGATATTTGGACTTATATGATCCATCATTTAAGTAAAATACTTGGAGGTTTACTTTTTATGCTCGTTTTTATTGTAATTGGATTGTTTCTATTTATTATTCCTGGAATATATTTACTTGTTCCCTTTTTATTTTTAATAGCTGTTTTACTCTTTGAAGGTCTAGATTATCAATTAGCATTTTTACGATGTTTAATTATTATAAAAGATAAATGGTGGAGTACATTTGGATTATTTATGCTAATAAATGGTATAATCTTAGTCTTTGGTTTAATTATTAAAATACCAGAATTTATTTATACTATGTTATTAAAAACAGCTATGTTAAAACAGATTTCGTCGCTTCCTTTACAATTTTCTATTGCTGCAACAACAACACAATTTTTAATATTTTTTCTTCAAGTCTTTCCGCTTGTTTTTGCAATTTTACAATATTTTAATATTAATGAGTCCAGATTAAAAAAAGAAGCTCCGTTACAAAATATATAACAGAGCTTTTTGTGTGTTTAAAAATTGGGTTATTGTACTACTAATTTTTGATATGATGTGTGTTCATTATTAGTTATTTGTACTATATATATCCCTTTTGATTTTATAACAAAAGTATTCTTTGTGTCGATATTTATTCTTTTTTCAAAAACAATATTGCCTGCTGAATCAATAACTTTAATTTTTGTATTTGAATCTAAAATTTCTGTTTCAAAATGGAATATACCATTAGCCGAAGGATTAGGATAAATTGAGAAATTAGATGGCGAAATAATATTTTTGTTCGTTAATGTTCCATATTCGAATTGAATCCAATTAAGATTAAACTGATTACTTTGATCATAAATTCTTAATGTTTGAATACCTTTATCTAATAAAATATTTGTAGAAACGGAATTCCAAATTTGCCAACCACCTGTTGATGTTATTGTTGTTCTTCCTATAACATTTCCTCCTGTTGATATGTTTTTTACTATTAAACTCGATGTATTTGTAGATGCTACCCTTGATGTAAAAATGTAATTACCCGAATCTTTTACATTTACAAAATAATCGACCCAATCACCAACATCTGCATAACTTAAGTTTTTTGTACCTAAAGTATCGGTACATGTTTCTGTCGAAAATCCCGAATTATATGCATAATTTTCAGCCTGAATTTGGGTTGTACTGTCTTTAGTGATAAGAACGGTATCTTGATTAGATGTAATAGGTATTATACAAGATAAATTATTAAATGATAGAACACTATCACCATAAATAGAAAATAAACATCCTGATTTGTATGAAATAGTTAATGAATCACCTTTAATAAAACGTGGACTAATGGTAAAGCTTAAAATATAATTGCTAATAGAATAATAGCTTATTGATATAGTTTGTGATTTCTTAGTTATCCTATTATAAACTATAGGGGTTATTTGTAGTTTAGAGTTGTTTGCTATAATAGATTTATCAAAAGTAATTGAAACGGTATTACCATTTTCTGATGCGTTTATTTCAAGTTCTTTTGGTGCCGATTGTAAACCATTGTTTAGAACAGTTAATGTTTGTATATTTAATAATTTCGAACTATCTAAATTGGTTACAGTTGAACCTAAATAGTTTAAAATAATGGTTTGATCGTTAAAAATTCTATTTATTTTGAATGTAATAATTGAACTATCTCTTTTATTAATGGAAATAGATTCAATTATATTTTTACCATTTGAAAAAAGATTGAATAGGTTACTATCTTTGCCCAAATATCCTATTTTTTTATTTGTTTTAACATATATACTATCTCCCCAAATATTTGTATATGCTTCTATAATATAGCTATTCGCTCCTTTGATGTTATTTATTACTTTAATTGCAAAGGTTGAATCAATCACTAAACCAGAAATGGTTTGTAAATTGTTTCCATTACAAATAATATGTAAATTATTAGAATCTTTTGTTATTATATTTTTCGGAATATAAATACTTAGAATTTTATTATTTGTTGAATTTACTTTGATTGAGTCAATGCTAATAATATTTGTATTATTATAAACGCGTAATGAAGAATCTGGAATTATGTTCGATGTTAATTCTGTAGGAAAAGATAAATAAATGAGTGAACCAATCGTATCGGTTTCAGCTTTATACGGGCTTATTGCAACGTTATTAAGTTCTGCATCAATAGCTCCTACAATATATGCAAATGGGCCTTGCCAATTAATCGCAATTTCATTTGTTGAAAAACTACAATTTAAATCTAAGTACGATTTTGCAGGAAAAGTTGATGGATATAACGTTGCACCGCAATCGGTTTGCGCATTAATTGTTGGTCCACCAACTAAATAGCCTGGAAGTGGTTGCAAGATAGCATCACCTTCGCTTCTTCTATCGTGCAATTTTAGAGGTGTTCTATTTCCAAATCCCGAAACAAACGAATATCCAGTTGCATTTCGTCCTAATAAATAATCTAATACAGATAAAGCCGTATTTAAATATTGAATATTCCTTGTTTTTTTATATGCCGTTAGTAATATTTGACCTTGCGAAGATGTATATCCATTACTTCCCCATGCAAATGTATTTATAACTGTATGGTAAGGGGTTGAATTACAAATAGAAACCATTGAATTAGATATCGCTAATACAGTATTGATTATTGTGTTTTTATCGTTGCTCGATATTGTTATTGTGTCTAGACTTTGATATAAAGATAGTAAACCTAATGTTTGAACTGAATTCCAAGTTGGTGTTCCAAAATTAACAGAGTTTATATTTATATCATTTAAATAAGTATTATCTCCAGTAGTTAAAAATAGTTCACATTTTGCCCAAAAAAATTCGTCATATGAATTTCCATCTGAATAAGAACCCGTTGAAACACCAGAAGGATTTGACGTAAAGTTATTTGAAGGGTTCTTTAATGCCCAATTATAAGCCTTTTTTGCATAAATAATCAACGTGTCTGCGTATCTAGGATATATTTTGTTGTATTTTCTAAAAGATCGAGCTGCTTTTGCCATCATAGCAGCAAAATCAAGTGTGGCAGCCGTTGATCGTCCAACCATATATCGTGTTAAATAATCTTTATCAGGTTCAACCATCCCGCAAAAACTTAGACTTGTTAGTTTATGATATACAGCTCCATCGTTTGTGTCTATCATGTTTAAAAGCCAATCTGTTTCCCATTTTACTTCATCAAGAATATCGGGAACTGAATTCGAACTTTCGGGAATATTTAAATTTAATGTATCGTAAATAGAACTATAATTTTCATAAAGTTGTAATAATGAAAATACTGCTTGACTTGCATTTACAGTATATAAATTATAGTCGCCAGCATCGTACCAACCTTTAGGAGCCGAAAGTAATGTACTTGCTGGTCTTAATATTGTTGCAGCTGATGAATGTACTAGAACTCGAGTGTCTGCATGACCAGTATTTCTAGCAAAATTAACTTTTCCAAATTGAGCGTTTTTTGCTTGAATTGCAGTTGATGCTCTCCATAAATAAAATGCCTTAATCGACCATTTGGAAAGATTTGTAAAAACATCTTTTTGCTTTATCGTAATTAAGCTTGATTTAGAATTTCCGACTTGTAAATAATAGCTACCTTCTTGAGTGTATTTGCTAAAATCTGCTATAGATACATTTTCACCTGAATTATTCCAATATTTTGGCGTTGAGATTGTATCGGAATATACTATTTGACCTGTAGATGCATTAATAACAGTAAACGTTTTGTATTGACTTTCGGTTATAATTGCAATTTTTTGTGATTTTGAATAAAAACCTAATTGATTAAGTCTAAATTGTTGAGCGATAAGACATCCAGAAAATAGAATTAATAATATTGCAATTGAATAACGTTTTGTCATAATACTTTTATTATAGTTTAATTTTAAATCTATTCGCAGCTATTTTTATACTGATTGAAATTTGATTCTTCGTTTGTGAACTATCTATTATAGATCTTACTTTTTTATATGCTATATCGAAATTTTGTTTAACATATGGATTCTTAATTTGATCGAATATGAATTTTTTATTTAAATATTGATATTTCTGTATACAAGAAACTATTAATTCTGGCTTTGTTTCTAGTATTGCATATATCGTTTTGTTTGCTGCTTGAACATATTGGGGATTTAGTTTACACGAATAATCGAGCGAACATAAAAACCGTTCTACAATAGTTTCACTTAAATTTTTAAAATTTTGATTAACATAATTCAGATATCTTATATCGCATTTATCACATTGTTTTTGTTGACAATTGGCTTGAATAATGAATATAGCCAAAATGAATGTTAAAACTGTTTTCATCTTTATTCGTTATTAACGTTTACAAAATTATATCGAAATGGTTTGAATGGTGCTGTAATCCAATATTAGATTAAGTTGTTTTTTGGTCAAAAAGCAGAGAAATTTGACTTAAGTTAATTGTAATACTAAAGTTATATGTGTTTGATGTTGCACAGTTTAACGATTATCTATTCGAATTTACAATATTAGTTTGGAAAATAATTATATGTGATAGATATAAAGCACTTTAAATGAGTCGTTAATTGGAAAATATATTCTACTTATTCTTAACTATTAAAACAATCTTTTTCGTAAAAATCATCATAAGAATTTTCATCTTCTGCGTTTTCTATTTCTAATTTTTCTTGTTCTAGTTTTTCTACTTTAATGTTTTCAGCTGTTTCTTTTAATTCTTTTTGAATTGCCTTATGTTCTTTTATCGTTTCTTCGATAAATCCAAGTAAATCTTCTTTTCCTTTTTTCTTTTCAGCCGAAGTAATAATCATATATGGCATTTCTTGCCAAGTTTCACTTAGGGCTTTTTTAAATAAACCTATATTTTCCTCAGTCTTTGTATTTCCAGCTTTATCGCTTTTTGTAAATGCTATAATAAATGGTAATTCTTTCTTTCCTAACCAATCAATAAATTCTAGATCAATTTCTTGAGGAACTATTCTAGAATCGACTAAAACAACTATTGTTTGTATTGACTTGCGTTTCGTTAAGAAATCAGTTATCATTTTACTAAACACAGATCGTTTAACTTTACTTACTTTGGCGTAACCGTAGCCAGGTAAATCGACTAAAAACCAATTATCATTCATAACATAATGATTAATACATTGGGTTTTACCAGGATTTGAAGATATATGTGCAAGCTTTTTATTATCTGCCAACATATTTATTAACGAAGATTTTCCAACATTAGAACGTCCAATAAACGCAAATTCTGGAAATTCACTTTTCGGGCAATCGTTTATTGAACCTGAACTTTTGAAATATTTAGCTGATTTAATAATCATGTTTTATCTTTTTGTAAATGTGTATCCGACAACATTGTCGTAATTGTTGTTAAAATCTTTATGATAAACGAAAATATAATAATCGTTTTCAGTTTCCTCATGGGTATTTTCTTCGTATGTACAATCTATTTTCTTTGTAACATTATCGACATACGCATATTGATAATCGTACATTCCTTGTTTTAAAAAGAGTGTTTTTGTATATACTTGTTTTAATGTATCGTAATCCATTCTAGAGTTCTCGTTAGCTTCCCAATTTGTTAGCGCACCAAATATGTAAATAGAACCATTGGGTTCAGGAAATTCATATTTAAGCTCAAATGTAACATCAGCGTAATCAGATGTTATTGCATCGTTTTCCTGTCCTAAATCATTTAATATGAAATAATTTCCATTCATGTCTCCTGTTTTTTCATAATCTTTATACCGCCTTGGCTCATCGGGTAGGAGAGTATAAACATAATAATTGCCATTAAACGCAAAAGATTTTATATGTTCTGTAATATATTTTGTTGTTTTTGTATTTAAGCGTCTAAATTCATTTCCACCTTCAAATAAATTCGAACCATCTCGTGGATATTGTAATTCATTGTTATTAATAAATGTTGGTTCCATTTTTTTATTTGCATTATCCCATCGTCCATTTTGACATATTACAAGAACTATATCTTGGTAAGGATCGCGAACATTTAAACTATTTAAATCCAAATCTATAGTAATTTCTTGCATCAAATCCATATTATCAACAAAGCTCGATTTTTGAGCCTTGGCTATGATATTTACAATATCTTGGACGATTACTGTTCTTGTTTCAAATACTGGTTTATTTGTATTTGTATCGTTAAATACTTGAACTAAATAATTGCCCGATTTAAGTATTGTTATTTCTTCGTTTGGAAATGAAAAGCTATAATGAACGTAATCGATGCTTGTGTTTTGTGACGATAGTCCGTTTGGTATCGGGATAATCTCAAATCCTTTTAGATATTCTATGCTCATTAATTTCGAAGGTTGCCAATTTGCATCACAATGAATTAATTTATAGCTAAAATTCTGCTTTTCATCGCTTAAATCGTCAAATATAACTTCAATCTTTCTATCTCCATTTAATTTTATTACAGGAAACGACATTGGATCATCTTTTATGTATGCCTTTATTGTTTTAATTTTGGTGGAGAATACCTTCGTACCATTCGTTTGAATCTCGGTTTTTATAGTTGTATCTTGTATATGGATACTATCTCCCATAGAAAATGCATATCCATTTCTATAAAATACAACAACTATTAAAAAGTAAAATATTACAAATGTGAAAAACTTTTTCACTGCTTTAGTTTATATAGAGTACCTAGTTTATTAATACATTTCGAAAAAGTATTATTTAACAAAAATAGGTATAATATTAGTGTTGACATCCAAATTACTGCAATATTGAACCATACACTATCAATTTCTCTACCTAAGAACAATTTTCGAGACGCATATAATGGTGTACGTCCAAATGGATGTTCTGGTTTAATATAAACCGGTTCCATATATTGTAAATATCTATTCCCTTTTTGGACTATTTTGTCGAGTTCTTTATTATTTAATACTTGGTCTGATAATGCTTCATTAAAATTATCTTCTTTAAGTTTAATAAATGCATTTTTGCCAATTTTGTTAATTATTTGAGCATATTTTTGGTCTCGTTGTTCATAAAGCTTATCATATTTACTATTAAATGCATTTTTTGCTATTTTCAAAAACAATCTTGTATCATTATAGATTGTTGAATTGAACTTACTCGAGTTTAATGAATTAATGAACTGATACTTGCATCCATAAACCTTAGTCAAAAGATCAATTTCTGTTTTTAATATTTCTAAATGAAATGCAGTTTGTTGTTTCAATGAATCAACCAAATATCCTTGCTTACATATATCTAAACTTGTTAATAATTGGGGAATTAAGTAGTCTTTATGAAATGTTGCATCGCTCATCTTTCTATCTAAGGCATAAAAATTTCGTTGATATAAATTGTTTTCAAATTGGTTAACAGCTAAAGCTTCGTATGCCCAACGAGAAACCATTAAATCACCAGCTATCGAAACATATTGATAATTTGCAATCGATTTGTGAAGTTTTTCGAACTTAACAATAACACCACTTAATAATAGTTGTGGTACAAGAATAAATGGAATCGTTATATAAATAGTAACAACTGAATTTAAACTTGAAGAAATATTTAAACCCAACATATTAGCAAAACATGCTGTACTAAAAAGTATTGCATACGAATTGAACGATAATGAATTAATTTCTAATATCCAATTTCCAATTAATATAAATGATATTGTTTGAATTGCTGAAATTGTAAATAGAAGAACAATTTTTGAGTTTAAATAACTCCAATTACTTAAATTTAAAAATCGTTCTCGTTCTAATAATTTTCGATCTTTAATAATTTCTTCGGCACTTATTGTTAAACCAATAAACAAAGAACATACAACCGACATGAATAAAAATGCAGGTAAATTTTCGTTTTGACTAAAAACATAAGAATTTTTATCTGTTGTATTTCCGGCGATATATTTTGAAAAATATCCAAGAATAAATGCTAAAATTGGAGCTTCTAAAAAGGTAATCAATAAATATTGTTTATTTGTGATTTTAGATAAAATATTTCTTGTTATAAATATTCTAAATTGTTCGAATGCTTTTGGAAGTTTAAAATTACTAACGGGTAGGGGATTATTATATTCGAAAGTTGATTGTTTCGATTTAATTTCTGATTTAAAAATTTCATTCCATTCTTTAGGTTGAACTTTTCTGTTTTTTGTTAGTTTACCAAATTCATCAACAATTCTTGTTTCTACTATCTGAAGTATTTGTTCTGTATTTACATTACCACAACTTAAACATTCGCTTTCGTCAGCCATAACGAAATTGCTTCGCCGTTTAAAATAACTTACTGCATCAATTGGATTTCCATAATAGATTAAATATCCACCACGATCTAATAGCAGTAATTTATCAAACATTTTATATATATCTGATGATGGTTGATGAATATTTGTAATAACTAATTTGCCTTTTAAAACTTGTTCTTTTAATAAATCCATTACCATTACCGAATCCATAGATGATAATCCAGAAGTTGGTTCATCAATAAATAAAATTGCAGGTTCGCGAATTAGTTCAAGAGCTATATTTAGTCGTTTTCTTTGTCCTCCACTTATATATTTATTTAATGGATTTCCTACCTGAAGTTCTTTTACTTCTTGTAAATCCATATCTAAAAGTAATTTATCTACATTTTCAACAATTTGCTTTTCGGTTAAATTTGCAAAACACAATCGTGCTGAATAATAGATGTTTTGATATACCGTAAGTTCTTCAATTAATAAATCATCTTGAGGTACAAAACCAATTAATCCTTTAAGTCGATCCTTCTCATTATAAATATCAATTTCATTAATGGTTACAGTTCCAGATTGTGGTTTTATATTGCCATTTAAAATATTTAATAAAGTAGATTTCCCTACACCACTACCACCCATTATGCAAATAAGCTTGCCCGATTCTTCACAAAAACTGAATTTTTTAATTCCATTATCACTATTTCTAAATCGGTAGTCTACGTTGGTCGCAGAAATAACAACCTTTGACGATTCGTTGCTTTTTAAAAATCGACTAGCAATATCACTATAATAAATTGGTATTGTTTTCGAACTTCTAATGGAAGATCCTTTATTTAAAATGAAAGTTTTATTGTTTGGAATATTTGTTCCATTCATATATAAATTAGTAGTACCATCATATTTAACGGCATACATATTTACACTTTTTATATATAATATATGAATATTTCCATTTAAACCTTCTCGATATGCATTTGCAGATGTATCATCATAATTGAAGTCACTAATGTGAATATAATTTGACTTTTGTGGAAGGTCATTAAAATTATTAAAGATAAAATGATAAATATTTAGGTATTCATGTTCGCTAAAATTGAATACTTCCGATACCGTTTCAACAAATTCTATCTCTTTTGCTGAAATATCGTATCCGTTTTTAATAAATTCTATAAGTTGAAGTAGTACAATAACTTTCTGCGTTTGCTGTAGATTCTGATTTATCTGTTGGCAAATCATTAAAACCTTTACAGAATTAGAGGCTGTACGTTTATTATTCTTAGTCTTTTCGTCGGATCCATAATGATAAATGCGAACAAATTCATCAAATAACTTTAAGTATTCTTCTTGTCCTTTTGTGTTTAAATGTTGTTTTAAATATGATTCAACAATACCTTTTGAAGCGCCTGTATTTCCATCTTTGTTTACTTTTGCAATAATTGCAAATAATTGCATTAAAGCTTTTAAAATTTCTTCACTCATATTTTAATCAGTATTCCTTTTTATTTTGAAAAACCTTTATAATTAGTGCTTTTGAAAATTCTTCCAATCATAATTCCTACACAACTGTTATTTTTTTTAAGAATTAAATCTGATGTTTGAGGAACAACAACTTCGATTGTAATTGGTTCTGTTTTTGAAATTGTACTTGTAAATATTTTAGAACCTTTTCTACTATCAAAGAGAATTTCTACTTTTGTATTCCGTTCTATTTTCCAAATAGTATCTAATATAAATGACTTTTTGTAACTTTTTATTTCAAATTGAATTTCACCTATATTATCTCTTACTGTTTTTCCCCAATCATCCAGTTTAGGTATTGGATTTCCTTTTTTGTCAAGGTTATAAATAGGTTCTTGGCTTTCTTTTTTCTCAATTCTATCAAGAATGCGTTTATATTCTCTAATCGATTTATAAACTTTAAACTGAACATTTCCTAATGTAGGGTCAGAACACATCATGATTCTAATTTCATTTCCTGAATAAAGTATAGCTTGTACTCTACAAGTATCCTTAGGAAATAATTTAGCAAAAGTAGATTGACCTCTGTAATCGAAATCTTTTCCTAAGTCTTCAGTTTTACAAAATTGGTTAAAACATTGTTGGGCGTAACTATTCTTTTTTGTTAAAAGAGAAATAATAACGATAAGAATTAGTAAAATTCTAAAAAAATGAACGATATATTTTCGTTTGTTTTTAGGATTATATAACCACCTCATCTAACTAGTATTATTGAGTTATTTCAGTTCTTATCTTTATAACTTTTTGCCCAATTTCTTTATATTGCTCTTTAGTAATAAGTATATTATTTGGATTTGAAGCTAATTTTACAAAAGAAGATTGTAAGTTAACCAATTTAGACGTATATATTTCAATATCTTTTGTTTGCTTTATTGTAGAAAGATAATCCAGTAGATTATCAAGCAAGTATCGTTGTTCTGTTATTCGTTGAACAATTGGATTATTTTGATCGAATTGTTCAACTGCTTTAATTCCTAGATATAAACTTTCTATCCATCCTCCGATTAAAATTGGACCCAAAATATTAGATTTACTATTATCTTCAAGATAATTACATACTTTCCAATATGAATCGTTCGTTATTTGATACAGTGAATCACTATTATTTAAGTTTTTATCAATTCTTGTAAGTATGCTTTTATCATAACCATCATTTACTCCTAGTGCACTCGCTAAGTTCTTGAGTGTTTTAAAGTAATCATTTGTTTCTTGTTGTTGTTCATATACTGTACAATAGGCTAAATCAGATGCATATATTCCAAAATTTATAGCTTTTTGATTACTACTTATATAATTTACTGCTTTACTTGATGTATTTAAAGCTTGTGCATTAAATTGAGCTTTAGATTCTCTTATAAATAAATAAAATTCAACAGGCGAGGGGAGTTTCACTCTTGTTTTTACACCATTAGTATCTAATGAACTCATATTTAGTGAATCCATTTCTTCCGATAATTCTTTATTATTGTTAGAACAAGAAAATAAGAACGGAATAATTATTAAAATGATAAAGATCTTTTTCATATCAATGGGATATAATAAAACTAATTTAATAATTTAAAATTTTATACCACAAATATATATAAATATAGCCTTAATAATGTGTAAAATTTAGGTAATAATTGATTGTAAATTTTAGTCTTGAATTCATGAAATAACAATATTTCCAAAGTATCTTTCATAAAAAAAGCCTCATCAGAACTTGATGAGGCTTTAAAAAATTGGCGGCTTCCTACTCTCCCGGGTTTTAGACCTAGTACCATTGGCTCGGGCGGGCTTAACTTCTCTGTTCGAGATGGGAAGAGGTGT
>Ga0302288_1000107_pt1 | contig 78022 bp, 89 predicted proteins | sample III_Fen_N1_1_FD_194549 | JGI IMG/M metagenome (GOLD analysis project Ga0302288, IMG submission 194549) | Peat permafrost microbial communities from Stordalen Mire near Abisko, Sweden - III_Fen_N1_1 | ecosystem: Environmental > Terrestrial > Soil > Wetlands > Permafrost | place: Sweden: Abisko... | reverse complement strand
CGGCGGAACAAATACTACGGGCAATGACTCTATCGGCCCTTCTATCTATTGTTACCTGAACTCAAGCGCATTCGTTGATGGCTGTACGGTCAACCCTACCCCCTATTTCTATGCGCAGGTGAATGATGATGACGGTATCAATGCCGTAGGAAACGGTTTTGGTCACGATATGGAACTAACCATAGACGGCAAGAAGGAAAAAACATACGTACTGAATGGCTACTACACGAATGATTTTGGTTCCTACACGAGCGGAACTATCGGTTACAGTATTCCTGAACTGACTGTAGGGAAGCATAACCTGCTGTTCCGGACATGGGATATTCTGAACAACTCGTCGGCTGCACAGCTTACATTCAACGTGGCTAAGGAACTGGAACCAAACTGCTTCTGTATCGACTGTTCTAAGAATCCGGCAACGACATCAACTACCTTTATTATCACACACGACAGGACAAACAGTGAACTGAATGTGAATTTGGAAGTTTTTGATACAAGCGGACGACTGCTTTGGAGACACAGCGAAGCCGGGGTTCCTTCGGACAACACTTATACCATTAACTGGGATTTGACGACCAACACCGGTTTTAAACTCCAGACTGGTATCTACCTGTATCGCGCACAGATTAGTTCCGACGGCAGTAGCAAAGCCTCTAAGGCTAAGAAACTGATTATCATAGGCAATCAATAATAGATAACTAAATAATCTATTCTGCAACAGATTTCTTGGCATAAATTTTGCTGCGTATTTATGATACATCGGATTTTAAAACGCGAATAATTCTCTTGAAAATGAAACATATCATCGTAGGTTTGGGTGAGGTATTATGGGACATGCTGCCCGAAGGAAAGAAGCTTGGCGGAGCACCGGCAAACTTTGCTTATCATGTGGCTCAGTTCGGACTCGACAGCATGGCGGTGAGTGCCATCGGCAATGACAAACTGGGCGACGAGATGTTGGAGGCTTTTGACGCGAAGAGGCTGAAATACAATATGCAACGGATTCCCTACCCTACGGGAACGGTACAGGTGACTCTGGACAAAGAGGGGGTGCCATGTTATGACATCAAGAAAGAAGTGGCCTGGGACAACATTCAGTTCACTCCGGAACTGGAAGAGATGGCCAAAAAATGCCGGGCTGTCTGCTTTGGATCGCTGGCTCAACGCTATGAGGTATCACGACGGACGATTGGAAGGTTTCTGGATGCCATGCCGAAAAAAAATGACGTGCTTAAGATATTCGACATCAACCTGCGACAGAAGTTTTATACAAAGGATATTCTGGTGGAGTCTTTTCAGAAGTGTAACATTCTGAAGATAAATGATGAGGAACTGATCATCATAGGAAAACTCTTCGGACACCTGGAACTGGAACCGGAAGAGAGATGCAGGCTTTTACTGGAGACATATCATCTGAAGATGCTGATACTTACCTGCGGGGTCAACGGCAGTTATGTGTTTACTGCGGAAACGGTATCGTTTCTGCCCACACCGAAAGTGAATGTGGCTGATACGGTAGGAGCAGGTGACTCGTTTACAGGAGCGTTCTGTGCTTCGATCATCAAGGGAATGACTGTGGAAGAAGCACACAAGCTGGCCGTAAACGTGTCGGCATACGTCTGCACACAGAATGGTGCCATGCCGGACATCCGTTATCTATTTTCCAGAGAAAGCAACGATAGCAATGCTTGCCTCATAGAGGAGATACATGGGCAGAGCTACGACAAGCAGGGTGAAGACATCTGAGGTCGGTGTGATAACGGCCGCAATAACAAGTAAGATAACGATGGCATGACGACGATACTTACGAAGGAATCTTGAGGATATAAATCCAAATTTGGCCATTAGCCAACAGAGCACGGGCAGTTCGAAGACGATCCCCATCATCAGGTTGAGCATGAGCATCGTGTCGATATATGAATCTAACACAATCTGATTTTCAACCTCACTGCTCACCTGATAGGTGCCCAGAAAACGGAAGGTAAGTGGGAAGACCAGGAAATAAGCGACAGCCACTCCGAGCATAAACATCAAATACCCGCTGGATATGAGACGAAAGGCATATTTCTTTTCATTCGCATAAAGCGCAGGAGATACAAATCTGAATATTTCATATATCACATAAGGCAGTGCCAACATGAAACCGGCATACATAGCCATCTGGATGTGTATGGTAAACTGCTGTGCGAGTTGGGTGTTGATCAGTTTCACAGAGAAGGTATCCACTCCGGAGCCGAAGTAAGACGAGAGTCCTACAATATGATCGAGAAATCTATAGGTGATGAAATGACTGCTCTTAGGAGCAAGGATGATATCGAAGAGCTCTGTCTTAAAACAGAAGGCGATGCTACCTACAGTAACGACAACTGCTGCGATTCGCACCAACGAACCGCGCAATATATCGAGATGATCCCAGAAAGTGCCTAGTTCCGTGTCCTTCTGCTGTTCCATCAGGCAATGCTCACTTTGCGTCAGGGGTTTCGGTATTCTTTTCTACGGTCTCTTCTTTTTTCTCGGTGGTATCTTTTTTCTTATCTGAATTAAGATCAAGATTGTCTTCCACACCGTTCATGCCGTCTTTGAAACTCTTGACACCTTTTCCAAGTCCCTTCATCAGTTCGGGTATTTTCTTTCCGCCGAAGAAGAGAAGTACTATCAGCAGTATGAAAAGTATCTCCTGCATGCCGAGTCCGGCAATTAGCAATTTTGTCATCATCATAATATCGTTTTAAATATTTTATTTATTCATATCTGAAGGTGATTGTCTCCTTCGAGTTAAATCCATGGTAATAGCTGTTCTCGTTGATGATATCTATCCTGCCCTGCTTATCGTGCCAACAGGAGATGCGGCTGCGGGTGGCTGTCTTTCCCACCGTGGTGATATATGAGGTGGGGATATTACCGGGCGGCATGCCCATAAGACCGGCATAGAGGAGAGGATTGAATATTTCTATGTCCAGATACTGATTGGGATAATAGAGATTGCAGTCGTTTCTGGTGACTGATCCGACATAAGAGAATTCCATCGAACCGACATTTTTCAGACTGTCTCCGTTTCTCTCATAATACATTGATTTCACCAGATTTCCCTTGTCCCAGGTCAGCTCGGTGTAAATACCCTGTTTGGCATTATACAGACAAGAGAACTTCGTCAGATGTCCGTCGACATCGTAAGTGCAGCTCACATCACTGCTCTTCTTCTGTTCGTTGCACATCTTCATATCAACAATGAAACCCCTTTCATTGCGCTTGATACTGTCGAAGGTAATGATAGCCTTGCCATAAATGATTCTGATCGACAGTGGATTCTGAGTAACGTTCCAGACAGAGGTATCTTTTCCCGCAAAATATTTCACGCCAGGCAACACTCCGCCGGCACGATAATCGAACACCATCGTTCCACCGGCACTATAAGCGATGCTCTTCACCCGCTGCGCATTCACTGAGACGACAACAAGTGACAGGAGAAATATCTGCAAGACTCGTTTCATCATTGAAGCAGTTCGCTCAACTTCTCGTCTATACCTTTCTCATCAAGCGAGGTGAAAACGACCTTGCCTTTTTCGTCGATGATATATATGGTTGGAATCCACTTGATACCGTATTTCTTTGATATCGTGGTCTCTTTCCACTTCTTGAATTCACTCACCTGGGTCCACGTGATGCCAGAGGTAGACAGATATTTATCGAGCACAATCTTGTCTGTATCAAACGATACTCCTAGAAACTCGATGTTTTTACCCTTGTATTTGTTATAAAGAGCAACCATCGTCGGGTTAAGAGCACGACAGTCGGGGCACCATGATGCCCAGAAATCAATGAGCAGATATTTGCCACGATAATCTTTCAGGCTGATAGGTTTTCCTGCCACCGAATTAATTGTAAAGTCCGAAGCAGGCTTTCCTACGGAGATCAACGACGATGTGTTCTGTGCATTTACATGAACACATCCCAATACTAGCAGTGCTACGACTGCCAGTCCGAATTTCTTTAGGTTCTTCATTTTTACATTATCTTTAAATGCTGCAAAGATAATGTAAAATCTCAATATTCACCTTATGCCAGCGACTTTTTTAATCCTTTTATCGTTCTGAATCCGTAAACTGTCACAACGACGAAACAGATCATGGGGAGAATAAACGAAACATTGACAGCGGGCAGAAATCCTATCATTTCACTCTTACCTCCAGCATCGATAATTGCGCCCTGAATAGGAGTAAGGACAGAGCCACCGAGGATGGCCATGATCAGTCCGGCAGCACCAAACTTAGCATCATCCCCCATACCTTCGAGAGCGATACCATAGATGGTAGGGAACATGAGTGACATACAGGCTGAGACACCGATAAGACAATAGAAACCGCTCATGCCTGTGGACAGAATTACACCCACAGTGCAGCAGAATGCGATAATGGCCAGAATCATCAGGAGCTTACCTGAATTGATGTATTTAAGGAAGAATGTACATATAAAACGACTGCAACAGAAGAATATCATTGCGATAATGTTTACCATCTGCGACAGCACGGCAGCATGCCCTTCAGTCATCACAGGCGAACTGACAATATTCTGCCATGTATTGGCATCCAGCATATGCATGATGCTCATAGCTCCTTGCATCAGCGGGTCGCTCATGGCACTGGAAGTATGGAGTAACTGATACTTGCCATACTGTATGATCATGGTCCAGCACATAATCTGGGCACCTACATAAAAGAACTGCGCAATGACACCCTCACGATAACGGGCCTGCGAGAATATACGTTTTAAGGTTGGAATAAAGTCGATACGGGTATTCTTGTCACCGTTTTTAGGAATCTTGGTAAAAAATATGATTAGAAACATCACCGTGATGACAATACCTATCGACAGGTATGGAGTGATAAGCACATTCAGATCTGCATCCTTCACTTGATTGAATGTAGTAGCATTCCACGTAGCACGTGTAGCGGTGTCGGCAGGATTGAGCTTAGCCTGAATGAATATCATGGCGCAGCTCATGCCACATAACGCTCCCATCGGATTAAAGCTCTGTGCCAGGTTTAGTCGGCGTGTCGCGGTCTCCTCCGTTCCCATAGAAAGGATGTAAGGGTTGCAGCTGGTCTCCAGAAATGACAGGCCGCATGTCAGAACAAAATAAGCAAGGAGGAAACACGGGAATTCACCGATAAGCTTTGCAGGGAAGAACAATAGCGCACCAATGGCATAAAGTCCCAATCCCATGAGCACACCCGACTTATATGAGTATTTACGTATAAACATGGCTGCAGGGAATGCCATTGCAAAATAGCCTCCATAGAAAGCAGTCTGCACTAGAGCACCTTCTGCCACACTCATTCTGAATATCTTGGAAAAAGCTTCTACCATCGGATTGGTTATGTCGTTAGCATATCCCCATAAGGCGAAACAACTCGTGATTAATATGAATGGCAGCACATAGCTGACACCATTATGATGTAGTAAACCGTTTTTCTTCATGATTAATTTATTAAGTGGCTACAAATTTAGTACAAATATGTCATCTACAAAAGACATTCAATAAAATATTTACGCAACGCGTTGCGTAAACTCTAAATATTCTTTAAACGATAATTATTCGTACAAATGGAAGAAACGCTCCATCAGATGCCATTTATCAGCAGATGTTGCTCCGAAAGAGCTTTGCTGTATGAGCGAAACCCTATCTTCCCATTCCTGCTGACGAGGTAAATGGGACAGTTTTTCCATGGCCACTTCCCAATTAAAATCCAAAGGTGTGTCTACGATCATACATACTATTGTCCCATATATGTAAATCTCCATCTCCAAGATGCCTACACTCCTGATACCTTCCCTTATTTCCCTCCAAGAATTTTCTTCACTATGTATACGTTTATATTCTTCTATCAGATCCGGATCGTTAATCAGCGACAAGGTTTGGCAATAGCGTTTAGTTGGAAAAGAATATTTTTTTGAGGGGTATCCCATATCTGTAGACGAACACGGTTCTTTTATCATAATTGCGAATAATTTAAAGTTGATTTTCTGGCAAAATAAGTCATTAATAATTTGAAATAGGAGATAATAAAATGAAAAAGGCAGAGAAATGCGCTAAAATATCACATAAAATCGATAAAGTGAAACTGTTGGCGATTACAACAGGAAGAATAGTCGAATATTAAATAATTGGATTCACCTTAGAATGTAATACATATATATATACAAGCAATAACAATAAAAAAGTCCTCTCGATAATCGAGAGGACTTTTTGTTGGGATACCCGGACTCGAACCAGGAATGACAGGACCAGAATCTGTTGTGTTACCATTACACCATATCCCAAGATGTCCGCAACAAGTATTTTCTTTTTGCGGTTGCAAAGGTACTGCTTTTTTCCGAATTTGCAATAGTTACACACACTTTTTTTCTAAAAAAAAACAAATAAACAGAGTAAATTAGAGTTTTTACAATAAATCAGTGTACCTTTGTAGCATATAATTAATAAAATCGTGGGATGGAAGTAACAAAGAAATTAGTTAAAGCAATTACTAAAGGTATTCAAGAAAAAAAAGGAAGTAATATCGTTATCGCTGACTTAAGCAAGATAGACGGGACAATATGTCACTATTTTGTAATCTGCCAAGGCAACTCACCCGCACAGGTGGAGGCTATAACCGATTCTGTATGGGACTGCGCACGCATTGAAGCAGGTGAAAAACCATCTCACATTGAAGGTTTGAATAATTCTGAATGGGTGAGTATGGATTATTTCGACGTTCTTGTTCACGTATTTTTGCCAGAAACACGGCAGTTTTATGATCTGGAACATCTGTGGGCAGACGCTAAGTTGACCCGCATTGCAAATCTAGATTAATTATTATATAAAAAATAGGTTATGGATAAAGAAAACCCGAAGATGAATATGCCTAAATTCAATATGAATTGGATTTATGCAATTATTATAATAACACTTGCTTTCTTATTCTTTACTGGCGGTAACAATAATGGGAGTTCTAGCAGAGATGCTTCATACTCAGAGTTTAAAACTTTTGTTGGCAAGGGGTACGCAAAACAAGTAGTAGCAAACAAGGAAGAGAACTCGCTAAAAATGTTCGTCAATCCGCAGAATGTACGCGATGTGTTCAGTACAGGCATCAAGCAGACCGGAACCAGTCCATATATAACTGTAGAAATCGGTTCGGTGGATCAGCTTGAGACTTTCCTCAATAACGAGCAGAAAACCCACCACTTCAACGGAAACTTCAGTTACGAGAACAAAAAAGGTAATGACATTCTTAATATCCTTATCAACCTCTCTCCTATCATCTTCCTTATTGTCATCTGGCTATTCTTCATGAAACGTATGGGCGGAACCGGCGGAGGCGCCAGCGGCGTATTCAATGTAGGCAAGAGCAAGGCTAAAATGTACGAAAAGGGTGACGAGTTAAATATAACTTTCAAAGATGTAGCAGGACAGGCTGAAGCGAAACAAGAGGTGGAGGAAATTGTGGAGTTCCTCAAGAATCCGAAAAAATACACTGATCTTGGAGGTAAAATTCCTAAGGGAGCACTGCTTGTGGGCCCTCCCGGAACGGGTAAAACCCTTCTGGCAAAGGCCGTAGCCGGTGAGGCTGGCGTACCATTCTTCTCGATGAGTGGTTCCGACTTTGTGGAAATGTTCGTCGGTGTAGGTGCAAGTCGCGTTCGTGACCTATTCCGCCAGGCTAAGGAAAAAGCACCTTGTATCATATTTATTGATGAAATTGATGCCGTTGGACGTGCACGTACCAAGAATCCGTCAATGGGTGGTAACGATGAGCGTGAAAACACGCTCAACCAGTTGCTCACCGAGATGGACGGTTTCGGAACTAACAGCGGTGTAATCATATTAGCAGCGACCAACCGTGCCGACATGCTTGACAAAGCTCTGCTCAGAGCAGGACGTTTCGACCGTCAGATAAATGTTGAACTACCGGACTTGAATGAACGGAAACAGGTGTTCATGGTGCATCTTGCACCTATCAAAGTGGATGACACTATCGATATGGATCTTCTTGCCCGTCAAACTCCGGGATTCTCGGGAGCCGATATTGCAAATGTATGCAACGAGGCTGCTCTGATAGCTGCCCGTCATGACAAGACATGCGTATCAAAACAGGACTTTCTGGATGCCGTCGACCGTATCGTAGGCGGACTGGAGAAGAAAACTAAGGTGATGACTTCCAAAGAGAAACATACCATAGCCCTCCATGAGGCAGGTCACGCCACACTATCATGGTTTCTTGAACATGCCAATCCACTGGTGAAGGTAACAATCGTACCACGCGGCCGTGCTCTGGGTGCAGCATGGTACCTACCGGAAGAACGACAGATTACAACTAAAGAGGAGATGCTCGACGAGATGTGCGCAACATTGGGAGGAAGAGCTGCAGAGAATCTATTTACCGGCCATATCTCTACCGGGGCGATGAATGATCTGGAAAAAGTAACAAAACAAGCTTATGCAATGATCGCTTATGCAGGCATGAGCAATAAACTTCCTAATTTGTGTTATTATAACAACGATGAATACAATTTCCAAAAACCTTATTCAGAGTCGACAGCGAAGCTCATAGACGAAGAGGTGCAGAATATGATCAATGAACAGTATGACCGCGCCAAGCAACTGCTAATGGAACACAAAGAGGGTCATAACGAGCTGGCTCATCTGCTCATCACTCGAGAGGTCATCTTCGCTGAAGATGTGGAAAACATATTCGGAAAACGCTCTTGGGTAAGCCGCTCAGAAGAGATACTTGAGGATGAAAATACCGGAGTGGTACCAATCAAGGAACTGCCACCCGCAACCGACAACAAGGAAGAAAAAATCGACAACAAGGAAGAGAAACAGGAAGACACGACAAAAGAAAGTGAAACGACAAAAGAATAATGCCCGAGGCCTTAGAAAATAGGATATATGAAGAATTTGGTAATTAGAACCGTCACAGGTGTGCTTTTTGTCGCTATCATAGTGGTGAGTTTTCTTAATTCAATCGCGATGACATTACTGTTTGCACTGATAACAGGATTGACATTATGGGAGTTTTGCGGGCTTGTAAACGAGCAAAAAGATGTCCAGATAAATAAGTTTATCAGTACGGTGGCTGGCGTCTATCTGTTTTTTGCAATGAGGGCATATCTAAGTGATATAGGACTCGTGCACTCTGAGGTATTTATTCCTTATCTGCTTTCTATCATATATCTGCTGATAAGCGAGTTATACCTTAAGAACGAAAATCCGGTGAACAACTGGGCGTATACGATGTTCGGACAGATGTATGTAGCATTACCATTGGCACTGCTTAACGTGCTGGCATTCAGAAGCACGCCTGACGGGGTCGTATACTCATATCTGGCACCACTGTGCATATTCATATTCCTATGGTCGAATGACACTGGAGCCTATTGCTTCGGGTCTCTCTTCGGAAAGCACAAACTTTTCCCGAGAATATCTCCAGCAAAGTCATGGGAAGGTTCCATTGGGGGTGGAATCTTCGTAATGATCATATCGGGACTTGTCGGTTACTTCACCGAACAATATGGAGTAAACGACTTAAAGATGAGTATACCGCAATGGATGGGGCTTGGATTGACCGTTGCCGTGTTCGGGACATGGGGAGACCTCGTAGAATCGCTTCTGAAACGCACATTTAAAATCAAAGATAGTGGTTCAATACTACCAGGTCATGGAGGGATGCTCGACCGTTTCGACTCTTCATTACTGGCTATTCCGGCATCGGTGGTATACCTATATACGGTTACGTTGTTTTAACAAATCAACCATTATTTCGGCAGCATTGTCAGGAGCAACATGTGCGCCTAACAGATTGCTCATTGACTTGTAACCTTCAAGCATGATATTGCGCTCATGACCACCAGGGAGAATCTTCTGTAATTCAGAGGATGTATTATTGACAGTCATCTTATCTGCAATGAGCTCGGTAACAACCTCCTTATCAGCTATAAGATTTACCAATGACACATATTTGATATGCAACATCAGCCTGCGTCCAAGATTTATAATCTTGCCAAACGACATGTAATAACATACTACCTGAGGAACGCCAAGTAATGCCGTCTCTAGTGTTGCCGTACCACTCGTAACAAGGGCGGCAGCAGAATTTTTCAACAATGGATACGTTTCGCAGAATATGATCGAGACATGGCTATTACCGATATACCGATGATAGAAATCCCGTTCAATACCCGGTGCACCGGCAATGACCAACTGATAATCAGCAAATCGTGAAGCAGCAGAAATCATCCGTTTCAGGTTACTGTCAATCTCCTGCTTTCTACTGCCTGCAAGCAGGGCTATAATAGGTTTTGGCGACAATTTATTACGTTTGTAGAATTCATCAGATGTCTCGTGATAACCTTTATTGAATCCATTTACCTCCTCAACAGTAGGGTTACCAACATAATGTATCGGATAATGGTGCTTCCCTTCGAAGAAAGGCACCTCAAACGGAAGTATTGAAAACAATTCATCGACATCACGTTTTATTGTCTTTATTCTGAATTCCTTCCATGCCCATATTTTAGGCGAAATATAATAATATACAGGTATTGAGGTATGCTGCTTCACAAAGGAGGCTATACGCAAGTTGAAACCTGGGTAATCCACCAGAACCACCACATCTGGCTTCCATGATAGAATATCCTTGCGACACAACTTCATATTGGACATGATCGTGTTGAGGTGAAGGAGAACGGGCATCAAACCCATATAAGCGAGTTCCCGGTAATGTTTAACACGTGTTCCACCCACAGAAGACATCATGTCACCCCCGAAAAAACGAAACTGTGCATCAGCATCACGCTTACACAAGCTTTCCATCAGACGTGAAGCATGAAGATCTCCGCTTGCCTCACCCACAATCAAATAATATTTCATCTTATTTACTCAAATGTCCAAGACTTCATTTTATCAATCATTTCGTAAGCAGTAACATCTATCGTGGTAGGGGTTATCGCCACATAGCCATGGATTAAAGCCCAGCTATCTGTATCCTCGGAAGAAGGTTCGTCATTGATATATTCGCCAATAAGCCAATAATACTCATAATTTCTGGGATGATGCATGCGAACAACTTCTTTCCCCCAAGTTCCTTTGGCCATTCGACATATCTTTACACCATTATATTGATTAACGACAGGGAAGTTTACATTTAGACAAACACCATTAGGAAGACCTTCTTTAAGAATTTTTTCGGTGATATTAGTGACAATATTTTTCATTAGACTGAAATCAGCATTATCATCATGATCGCAGAGAGAGAATGCAACAGAAGGTATATGCTTCATACACCCCTCAATGGTGACACCCATGGTACCGGAATAATGAGTATTGACCGAAGCGTTATCTCCATGATTGATACCGCCTATGACTATATCAGGCCTACGAGGACAAATTTCGCTCAATGCCAATTTTACGCAATCCACAGGAGTGCCATTGCAAGAATAAATACTCACACCTTCCTCCTGACGGCGTAGCTTGAGTCGTAAAGGAATAGTGGAAGAGAAAGCACCCGAGAAACCAGAGCGGGCTGATTCGGGAGCGACGACGATGATTTCGCCCAAATGCCTGACCATTGAAATAAGTAATTTCAGACCTTTTGCATGATAACCGTCATCGTTGGAAATCAGCAGCAAGGGTTTATTTCCTGTATTCATATTTTTTTAAGTTTTGGGTGCAAAGGTAATCAAACGGGAGAGGAGTACAAAACAAAACCAGTTGTTTTTATTCCAAATATTATCTTAATCTTCCTTTTTTTTATAGCAAAAGTACGAAAAAAGGTTTAAAAGCAATATTTCTCCCAAGAAAATTATGTACCTTTGCAACTAATTATTTGGAAAAAAGATTGGAATAGAAGAAAATGGGAAAGATTATAGCATTAGCAAACCAGAAAGGCGGTGTCGGAAAGACCACCACTACAATCAACTTGGCAGCTTCTCTTGCCACTCTAGAAAAGAAAGTACTTGTCGTTGATGCCGACCCACAGGCTAACGCCTCCAGCGGTTTAGGCGTAGACATCAAGGAGGTGGACTGTTCTATATATGAGTGCCTCATCGACCATGCCGACATACGGGATGCTATATACACTACTGACATTGACGGACTTGACATTATCCCCAGTCACATTGATCTTGTGGGCGCAGAGATAGAGATGCTCAACATCGAAAATCGCGAAAAAGTTATAAAAGATGTCCTTGACCCTATACGTGAAGAATATGATTATATTCTCATCGACTGTTCTCCTTCTTTAGGACTTATCACTGTCAACTCCCTAACAGCAGCAGACTCTGTCATCATACCTGTACAATGTGAATATTTTGCACTCGAAGGAATTAGTAAACTGCTGAATACGATAAAAATAATCAAGAGTAAACTAAATACGACACTGGAGATAGAGGGATTCCTCCTGACCATGTATGATAGCCGCCTCCGTCTGGCAAACCAGATATACGACGAGGTAAAACGTCACTTCCAAGAACTTGTATTCAAAACGGTCATACAAAGAAACGTAAAGTTAAGCGAATCGCCAAGCCACGGTCTCCCCGTTATCCTATACGATGCCGATTCCACCGGTTCGAAAAACCACTTGGCTCTAGCAAAAGAAATCATTAATAAGAACAAATAAAATCCATGGCAGTACATAAAAAATTTAATGCATTAGGTCGTGGACTTGACGCACTCATCTCAACCGATGAAGTACGCACACAGGGTAGTTCAACCATCAATGAGATAAGAATCGACCAGATTGAAGCCAATCCCAATCAGCCACGCAGGGAATTCGACCCTGAGGCATTACAGGAACTGGCAAACAGCATACAACAGATAGGTATTATACAACCTATCACTCTAAGACAAATTTCGGAAAACCATTTTCAAATTATCGCAGGAGAACGCAGATGGAGGGCATCACAGCAATCTGGACTGAAATCGATACCGGCTTATATACGCACGGCAAAAGATGAGAATGTGATGGAAATGGCTCTCGTGGAGAATATCCAGAGAGAGGATCTTAACTCTGTAGAGATCGCTCTGGCATACCAACATCTGCTCGAAGATAGCAGAATGACTCAGGAAAAAATTTCAGAACGCGTGGGCAAAAGCCGGGCTGCGATAGCCAATTATCTGAGATTACTGAAGTTGCCAGCTCAGGTGCAGATGGCTCTGCAGAAAAAAGAAATAGACATGGGACACGCTCGCGCCTTATTGTCGCTGAACAGCCCTTCACTTCAGATAAAACTCTTCAATGAAATACAGAAGGAGGGTTACTCCGTGAGAAAAGTTGAAGAAATGGTTCAGCAACTTAATAATGGCGAGCAGGTGGACACCGGCAAGAAAAAGATTACGGCAAAAAATACAAATATTCCAGAGGAATTTGGAATTCTCAAAAAGAAACTGTCTGATTTCTTCAGTACAAAAATTCAAATGAATTGTACCGCCAAAGGAAAAGGAAAAATCAGCATCAATTTTGCCAATGAAGATGAGTTGGAACGAATCATGGGACTCTTCGATAAAATAAAATCTGAGGAATAAAAAAGTGAGTTACGTATTCCTTAAAACATTCCGTTCGTTACTGATTTTCAGCGTGATGCTGATGATGAACAGTGTAATGGCTTCTGCTCAGAAAGCAGTGGAAAAAGATACATTGAACCATTCGATGATAATTCCCGATTCTGTTACAAAGTCGAAAACTACAAATATGAATGTGGCTATTAAGACAAACTCACAGAAGAAAATAGAATCGATCGATACGACAAAGAATGAAAAGAAACTACCTCGCGACTGGAAAACATGGAAACCTGATCCGCAGAAGGCATTATGGTTGGCATTGGTGCTGCCTGGTGCAGGACAAATTTACAACCAGAAATACTGGAAACTCCCAATCTTCTACGGCGGTATAATGGGTTGTATATATGCCATGAAATGGAATAACATGATGTACAAGGACTATTCACAGGCTTATCTCGACATCATGGATGATGACCCTAAGACGGCCAGTTATAATCAGTTTCTGCATCTGGGTGCAAAGATAACAAGCAGCAATCAGAGTTACTACCAATCACTCTTTAAGAAGAGGAAAGACTATTACCGACGTTATCGCGACCTGAGTTTCTTTATTATCATCGGTGTCTATGCAATATCCGTCATCGACGCTTACGTAGATGCAGAATTATCGCAGTTTGACATCTCTCGAGACTTGAGTCTCAAGGTGGAGCCTGCAATCATTAACAGCCATCGCTCAAACAATCCTCTGCAGTCATCTGCTGTGGGATTACAATGCAGTCTGAATTTTTAACATGACAATAACAAAATCCATATATGAAGAAAAGACATTTATTTCTGATTACTACAATTTTATTAGGAAAGATCTGCGTGACGCAGGCTCAAACCAACAATGCAATAACCGTTACCAATGACAAAACAGGTAAAAAAGAGGTTATAGAACTTCCAGAGGCCATGACTTACGACCTTGACAGTCTGCTTAACGAATATAACGCGAAAACGTATCTCACTCCCGATACAAACTGTAACATGCAGAATGTCAATCCAATCTTCTCAAAAGATATTTATATTGACCGCCTTAATCGCATTCCTTCAATTATTGAAATGCCATATAATTCGGTCGTTCAGGAATTTATCGACCATTACAGCGGACGTCTGCGCAGATCAGTTAGTTTCATGTTGGGAGCAGCAAACTTTTACATGCCTATCTTCGAGGAGGCTCTTGATATGTATCATGTACCTCTCGAACTGAAATATCTGCCAGTCATAGAGTCAGCCCTAAACCCAAAAGCAGTATCACGTGTGGGAGCTTCAGGTCTTTGGCAATTTATGATAACCACAGGTAAACGCTACGGACTTGAAGTCAACACACTCATTGACGAACGCTGCGACCCGATTAAGGCATCCTTTGCTGCGGCCCATTATCTCAGTGACCTGTACAAGATTTACGGTGACTGGAACCTCGTAATAGCTGCATACAACTGCGGTCCCAACCAGATAAGCAAGGCAATCCACCGTGCAGGAGGGGTAAAAGACTATTGGACGATATACCCTTACCTGCCAAAGGAAACAAGAGGTTATGTGCCTGCATTTATTGCAGCCAACTATATCATGACATATTATTGTGACCACAATATCTGTCCGATGACCACTGAGTTACCGGCAAACAGCGACACGATAATGGTAAACAAGGATATACACCTCGAACAGATAGCCGAGATATGCAAATTGAATATTGAGCAGATACGTTCCCTCAATCCCCAATACCGTACAGATATCATACCGGGATCCACAGAAGAGTGTATGATTTGCCTGCCTCAGACAGCAATCAACACCTTCATTGATGCGAAAGATTCTGTATACAACTATAAAGTAGATGAGCTCTTTACCAGACGTAAAGAAGTGGAGGTAGCAGAACCTATAGAAGAATTACAACCCACACGTCACAACTACAGTCGCCACACTTCATATAGTAGCCACAATAGCAAAAGAAGCAGCCGAAGAAAGAAAAAGAGTGCAGCAAACAAGAGTGTAACTATTAAATCAGGACAGACGTTGTCGGATCTGGCTGAGAAATATCATACCTCAGTAAAGAAACTACGAAAAATTAATGGTATCAGCGGTTCAGGCATCCGTGCAGGAAAGAAGCTCAAGGTAAAATAGTTTATACCTTATTATATATAATACACAGGAGGACGCAACATGGATGAGCAAAACGAAAAAGAATTGGCCGAAGATAAAATCATTAATGACGCTTTTCAACATCTGTTGGACAGTTACCTAGCTTCGAAACATCGTAAGAAGGTAGAAATCATTACCAAAGCTTTCAATTTTGCACGCCAGGCGCATAAGGGAGTACGCCGTCTATCTGGTGAGCCGTACATTATGCATCCTATTGCCGTCGCTCAGATAGCGTGTTCTGAAATAGGACTTGGCTCTACAAGTATATGTTCAGCTCTTCTCCACGACGTAGTAGAGGACACCGACTATACAATAGAAGATATTGAGAATATATTCGGTCATAAGATAGCTCAGATCGTAGAAGGTCTGACTAAGATTTCTGGTGGAATATTCGGTGACAAAGCATCAGCACAGGCTGAAAATTTCAAGAAACTGCTACTCACAATGAGTGATGATATTCGTGTCATACTCATTAAGATATGCGACCGTCTGCACAATATGAGGACTCTGGCAAGCCAAAGTCCCGGCAAACAGTATAAGATTGCGGGTGAGACTCTGTACATATACGCACCACTGTCCAATCGTCTGGGGTTGAACAAGATTAAGACGGAGCTAGAAGATCTTAGTTTTAAATATGAACATCCTGAGGAATATAACCAGATCGAGGATAAACTGGCTCTGACACAGACAGCACGTGACATACTATTTGCACAATTCACTGATCCGATTAAAGAAGAGCTCAACAAGATAGGACTCAAATACGAGATAAAAGCGCGTGTTAAGAGTCCCTATTCCATCTGGAACAAGATGCAGAACAAGCATATCACATTTGAAGAAATATATGATATACTGGCTGTCAGAATAATCTTCACTCCTAAGGTACGCTTAGAGGAGGTGAATGAATGCTTCAATATATATGTTGCCATAAGCAAAATATACAAATCACACCCCGACCGCCTTCGAGACTGGCTTAACCATCCAAAAGCTAACGGTTACCAGGCCTTACATGTGACTCTGATGAGTAAGCAAGGACGGTGGATAGAGGTGCAAATCCGTTCCGATCGTATGGATGAGATAGCAGAACAGGGTTTTGCCGCTCATTGGAAATATAAGGAAGTATCTGACATCACGGAAGATGAAGGAGAACTTGAAGACTGGTTGCACACCATCAAGGAGATTCTTGACGATCCGCAGCCCGACGCAATGGATTTTCTCGATGCTATTAAACTTAACCTTTTTGCATCTGAGATATTCGTATTTACGCCTAAAGGTGAAATCAAAACAATGCCTGCCGACTGTACTGCTCTCGACTTTGCATTCTCCATACATACTTTTCTCGGAAGCCATTGCATCGGAGCAAAGGTAAATCATAAACTTGTTCCGCTAAGCCATAAACTGCAGAGTGGAGATCAGGTGGAGATACTTACATCCAAATCTCAACACGTAGAGCGCTCATGGATTAACTTCGCATCTACAGCCAAGGCCAAGGCTAAGATTCAGGCAATGCTACGCCGAGAAGGCAGGGAATATCAGAAGGTGGGTGAAGAAATGCTCAACGATTTTCTGAATAATAATGATATTCAGATGACGACATCGATCATTGATAAACTTTGCGAAGTACATGAGATAACAAAACACGAAGAATTCTATCAGGCTATCGGAGAAAAAACAATAGTGCTGAATGAGAATGACCTTCACGAACTGAACGGGAAAAAACAGAATACGAAAGGTTGGCGTAAATATGTACCATTTATGCCTCAGCCCAAACAGAAAAAGATTGAAAGAGCGATGGGACCTATCACCATCACTGATGACTTCAACAGAAAGAAACCTCTGATACTAAGTGAGGATACTATCGGACAGTATATCTTAGCACCATGCTGCAATCCAATACCAGGTGATGACATACTCGGATATATTGACAATAACAATCAGATAGAAATACATAAACGTGCATGCTCGGTAGCATCAAAACTGAAGAGCAGTTTCGGCAACAGTATCCTCGATGCCCGCTGGGATATGCACAAAATCTTATTCTTTGATGCTACAATCACAATCAATGGCATTGACCAGATAGGTCTGCTCAACCATGTGACGCAAGTGATATCTGAACAGATGAACGTAAATATCCACAGACTTACCATCTCCTGTGACGATGGTATATTCGACGGAACAATAGAATTAAGAGTACACGACCGAGACGACGTAAAGGTGATCATAACCAACCTCAGAAATATTAATGGCATAGAAGAGATTGCACGGATAAAATAACTGTACACTTATACTATCATGAAAAGGCTTATTACATTTATCTTAATCGCAATTGGCACCTATTCACCATTTTTTGCAGCAGTCAGCGATACCCCAGATACACTGATTGTTGCCCGCGACGGCACGGGGCAATACCGCACAATAAACGAAGCCATCGACGTATGTCGCGCTTTTATGGAATATCATAAAGTAATATTTGTCAAAAAAGGTATATATAAAGAGAAAGTGGAAATTCCATCATGGCTTGCCAATATCGAGATATTAGGCGAGGATGTAGACAAAACCGTCATTACCTATGACGACCATGCCAATATCAAGATTCCAGGGACGGATAAGGCAATGGGCACATTCCGCACCTTTACAGTTAAGGTGGAAGGCAGCGATATTACTTTCAAGAACATAACGATCGAAAACAACGCTGCAAAACTAGGACAAGCAGTGGCATTACATACAGAGGGTGACCGACTTATATTTATCGATTGCAAATTTATAGGCAATCAGGATACTGTCTACACAGGAACCGCAGGGACACGTATTCTCTTCAAAGACTGTTATATAGAGGGAACCACAGACTTTATCTTCGGTCCATCAACAGCATGGTTTGAAAATTGCACCATCCTCAGCAAGGCCAACTCTTACGTGACGGCAGCCTCAACACCAAAGGATGTAAAATACGGTTATGTATTTGATCACTGCAAACTGACAGCAGCAGAAGGTGTAACGAAAGTTTACCTCGGGCGTCCATGGAGACCTTATGCCTACACCTTGTTTATGAATTGTGAAATAGGCAGACACATCCGCCCTGAGGGATGGTTCAACTGGAGTAATCCAGCAAATGAAAAAACTGCACGCTATCTGGAGTATAACAATAGTGGCGAAGGTGCTAACACCGGCAATCGTGTAAACTGGAGCAAGGTCTTATCCAAGAAGGAAGCACAAGGTGTTACTAAGGAAAATGTTTTTTTATTAAACAACGACTGGCTTCATAAGGAGTAGACACCCCGATTTTTTATCAAAACTCATACCATCCCGTCGAGTTGTTTCTTCAGAGCCACCAGTTCGTCTCTGACACCAATCAACGTGTCTATCACATCAGCTTTTTTATCCGCTCCCGTTCTGTTTTCGTTCAGTATCTTACGAGCGGCAGCTATCTTAAAACCTCTCACCTTCACCAGATTATATATGAGCTTTATCTCTTCAATATCCTTTGCTGTATATTGACGTACGCTGTTCGCATTGGTCTTCGGCTTAAGCAACGGGAACTCCGTCTCCCAATAACGCAACAAACTTTCATTCACGTCAAACATCTTTGCCACTTCCTTGATGGAGTAGTAAAGCTTAAGATTCTTGTTTAGATTTAGTGCCATAATCGTTGCTTTTTATTAATCATTTATTAAATTACTTGCAAAAATAAGTAAAACAAAGTATCTTTTTTCTCCACATTGAAAATCAAGCACTTACACAGTTCGTATTTACTTTTAGTACATAATTTGCCCTTTATTACTTGCAAATATACACAAAATATATCATTCTCAAACAAATTCACAATGAATTTTATGAGCAGAAGATCTAAAAAATTCTATGAACTTCCAGAAGATGCTATTTAAAAGCCGAAAAGGATAATAACGAGAAAAGGAAACTGTTTGTAGAGCCTTTATTAATTTTATAAATCTCCTATCACTAGTACATACGGTATGTTCCGACAAAAGATTATTCACTATAGGTGATACATATCAAATGGAAAATGAAGTTGAATGTATGGGGAATATTTTGTAGTTCCTGATACTATTGTGACAGATTATGAATATTTAGAAATATTTCCGACATTAAAATGAGTGAGCTAATAAACCAATCAATCGTGTTGGCAGTGTTATCATACCTAAGTACACATATATAAACAATAATGCCACTAACCCCACACAAAAAATAATTATAATCCGTAATACATCCAGATTACTGCACTTTTTTTTATCCAAGGGATTAAGGATAAAAATAGAAAACCCTACCAGAATCACTAGATTGATATATTTATATAGACCTGTAGTAGAATATTTGGAAATAAAATAATCAGCACAAATAAAAATTACAAATAGTATTAGCAATAGAAATATCCGTAGAAATCGTCTCGCAATTTCTTCATTTTGTGCTTCTTTAAAAAGCCATTTTTCAAATTTTTCCTTTGCTATTTTTCTCTCTTCATCAATCCTTTTCCTATCTGCCTCTTGTGCTAGTCTTTCTTTATTCTCAAAATAATTCATTAATTGAGATAGTGTCTTGGGGGCAAAATTCTCATTATTTTCCTCCTCTATTAAAAATGAATATTGGTTAGTACCATCTAAATTTAAGGTCAAGAGATTGTCATCCATAAAAACAGGATGAAGCATTAAAACACTTTTGTTTACATTTATTATTAAAGATTTATTTGCGGTTATATATTCCCAATTTCCCTGAATACCTATGCCATTGGAAGTTACATAGCACTGATTGTTGGGTTGAAATATATAAAGTTCTTTTTGTCCGTTATCATTAAATACCCACCAAGATTTATTATTAATCTTAGTTTGTATGTCTAAAGTTTCACTAAATCTTTTATATCGGTTAATTGTATCAAATAGGTAGGTTTTCATATCTTGATAAATATTTGAAGACAAAGATATAACAAAATAATTGCAACAAATATATAAAGTTAAAATACTTTCTTAAATTAACAAATATAAAGGAGAATAATAACCCCCTATTTAGATATTCAAAAATTAAAGATCGTGTAAAAGTCGGTAGCGTGGGGTTTACCCACCAAATTAAATAAAATTATACCCCATACCCCCTTTGACACTTACAAATGGACTTAAATAGTCTATATACAAAAAATAGCCACTCATTTACTGAATGGCTATTTTTATCTATTGGATGCTTTACTCATCATCTTTCTTTTACTATTTATTATACATCCATCTGAATCTAAAACCCCAGCCCTCCTAATATAAATAAATTCAATATTGTATATACTTCCAACCTAAATTCTCCATCCTTAATTACAATATTGTTTTAATGTATGTGATTTAAAGTAATCTAAGCTATCATTTATTATTTTTTGAGCATTAGTTAGAGATTCAATATATTCTTTAAAAATATCACTATAATCATTAAGTTTATTATGCTTTAGTATGACAAAGTTCAAACTCGATATTAAATCTATCAATTGAACAAGTAATGGATACTTATCACACTTTTCATCTGATAAAAGAACAATTGAAGGATCTACAAATTCGCTCTTCCATTTATCTGTCCCTGCAAATGTACCATCATTTCTTAATAATACTGCAAATCTTTTGAAAATTTCTTCAAACTTTATTTTTTCAAAAGTATCTGTGTGTGTCGTTGTATTTGTTACTAAATGAACAAGTTGTCCATTATATACATTCCATTCATCCATTATTCGTCTGTTTTCTTCAGTATATTCCTCGTATACTTTCATTATAAGTTTCTCAGCTTTATTTATATATTCAATTTGATAAAGAAAGTTCATTAACCTTTTTCTGTTTTCATTTTCATCAGACTCGTCTAAACCATACATAAATATATCAGCATATCTTTCTAATGAAATATTATCTATTCTTGTTAAATGGATCAATGATGATTTCCACATAGCAATATTTAAATCAGTATTTACTTTTATTTCATTAGAAAATTTTCTTAAAGAATCGATATATTTAGTTAATGTAGAATTACTTTTATCTACCCATTCTTCGATAAATTTTTTATATTGACTTAATTCATCACTTTTAATTTCCTTTCTTTTCTGATCGTTTATACAGAAGCTAATAATATATACAATTATAGCAACAACAAGTGAAATACACCCAGAAAAAACATAATCCATAAAATCTCCTTTCTTTATTTTGATTAATATTGTACAAAAGTATGACTTTTTACATTTTCTTGCATCAAAGATGCTTATAAAAAACATTAAAATAGTCATAATAAAAAAAGGTGTAGAAAATCTCTACACCTTTTTATTAAATTTGTTTACTTAATACTTCATTTATTTTTTGTTCTTTTTCATCTGTAATACTCTCTAATATCTTATTAACATCATCTTCTGATATTTTTTCTATCGCACTACATACATCTTTATAAGTTCTATCTCCAGCAGATAGAGTTATTACTACACTAATAAGATAACGTTTAGCAATAAACTTATCATCAAATTTCTTTCTAGCAGACTGTAAAAAAGAGTTTGCTCTATCCAAATTGTATCCTCCTGTAATATTCTCGCCGTGCATAAGTTTAGACAGATTGGATCTTGTTAACTTTCCCTTATCAAAATAAAGGATTAGTCCGATTGTACTAATAGGGTATTTTAGTTCTGCTAGTTTATTTATAAATTTAGCTAGTTGATTACTTGGGTTAAATAACTGTGCTGCATTAGCATAGTTAGCAGTATTCCAAGTACAAGTATCAGTATTTGCAGCAGCTAACAATTCTTTTGTGTTTTTATCACAATAACTTTCAAACAAGTATAACTTTGAATGATCTAATTCTTTCTGCTTCGCAGCCGTATAACGATGTTGACCATCAATTATTGCAATGTAATTGGCAGCATCATCTACAATCTCTTCTTTAGTATCAAGATCAATAAGGCTACATCCATCTTCTATTGCCTTATTTCCTGAAACATACATTAATGGAATAATGTTTGTTTCAAATCTGTCAAACGATTCTTCCTTTTGTTTGATATTCTTTCTACTTGTTTCACGATTACCTTTTATAAAGGCTACTTTCTTTCCTTCACTCTCTAATTCTTTTAAAGTACTTATTTGTACCATAATTATTAATTAAGGACATCCCAACCAGAACGTTTCTGACTTTTGTTCCTTGTTGGGTGCAAAAGTATAAGCAAGAATATTATTATTCGTGAATTTATTTTTTGTTTTTTAATTTCTCGAATGTAGATCTTAAATCATCTCTAATTTTAAGGACATCAGGATCCATAATAGCACTTCCATTAAGGAGAAAACCATTTACTTCAATGACATTATCAGCATAATTTATGGTAGGGAATCTATTAATTTTGGCATCAGAAAATAATTTATTATAGTCTGTAGAAAGTTGAGGTTCTTTATACCTATTGAAAGCATATAATATTGTCATTACTAATTCTTTGTCATCGCCAGATAACTCTTCCTTTTTTAAATATTCTTTAAAGAATTTCGTCAACTCATCTGCTAGCAAATAGTTCAAACTTCTTTTAGGCAATATCTCAGAGATAAATTGAACCTTTGTATAGTCATCTTTTAATCTTTCAGGTTCCACAGCCTTACCATTAAGTGTTATTAGAGTATAAATAACAGGTTCTATAAATAGATCATCAATTATAGTAAATTTTTTGGTTTTTCCATTTAATTTACCTGTTATTTCCAAAGATTTGACCTCCAAACCTTTCAACATTGCAGTAAAGAAAGAAAAATAGTAATCTACAGGTTTCTTTTCGGTGGTTATAACAGGCCCCACAGCTAAATAACTAAATAAACGTGTAATTAAATTCCAAAGAGCATCTAAATTATATGAACTCTCATATTCTTTCATTCTGTCTATAAACATATCTTTATCTAGTTTATATGCCTTTATTTGCTCATCAATAATAAATTGATGAGCAAGCATTATGCAATTTATTTGTGTTTGTTCACCATTTACTACTTTAGTCTTAATAACGTGATTACTGTAAAAAACAACATATTCAAAATCATTCATATTATTACAATTTTTGACAAAGATACAAAAAACCTACACCATTTAAGATGCAGGTTTCTATATTAACTTATTTTATCTTCCTTTGATGAGTTCTGAACAAGTTTAGTTATTTCATCTAATGTTTCTTCTTTAAACTGTCCTAGTTTCTCCTTAAAGTATATTGACACTCCAAATATACCTGCAGCATACAATATTGTCTGTCCAAAATATCCAAGTACGCTTCCTGTAATCACATAGGCGTTTAAAAAGAAACATATAAAACAAAGTACTATTCCGCTTAGTAAGACTAATATTGCAGAGCCATACTAAATCCATTCTTTTTTATTCATTATTAAGCTAAGGTTAATATAGGATTTGCAGTTGCAGATACCTATATATATAATGTTGGTTCATAATTAGTAAAATCTGTTGAATTTGTTATCATCCCATTTAGTTCTGGTGTCGTAAATATAGTATCAGCCCAGTGATCGTTCATTTCTAGAGCTTCACTTGAGGTAAATGGAGATATGAATGTTGTTGTATATTCATAACTATTATCTATATTTTGTATTGTCATTTTTTTCTGACTAATCTAATATGCTTCCGCATTTTCTATATAATACACTAAGAATGTATGCACCTACTTATTAGCTCCATTTGGATTAGCTATAAATGTCTCAATATTGGTTTTTAATTTTAATTCTTGCCCAGGCAGTAACATTACAAATCTAGCTAATGCCCCATTCATACAAAAGACTCCACTGCAATAATCCTAATTACAATCTCTCATAAGTCCGTCAGGAATATAATATGGAGTATCATTCTAGTAGTTATGATATGATAATAGTCTTGGATCAGCGCACACTAATAATGCACTATTGTTTAGTGTATCTCTTAGTATTGATTCTGATGAGGTGCCAGTGTAATGTGCTGCAACATTCTTAAAGTTCTTCCAATTACTCACATCAGGATTAAATTCATTTAATATAGATATATTAGTTCCGCCTTTTGTATATGGTGATACCGTATAATCACCCTTTGATGTTCCTATTATAGTACCTGCAGTATTAGAAAGTCCAGTATAAGAGGTATTTGTGTATGAATCATAAGCAGGTAAACATAATATAAAAGGAGTATCAGTGGTTCCACAATTCGCTACATTTCCATTAGAATCATAAGTTATAAAGTTTCGTCTAACGGTTACAGAACATTTCCTCTCATTTAAATTGGCATTAGCCAAGTCAATAACGGCAAAGTTATCTGCCCTTTCTATTACTGTAAATTGTTCATTCAAGACTCCATTTATATCTACATCTTCAACTTTTAAATGTGGTATACCAGAAGCATCTTCTTCAAATACGGCATATTGCTTACCGTCAGTACTACTAACCTTAAATGTATCAGCAGTAATATCTACTGTTTTATTTTTTATATCTATACCTGTAGATATGGAACCTTTTTCTATTGTAACATCTTTGATATATAGTGTATCAGCTGTGCTACAATCAATCCTTAACAGTATAACATTTTCAGTTGAACAAGTAAATGTGGTTGAAACTGTCATATACCCTGTTGTGGATGCTTGTGATATTACTTGTTTCAATATTGTATATCCAGAATCATAAGTATCTACTGTTGCAGCTACAGGATAGCTAAATATATAATAATCATACGTTGAACTTCCATTTAAAGTTTTAACATCAAATGATAATGTATATGTACATCCTTTAGTCAATGTTGTAAATGGGGAAAATAAGGAAGCGGCATTGTTAGCAGGATTTATTAAGGTAAATACAGAATTATCAAATGACAGTGTACATCCTGTACTTAAATGATTATTTGTGTTTAATTTCCAATCATAACCTGTACGAGTGCCTGTAAGTAAATTAGCACTTGTACCTTCTTCTACTTTTAGACTAATACTATCTGCTGTCTATTTTATTTGTGAATCAAGAATAGCCTGTCCTTTATTATAAGCAGACAAAGTTAAGCCTTCTTCCAATTGTATCTTATAAAGGACATCATCAGTAGTTGTAGTAAATACCACTTGTATATAAGCCTTGCCAGACTAAGTCAATGGTGTATAATATCTTGTAGCATAGCTCAAAGTATTTGTTGTGTCTACATTTAAATCAGAAGATGTATATGTATCTAATAGATAAGTATTGCTTATAATCGCCTTTGTTGTATCATCTGTCCAAGCATATATTTTTACCGTAAAGTTTGTATTACTTGCATAGAAAGATAAGACATAACTATCTGCACCACATTCAATAATTGGGCTATACAGACTTTTGCTAGAACTCATTATAAAGGCATTTACATCTGTAGCATAACTGCTATATCCATTCCAACCATTAGCAGTTCCACTTCCTGTTAAAACATTATTACCTGTTATTTGTGCGACTTTAGTCACTAAACCACCAGTGGTGGTACTTAACGTAGTCAATAAAGCAGAAACATTATCTCCACTTTCTACATACAAATTACCTTTAATAATATTGCCACTTGACGCAAACTAGTTCATTATCTTATCTGAAAAACTAAATGTAGATATAGACTTATATTGTACTATTGATGGAGCTGTAACATTTGGATCTGGAGATTTATAAGCACTAATAATTATAGCACTCTATCTCGCACTATCATCTGTTCCTCTAAATCCTAGCTAGCATATATTATCATATTGTTCTGGATTTAAAGTACCATCAACAGTTGTTGAGCTTAAATCTATATAAAAATAAGCTATATTATCTACAGTTTCATATCCTGTACCAATAACTAATGCCCAATAATACTTATTACTTACATTATAAGATGTTCCAGTTGTAACATTAAATGTTTGACAAAGTGCCTGATCATTAACTTTCCATTTGTTACTGATCTCTGATCCACTTTCAGATTTACATCTCTAATAACATCTATATCCTCCAGTGATAGAAACTACCTTATCAACAGTCATATCAGCAGCACTTAGTACTAACTATCCACCAGCGGCCTTTATCTCATCAATAATTAGTTTAAAGAAATGCGCTTCTTTTTCTACAGTTAATGTGTCAACAGTTAAATCTGTAATTAATCCAGTTGGAGCAGTTATTTTGCCAGTTAATGTCAAATCACCTTTAACAGATAAATTATTATCTATAGTAGATTCTCCTGCTACATATAAAGTAGAAGCTCCGTTTATTCCACCACTAACACTTAAATCATTTCCTACTAAAGCATTTCCATCTGTAACTAGACTATATCCACTCTGAGGAGCAGTTCCTATTCCAACAAGTCCTGCAAAAGTACTATTTCCATTAACATTTAAAGTGGAGTTAGCTGTTAATGCACCTCCAAAATATCCAGTACTCGAAGCATTTAAATATGTGGTATTTATCCCTGCATTTGCAATCAATAACCCTGTTATATCAGAAGATCCATCAAAAGACTATCCCCATATATTTCTAGCAGTCTACAAAATGGTAGATGTATCAGAATTACCTTGTAGATAGCCTTTAAATTTTGTTGCTATTATTGTTCCATCTTTCGTTACTTCTAAAGCGTTATTTCGGGTTGCATTATCACCATTACCAATACTGAACAATGTCTAATCTAGTGTGGATTTATTATATAATCCAATAGATAATTCTCCTTCATTTGTCGTTTTTGTGTTAGATCCTATAGCCACTGAGTTATCTCCTGCCGCACTATTAAAAGAATTTACAGGAATTAATGAATTGTCACCAGTTCCATTTTCCCATAAAGGATCAGCAGTTGTACTACTTGAAGAAGTGATATTAGTATTTATTGCAGTGGTTATTGATGTACTTTTAGGTACATTTATTTTGGTAAATTCCATTATTTCTTTTCGATTAAATTAATTTCCTAAGTATTCTATCTATAATCAATATTCACACTATCCACAATAAACATCTTATTACTTAATGCAGTATATAATCCATAGAGTTCATTGTCATTTCTTACATCCAATGTTAACTTTACAGATGGTTCTATATATTGGTTCACTATTTTATATATAAGTTGTTTTTCTGGTCTTAATATCTAAGCGTTTGATTTTAAATATACAGTATCTAAAAAGGTGTATGTACCACCATTTTTATAGCAAACTGCATTGTAATTAGGATTTTTATCATCCCAAGTACATATCTTAAATGTAATATCGCTCAGTTCTTTCACGTAAGAATCATTAATAACATTACTATATTGAGTATCAGTATCATTTTTATCTCCGAATGTTGGATCACCTATTACAGCTTTAATACTAAAATTCTATAGCCAGATAGAATCCAATCTGTAATCATTATGAAATTTATGTGGATTATATAATGAAAATTTAGGAGTTGAAGTAAATATACTTTTGTCAGGTGGAACCGTAATTATTGTTCCTGTTTCACTTATACCCATTTGCCATTTTACTGTATTTCTAATAGATAGCGTTTTATAAAATGCCTCTGCAATAGTTATACTATTACCATCTGGTAGAAAGTAGAGATTAAACATAGAATCAGTAGTTGTCCAGCCTGAGCCATTCCAATAGTAATCTCCCCATTGTAATTTACAGGGTAAATAAGCTCCGCTACTCTATATTTTATGCGTTGTAGATGAGCTTTGACTATAATTAGGTATTACATACATTTCACTGTCTCTATCACCAATAATAACATTTCCACTAATTAGTAGATAAGCGTTATCTCCACCAAAAAAATAGCTAGACGTATCAATAGAGTTTATCTCAAACATTTTATACAATGGACTTTTGGATGCTAGATTATGCCAAGCAATAAGAATATAATCATCAAAACTAATACTACTAATACCTTTTGTAGCTTCTGTAATTACTTGTGAGGCTCCAACCACTTCTGATTGATGTTTCATTAAAAATGAACCTACAGAAGTCTAAGTTAACCCATAATCCTATGTAGCTCCATAATCTGCAGAACTATTAATTGCAGTATTTACATCAACTAATTCTACAAATTCACTCCATCTTTCAGGGTAGTTTACATATCTATAAAAAGTACAATTGGGATTATTATAGTATTTCAAGAAACAAGCATAATTAGTTGTTCCTGACTTTTCAAGTACAACTTCCATATTTCCATCAGTTGTAGTTTCTATTCCATAAGTAACAGAAGTATCTGAATCAACTGTTGGAGTAACGTTTGTAATATCATCAAATAAATCAGGAATTACATTTTCAAAAGTATATAGGCTGTCTTTCAATGTGACTTTATTGTATACATTATCTAATGATATTTTTGATTCATTTCCAGAATAATCACTAGTTGATATTATTTTATTAAATGATATTGTTTCTAATGAAGGATCATCAGTACTATTTACAGTAAATTTATAGTATGTATTTATGCCATTTTTGATAGCATCATAATCTAAGAAATAGACACTATCCCCAATAGCGACAGCAGTTATTCCTATATATTGGCAAACTTCTTCTAACACTTCTTGATAAGTCCAAGCGACATCATCATCTGTTTCTGTAGTATCATTTTTAGCTGCAAAGAAATTCTGCTAACTTATATAAAGATCATTTATTAAACAGTTATCTGTTGTTGAGGTATACTACATATTATCACTTATATAAAAATAAGTATAAGCATTGCACTTTGATATTAATTTTCTAAGCAAATCAGAGAAACTTATTATACTCTTAGTCGTGGTATCATATTTATAATATTGCAATGTTGATAAAGCATCAATACATTCAATCTATATATCTTCTTTATGGTTTACATACCCCATATCATAGAGGTTGGGTGTTACATAACCCGTCCAAACAATATTGTTATCAGCGTCCAATAATTCAGCCTTAGTCCCTTGTGCCTTTTTACTATATATATCAAATAAATAATCTGTAGTCCTTATATTTATTACAGCAGAGGTGTATTTTGCAGGTTTATAAATAATATCATCGCTTTTGTCCATTTCACTAGTAAATGGTGAAGATCCAAGTGTTAGTTCACGAGGATCTGTTCCGTTTTCTGTGGTAATATGTATTGTATATAATCTATTTTTTATATTTCTAAACTATCCTGTATATATCATTTTATTCTGTTCATTTTAGAATTATAATTATTCATTACACCTACTAGATCTTTGCCTTTAATTGTGAATGAAACATTAGTTGAGCCATTAGTTGAATTATTATTAAGCATACTAAATAAATTCTTTTGCTAAGCTCCATTAAGTATCATTTCTCCAGAATTTACTCTGGCTAGTATATTGTCTCCAGAGTAGCTGCTTCCACCAACAATACCACCTGTAGCATAGGCTCCTGCAGATGCTAATGCTGCGACTGTGGCGGCTACAGCAGCACCAACTTCTAACCAACCAATAATAGGAGTTTCAGCAGCACTTTCAGCAGCAGCAGTTATAGCTCCAACTTTTTTAGCTGCATTATATGATTCCTAGCTCATAGTTAAAGCCTGAATTATTGGTATTATTTCAGCTGTAGTAGATAATAGCTAACCCATCATAGAAACTATCTTACCAAAAGAATTATGGGATATGGAACCTAAAGAACTCATAACATTTCCAACCTAAGATAAGGAATTTGCAAATTTTTGAGTTCTAGTTACAGATTTCATTACATCTGATTGATACTTCTAAAATGCGGCTTTCTATTTCTTAGACCAATCATCACTAATATCTGGCATCTAAAATTTAGAATTGGCATTAACTCCAAGACCATTAGATTTTTCATTTTTAGCAACAATTTCTATATATTGTTTTTTAGCTGTTAAAGCATCTATCTAACTTTGTATAGCTTTATAACTAGCAGGATCAACAGTTAAGCTCAATTTCGTTTCCAATGTAGATATTTGTTTATCATACCAACCTACAGAACCTTCTGGATAGATAACTTTATTTTTAGATTTTTTCTTGTTAAATCCACCAGTAATACGTGCTTCACTGTTATTTAGTTGAAAGTCCATCTATTCCATTTGTTTCTATAGCTCAAGAATATCCAATGTTGCCTAATCTCCTTGCTAAAGAGCATCTGGGTTACGACTCATCATATCAACATATTTATATGCTCTTTCTCCCCTTCCATAAGCACTTGAATTTTCCCACTATTCTTTCTATTTTAATACTTTATAGTATTTAGGAGTATGTAAAACTGCACCACTAGGAGTCTAAATATTTTCATTTCCCAATTGAATATTATAATTATCATTCCTTTTCTGCCACTATGTCGCTCTTTGCTATAAAACATCCTAATGATTTCTATACCATTGCTACATTTTTTCATTTCCAGCTAAGGAACTTAAACCTGCTTCACTTAGAGCTTGGTTATATTTTGCTTTTGCTAATACAGCTTGTTGTCTTATTTGTTGATTTAAAAGTACAACCTGCTAAGCCATAATAGCTTTTGCATTGTTGAGGTAAACTAATCTTTCTTTTTCTGAAATATTTCTATTTCTGGAAGCTAATAACATCTTTTCATAAGATTCCTATAATTCGGCTAGCCTTATTTTATTAAACGTTTTTGTTGTTTCCAAATCATCTAATGCGTTATAGGCTTCTCTTGCTGACTTTGTAGCATTCTATAAATCTGTAATAAATGAACGGAAATTACCGTGAGCTAATGCGTCAAAGAATGTATTTACAGAAGCTGTAACTTCCTCCATAGTACTTTTATAATAATCATCCAAAGCATCACTACTTTCTATGATCTTATTAAAAGCTTCTACAGCAGTCATAGCCACACCAAAAGCACCAGCAACTTTACCTAAAGCTTCTGTAATTCCAGACCCCATTTCTTTTGCTGTGGTACTGAATCCTTTTACCTATGTCGAAGCCTTTTTATATTGTTATCAAATTGATCACTCTATAAGAGTAATCTGGTTACTAAATCTGTCATATTTTATTTATTAGTTTTTGTCCAACTTCAGTTAATCTTGCAATATCAGCCTCACTAATGGTAGTATCTACATCCTTTTTATCTTCATCCCAACTAAATTTTGTTATGTCAGATACTTCTAGTTTCTATGTACTATTTGTTTGTGCTATGATATAAGCAACCATTCTAGCCTGTTCCCAGCTATCTTTATTCCTTAAATATATATTACTTAACAACGGTTCTATTTCATACATTTTCATTTTATCAAGTATATATTCAGGAGATAATCCCCCTTGAAAAACTAAGATTGAGTATATTTCAGATATTGTTAGAATTTTTTTTTAGAATCTTCCTTTGTTGATTCTGTATATGTATTTCTTTTTTCAGCTTCATTATTTAAAAAGTCAGTAAAGTCCTTTAATAATGATGGGTCTTCATCAATATCGTTTATAAAGTCATCGAAAGATAAATTAGCTTCTGAATTACTAGCCATTATAACGCTATAAAAAAGTATTAATTCATCAGATAAAGAATCTATTGAAAATGGTTTCTTTGTTATTTGTTCAAATAACATCATTGCTCTAAAAGTATATTTTAAATTATACTCGTTTCCTTTTATTTTCATTGTTTATTAATTTATAAATAAAAATACCCTTCATACTTGGAAGTACAAAGGGTTATATCTAAATCATTATGCTGTAACTGGTACTTTGGTAAGCGCGCCTGTTCCTGTATATTGTACAGTGTAGGTTGCCTTATCTGAACCAGAAGGCGCATTTAGTTGTAATGATTTGATTAAAATCTTTCCAGTATAATATATAACTCCTGATGTAGTTGTGTCTGGTGTCCATCCGCCAGAAGGTGGTGTGTCTGTTGTACCACCCTTAACACCCATTATAACAGTAATAGCAGTTCCATTTATCATATACTCAAACAAATCATCATATAACAAACCTTCTTCACCTGTAATAGCATATAGGTTTTCAGACTATCCAGACCAACTCAACATATTAAGTTCATTTTCTGTCCAATTACCCCCTGAATCTTTATTGGTAATTTCCTTTATATCACCATCAACAGTCATAGTATGACTAGTTGCAAGTGCTATAGATTTACCAGCGACAAAGAGCATTAAATCTTTTCCTTTTATTGTCATTTTTCTTGAATTTTAAATATTAGCTTTTGTGTAAAACAATCATCTATAAAATCTTCATCAGCATCTATCAGCTGAATATCATCTATTTTAATATTATTATATGTTCCATTTTTATGTTCTAAAGATGATACTACTAATTCTGCAATACTTGCTGAATCAGTATAATTATCAGTACATACTATTAATTCTACGGTATGATCATAATTATAATAACTATCCTTAGTACTTGCAGGAGTACATCCCGATCTTTTATAAACAATAAAAGGATATGATACTGTATTATCCGCAATCAATGGAAATATTCTTTTCTATAAAACATTCGTTATACTAGCTGTACTTGTTAATATATCATATATAGCTTGACCTATTTGTAAACTCATTAGCTTTTATGTTTTTCTGCTATTTTTTGAATTGACTATGAAAGTAGTGCATCCAAACTATCAAAAACTTGTCTTTCTGATTTTTCTTGTGCATTCTTAAAGAAGTATAAGGCATTAATTTTACCCTTATATCCTCCTTTGCCACTTCTTTTTAAAGAGTGAGAATTATTATAGCCCATTATTTTATGTCCCTTTGTATATCTGTCTTTAGTACCTAATTCAAAGAATTTTAATCTAAAATCTCCCATAATATGAACTTTAGCTTCTTCATCAGATACAACATTAACTTTAATACCTCCAGTTAAAGAAGAATTATATTTAATACTTTTTTTGGAGGCATTGTTGACTTGCTGTTTTAGTTCTTGTCTACTAGTTTTAACTAGTATATTTGCAGCCTTTCTCAGTGCTTGTTTCTTAGATTTTTTCTATTCTTTACCTGTTAAATCAGCAAATAGATTTAATACCTATTGGGGATCTATTTCAATATTATTCATTTATTAGTTCTGTTTTAATCGTGATTGATTGTTTCTATTTATCGCTCTAAATAAATAATATTCTATATTTCTTACTATTCCAGATAATACGCATCTATTCTGTGACTTTATGATATATTCTTATGGTGAAATTCACATTCTACATAAAAACAACTTCATTTGCAGAAATAGCTCTACTTCCACTCTCATAATCAACTTGTGCTTTTGTTACAATAAAAGTAGTCCACTATTTAACATTAGAACCATCATTATTTTGAGTTACAGTTTGTTGCTATATGGTTATTTCTTCAGTTAAAAGTCCTGCTCTCATAATTAATAGTGTTTATATAATCCTAATAAATATTCATAAGTGTAAGGTACTTTCTGAACAGAACAAAAAGCTGCAGGTTCTCTATTAGAATATAAATTACCAACTAAGAGTAAAATAGATTGAACTACAGTAGGTGGTAATAAGCCATCTACTAGTAGTTCATCTAAAGCTATGTCTAAATGTAAGGCTACTGCATCTTCTGCAACTTTTATTAATTCTAATATATAAGAATCATCATTAGTAAAAGTTTCATCTATTTGTAAATGTTTCTTTGCTTGTGATACTGTTACATACATAGCTCTTAACAATTATAGATTGATTAAGCAAGTATCTTTACCCCAAAAGATGCGCTACGTCTTGGTTTTGCATCAAAATAGGCATTCACAACTAATCTTACATTACCGTTAGCGGCTTGTGAATATGGATCCACAGTCAAATCAATTCCTCCCCATTGTCCAATTACATAATCAGCGAAGTTACCAATCAAAACACCTTTACTTGTAACACTAGAAGTAGAATATACAGGAAGACCATCAATTTCATTGTCTTCCATCAAGAATTGTGCTGTACCAGTTGCTTTAGCTGTAGTTTTTAATGTAGCCTTAGCAGATGGATTTACAATATAAGCAATGTTTCCATATACATTGTTATTCTCCAAATTAGTTTCCATTGTTACAATATCACTAAATGTAATTGCGGCAGTATCAGCTGTTACTCCATTGAATATACCTGCAGGTTGTGTTGTAGACCCAGCAGTTAAACCTAAAATAGTAGCTTCGAGCTTATTCGTAATAGCCATAACTAAGTCATTCATTAACATTTGGTCAGCAGCATTACTATCTTGTAACAAAAATTGTTTTGAGACATCAACATAAGCAGTTAATCTCTTTGGCGTCAAAGATACTTCTGACATTGTGCCTGCACCATCAGCAGCTGTACTAGTTTCACCCTTCCAGGTTACGTTACTTCCTGAATATACAGGAATTGATACATCACCAATAAGTCCAGTTAAAAATTGTGCTCCAGCTTGTGCCAATACTAAATTAGCTCTTAATGGTTCTAATATGCCTAATTTATCTTCTGCGACATTTTCAATACCTTCACCAGTTACTGTTGCTGCTATAGCTGCTCTTTCTTCTATAGGCAAAACGATCTATCCATTATAAGACTGTCCAGATTTTCTCATTTCAGCTTTACCGGCATCTACCACATTTTGACATCTTTCGTCTAAAGGTTTGCCATTAGCTACACTATTAATAGCTTTTATCAGTGAAAATTTTTCTTTACTCATAGTTCTTTTTTCTGTTTTATTTAAATTGTTTGTTATCTTTCTCATTTCTACATCTATATCTTCCATCTATTTGTTAAGTGAATCAAATTCTTTTTGTTCGTCATCATTTAATCTCCTAGATTCTTTCTATGCGCCATCTAACAACCCATTAGCTTTAATCTTGAGCTATTCTTTTTTGTCTGTTAATTCCAATGTATTAGGCATTATTTAATTTCCTTTCTAAGTTCATTGTAATAATTATCTAGCTTTGTTTTTTCTTCTTTTTTGAACTAATCTAATCCTCTAGTATCAGCAGTAACAGAAGTAGCATCATAGGCTGCCCTATATACTGGAGACACATCTAGAATTTGTGAGAAGCTATTAATTGTTCTCAGATAACTACCATCAGATCTTTTTGTCCAACTATCATCACCAACCACAAAAGCGAATGAGCTTGCTGTAATATCTTCTCTTTTAATACCTTCTAATAATTCATCCCCTAACACCGTATTAGGAGCTTCAAAGGTGTATTTTAAACCTCTTTCATCAATCGTTAAGGATAAACTTCCTGAACCATTTCTATATCTAGCCAAAACACCTCTATCTTCGTTGTGATCTAGTAAACATAAAATATCAGAATTATCTAAGACTCCATCTAGTGCTCGAGGCTATATTATTTCTGTAAATCCTCCTAGATCGTTAGATTCACTATTAAAAATTAAAGCATAGCCAGTCACTTCTCTATTTTCAGGAGCAGTAAGTACTGAATCTGTATTTCTTATTTCTTTTACCATATTAGTTATTTTATTTTTCAATTATTATACATTAATTTGTATGACAATTATTGTTCCATTATAATATCATTATAGATATAATGAGTACTTTAAACGTCATTGTTATGTTTCACTTAAAACGTGGAGCCATATTCAATTATCCATTAGGGAAATCTGTTGCAAAACTAGATAAAGCCTTAAGTCTTGAACTAAAATTAGACCAACCACTAGTAACTTTATATGTAGCCAAACTAGCATCAGGAACATAAATAGGATAAGTAGCACCATTAGTAAAAAGCCATTGTCCTGCTCCTGTAGGAGGAGTTGTAGCTAAACATTTAGCCCATCTGGCAATAACATCTCTTTGTTCAAATGTATTTTCTCCTACTATTGTTACTGTAGATGGTATAGTAATTGTATCAAATTTACACCACTGAAAACTACCATTTCCCATTGTAATTAATCCTTCAGGTAAAATCAAATTTCCAATAAGTGAAGTACACCCTGCAAAAGCATTTGATCCTATACTAGTCACATTGGTTAAATTAGGCAAAGTAGAAAGATTGGTACATCCATAAAATGATTGCTGTCCAATAGAAGTTAAAAGTAAAGTAGTAATTATGGAAGTCAAACTACTGGCTTGATTAAAACAATAATCTGGTATAGTAGTCATACTACTTAAGTCTATTGATAATAGACTAGAACATCTTTCAAAAATACTATTTGATAGACTAGTAACTCCACTCGTATCCCCAATACTAATTAAACTTGTACAAGAATTAAAAGCAACTGAACCAATTTTTTTGCATTTATTAGTTAAATTTAAAGATATAAGTGAAGAACAGGATGCAAATGCATTATTATTGATGGTAACAACGTTACTAGTGTCACCTACACTTGTAAGTTTAGTACAATTTCTAAAAGTACTATCTCCGATAGAAGTACAAGATTGCCCTAAGTCTATGGACTCAAGGTTAGGGCATTCTACACAAAATTCATCATTAATGGTTATAATATTATTTAAACCAGTAATCTGAGTTAAATTAGCACATTGACCAAATTGAGCACCTCCAACAACTGTAGTTAATTTACCGAAGGATATACTGGTTAGACTTCCTCTTCTAAATGCTTCTTGACCAATAGATGTACATTCAGGAAAACTTAAATCAGTAAGAGAAGTACAATGATAAAATCCTCTTTGATCTATAATAGTTACTTTAGATACATCACCTATAGACGTCAAAGCAAAACATTCATAAAAAGCATTTTCTCCTATTTTAGTACATTTATTACTTATATTTACACTAGGTAAAACATTACAACTTTGAAATAAAGAACCATATATTTGAGTAAGACCTGATATATCACCAACATTTTTTAAACTAGTACAATTTATAAAACAACCATACCAATTAGTAACGGTTGTAAACTTAGAACTTAAATTCACAGTTTCTAATGATGTGCAATTTTGAAAACACTGTACTCCTAAAGTAACTATATTACTTAAGTCTATAGACTTTAAAGTTTTTATGTTACCAAATGCCCAGCCACCTATACTAGTAACATTATTGAAATATTTAAGTTCATCAAAACTAGTAAAAGTACTTGAAGCAGAAAAACTTCCTAAATCTGTTACAGCCGCAGCTTGAATTTTAGTTAAACCTGATCCATCTCCCCATTTACTAGAGCATATATTTTGTACTGTAGAATCTTCAAAACGAATATAATATGATCCTGTAATATTTAAAGTCAACGTGGATCCAAAATAATCTTTTAAAGTATCTACTGTGTCCTAATAACAGTTCCCTCCAACATTTATAATCCCATCTAAAACAGGTTTCGGGTAATTAGTTTCATCTGCCAGTCCTGTAGAACTTAAACCATAATATGTTCCATCAGTGATCTTTGCAAGTGTATCTAGAATAGACGTATCACTAAAGGTTTCTTCAAAATTAGTAGCTCTAATATGTTTCAAAGAATGTCCAGAATCAGGTTGAGCATTGATAATTTTGACCAATAATGGAAGACTTGATATGTTTGGGCAATCATTAATGTAATAATCGACTATTGAAGTTAAACAATCAGAAACATCCACGTTATCTTCTGTAAGAATTGGGAAATTCTACAAAACTAAATATTGATTAGTACTTGGATATTTAATATATGACAATCCACACCCTGTTGCTAGTTTAATTTGTGATAGAGATGTTCCACCTGCATACAGTGATCTTAGATGGGTACACGCACTTAAATCAAGAACTCCCGTTAGTGTAGAAATATTTGTTAACTTTAGATTTTGTAAAGAAACACAATTTCCTAATGTTAATCCTGTAATTGCTATGACAATTGAAGATGCTGTATCATTTCCTAAAATTAATTCCCTAAGCATTTTACCTTTAATGATAAGATTTCCTGTGACATATTTATCGTGCCAATCACCTATCGACATTAAATAATTTGCTCCTTGAATAATATTTTGTTGGTCGCCTGTGCCTGATAATTCAACAGGTATTGTACAGACTTCACCTGCAGGGGTTCTACTTCCTTTTATAACAGATGTTCCATTTATAATAGTTGGATACATATTGATTGCAGGGGTTATCTCATAACTGATTAAATTACCTGCAGCTCTTACATTTATAGAGTCAGTACCATCTGCACTAAATTCACCATAAGAATATTTAGACATAATATATTCAATACGTTTCTTCATCCAAGAAGTTTCACAAGAAAACAAATCGCCTAAAGACTGTGTTAGTGGATCAGTATCATTTGTATAAATGCCAGCAATCGTCTTTAATTTTGCAAGATCATATCTCTTCTGATCTGCATTGACTAAAGCTGTACAAAATGCTTCTTTTACATCTAAATAATATTTAGAATACCAAGCATATATTTTTTCAAGATGTGTGCCTGAAGATAACCCCCCTAGACTCTCCATCGCTTTAAGCATAGAAGACATTCCTAATGATATTTCATTGGGGAATGCTAGCTCTAATAAATTCCAAAATACGGATGTTTCACCATTCCATACATTGGTGTTATTATCATAAACATCGTGCACTTCCACATAATAGCCTTTTCTTAATTGACCTTGGTTTGTAATTGGAAAGATTGTATCCGTGTCATCTTGTCTCCATTTCCATAATGATGTATCCGTACCAAATGTATATGGATATGTATTCTTTGCGCGATTATCTGTACCTGCTGAAAATTCGACCCAGTTAGAGTGAAATATAGCATTACTTACATCAAAGTATTTCCCTATCTCGGCTCTAAATTTTGCTATTCTTGCCTTTATAAATACCAAATTCTTAGTGTCATTATCTGTGGCAGAATTTAAAACCTCTGTAGTTAAAGTTACTGTTGTGGTATTTTCAGTCCAAGAATAGCCCTTATCAACTAACTATGTTTTGAGATTTATCGTGCCATTACCTATGTCAGCTCCTATAAAGGCTCCATCACCCGCTTCATAATAGTATAAATTGTATTGATTCTCATCTTTATCCTTAGCTATCCAATAGTCAAACCCTGTTGATTTATATGTGGAAACAGCAGCATTTAATTCTTCTAAAGTTCCATCAAAAGGTAAGATTCTATTAGAACAACTATAGACTAAATTATATGCAGGTATCCATTTAGAAATATTAGAAGCTAATCCTCCGTCAAAGTCAAAGCAATTCGCATTATTGTAGACCCAAGTTGAATCTGTAGTTGAATAAGTAATTCTTGAAGTATTCCAAGGAACTCTAAATAAAGCAGGTAACGGTGAATTATCCGAACCTTCTATTGAAATAAGTCCAGGAAATGTTGTTGTATCATATCCAAAACAATATTTATCACCTTTATCTGGCCCAAATGTAAATTCCCCCATACAAGTATAAACAACAGTTCCATCTTCTGCTGTTGATTTAGAAAATCCAACAAATGGCTCTTGGTATACAGAATGTCTAACTGTTGAATCTAAATCAATAGCTTCATTAGTCAATCCTATTTTTTTAGCCAAAGCATTAAAACTATTTACGGAACCTTCTTTATGATCTTGCATAGATGAAGCCCAGTTCTTTTTAGCAGTTAACGTTGAACACTTGGGTATGTCAGAAAACATTTTAACGATACCAGTCTCTGTCGTTCCATCAGAATAGGTTACGACAGATGTAGACCCTAAAGCAAACTTCTCATTCCATTCCCAATATTTTTTAGAAGATGTTCCTTGTCCAGAACATTTTACCTTAGTAATTGTCGTAGTATTACCTGTAGAAGCAAATGTCATTGTTAATGTCCCTGTTACACTACTAGGATTTGCTAAGTTTGGAAATTCCTTATCAAATGTAAAAACATTCATTTTTGATTTTACTTTATCAAAATCAATAGATGTGCCTAAAATATCAAGAATATCATTATTATTAACCTCTGTTGCTTTTAAATCAGTAGTAGCTAACCAATTAATATAATTCTATTTTACTGCTGAAGAATCTAGTCCTGAATTATATATTCTAATTCCATATATATCAATATCAGCATAATTAGAACCTATAATAATATTACCAGACTATGCCCAATAATCGTTTGAGGCATAACTAAAAACTCTATTTCTTTTGCCATTAATATATATACAACAAAGATTAAATCCTGAATTGCCATATACATCTGGCATTATAACTAATGTCATTCTTATTCTAACATCATTATCTGTAGGAATAGATTGTATGTCTTTATTCTTTAAAGAAGAACTGCAAGGATATACAGAATCTGGGTAAATTTTTAATCCTGTAAAAGTATCATTTGAATCCGTTGCTATTGTAATAACAGGTTTACTGTAGTCTGTTACATTATAGATTTTATAATCTATTTCAATTGTTTTGCCAATTCTTGCACATTCAGTACCAAATGGCTAGTATGGAATATTAACCAGTTCTTCTGCCATTACTCTAAGTAATCTGTGGTCATCATCATCTGTTGTCCAACCATCATTAGTCCAACTCAACCCTGTCCAAGTTGCATTGTAAATAGAGGAATCGACAGCATTTATTATAGAAGTCTTATTACTTTGTGAATTTGTTCTAAGTCTTGAATTTAAATAAAAAATAGCCCCTTCAATAGCTGAATATCCACTTGTATTTGAAACCGTAAAAGTTAATTCATCTGTCAAATCTGATGAATTACTATCTGCAGCCTCTACGACTATTTCAAATGATGTTTTACTTATGTCTAATTCCATTGAATAACCAAATGAGTTTTCTGTAGCAGTAGCAACATTACCTTCGTTGGAGGTATATATAGTTGTTCCATCTTTATTTATACTAAATATCACATTTGATGATGCAAGCCCTGCATCATATATAGAATATTTAAATAGTGTATTTTCTGACCAATTCTTCACATCTGTAGAGATAGCATTCACACACATAAATTTAGATAAACTATCAGACTATACATATATGATATTCCAAGAAATAGTCTTTGTCTTTATTGTAGCATCACTATTCTACAAATATGCACTTATATGATATACTCCTTCTGTAGAAGGGTGTGATAATTTCATATTATAAGCTGTATCAGTATAAGTAGTAGTACCTAGTGATTGCTCATACGACTAAGAATAATTATCCCCTTTTATATTTACAATTAATGTTTTTGATATATTACCTGAAACATAAAAAGGAACTGTAATATCATCCGTGAATGGTGTCCACCAACTAAAATTTGGTGAAGTTAGAGCTAATGATATTGACTAAACTGTATATACTAATGCAGGTGTGATCTGTCCAGAAGTCTCTCCTGTAGCTTTCAACATAACATAATTAGTTCCACTTGATAGGAAAGATGAAATATCCTAAGTAAAATCAACATTACTATTTACATAAAACTAACTAACAACTGTATATACTGAATATTTTGAATTTTTTATTGAAACCTATATTAAACCACGTTCATCTGTGTTTGTATATTCTGTATCCGTTGAATATTTATATTTTGATAGATATGTAAAATCTAAGTAACAAAAATCATCAGCGGAAACGGCTAAGCTCAAAGAAGACAAATTATTCTATAGTTTCATATAATATGTAATAGAGTCTGTAGATCCTCCACTGCCACCGCTACCAAAACCCGTCCAATTGCTAACTGTAGAGAAATCTGAACCTGCAATATCATCTGAAGTAGAAGTATATTGTTTTGCTTCCCAAGTGGTGTCACTCGTCCTGTAGGTGATTATTAATCCTTTAGTATTTATATTAACTCCATCTGAATTATATTTATCCTATAAAGCAGTTATAGCCGTATCTATACTGTAAGTACCATCTCCACAGTATTCATTAATATTGATGATAGGAGATGAAGCTGTTATATTATCTAGTTTGGTCTTATCTTCAGCAGACATTAAACCTGATGATAATTCTGTAGCTTCATTAAAACTACTTCCTACATTATTCCAACTTGTACCATTCCAAGTATAACTCGTGTTATCAGCTATAACACAATAAGTTTCACCAACAGATGGTTTGGTTGGTAATTCATCATAAGTATTAACATTGCCTCTATAATTATATGCAGAAGTTGTTGCACTTATTACATTTGCAGGACTAATACTAATACCAGTTCCCGCTGCTAATTTATTCTATTTTGTAGAATATAATTCTTTAATATCTTTCTATAATGCAGTATCATCATAGCTAGAAGCATTTATTGTAATTGATCCATCATTATTTGTTATAACATTAATATTTGTACCTGATTTAATATCTGATGCTTCTAGCTTATCATCTAAATTTGGCATAACTCCAAAATCAAGATTTGCATTTGTATTTTCAGAAGTCACTACAGTAGCACTTGAATCACTATTTAGTTCTACTGTAGTTTCCCTCTGATTATTTAAATTAACCTTATTGTCATTTGAAGAAGACAAATTTAATGTGGGAGTATTGCTTATGTCAGTGTTTATATTTAATGATAAATTCATTTTAGATAAAAATTAGTACATCCTATTTTAATTTCATCATAATATCCATCTGAGAAATTTGAATTTGCAACTCTAAAGCTATACTAGTAACATATAACTCCTGATTCTAGATTGCTTAAATCATCAGATTTGACAAATGCCTAATCTAAATCATCACTTACAACAATATTAGTAAAAGTCCCATCAATATAACTACATTCTACATAATTTGTAGCATTTGTAGTATAGAAGCGAAGCATAAATTTATTAGTATCGCTTACCCTGATAGTTGTCCCACTACTATCTGTAAAGTTTATATTAAATATAATATCACTGCCTTTATTTATTGTCATTTTCTTCGTTTATTATTGGATTAACAGCCTTGTTTAACGTTTGAACGTTTACTTGTACAAAAGTAGCATCACCATCTGGTAAGGCTGGTAAACTGAGAGATTTTCTAATTTCATTAGGACTGATTGCTCCTATTTGGAATAGAGAATTATAATATTCAGCTAATGACTTTTTGTCAGCTCTAAGTAAACTAGCAGTATCAAATTTTACATCTATTGAATCTTTTTCAGATGGTTTGTATAATTTTCTTTCAAATTCAAGTTCTATCTTTTCAAGTAATGGTGATAGGGTATCTGTTAAAAATGCAAGTTGTGTAGCTTCCACAGTACTATAACTTGATTTGCTAAAATCAAATGCTTTAACTGGGGATACTCCAAAGAACCTACATATATCTATTACATTAAATTCTCTTGTTTCTAATAGTTGTGCATCAGATGGACTTACTGTAATAGGTTGAAAATCCATATTACCTTCCAAAACGGCAACCCCATTTGGTGTACCTGTCTCTGGACTAAATGCTGTTTGCCAACTACATTTAAGATCTTCCTTCTATTTGTTTGTTAAAGTTGAATTCACTTTTAAAATACCAGCCAGATTTGCTCCACCTTTAAAAAACCCTTGTGCGTGTGATTCACTGTCCATTGCTAGACCTAAAGTATTTCTAGCGTGTCGTAATGTACTAATACCATTTATTCCATCATAACTAAAGTTTAATATATGAATCATATTACAACTTTCTATTCTATTAGTAAATCCAGTAACTGAATATACAATATTATCATTTATTGATTGAGGTGGAATTATAGTTACTAATTCTGCTGGAATAAAATATAAAGCATTAGCATTTCCTTTGTCATCTCTCTAAATGTAAGCATAACCATTACCTTTTAAAAGAGTGCTAATAACTAATGTTTTTATAAATGTAAATCTAGTCATTATTGGGTTTGGTTCCCTACATAATAAATTATATGTAGGGTGCGTCATAAATTTTATTCTGTAGCCTTGAGTATCTATTTTATAAGGTTCTAATGGCAGTTGTGCTACAGAATCACTTATTACTTCGACACACCTATAAACAGCACTTAGTAACATCGCTTTATCTGTTGTATAGCTGTTCCCATTATTATATAAGAGATAATTATTTGCAAAACTTCTTTCTTCTTTCTTTTTGTTATTAAACCATTTCATTATTCTTTGTTATTTTGTTCTATATATTAAAGACTCTCAAAGTGTAGTTAAATTGTTATTATTTCATTACTGTAATGTGGGACTTGTAAATACATTCCTAATGATTGAATAGAAGAAATTACTCCATCTATCTTCTTATTTTTCGATGATTTCGTAGGTTTCACATTATCATTATAATCACTTTTTAGCACAACATTTCTGTAACAGAATCTTGTTATCTCACTATTATCTATGATAGCATTACCCGATAATATTAATCTTTCCATTTCTTTTGTTGGCTTATTGAAATTACCTGTTGTTTGTGAGTATTCTTCCAATGGCAAACCTAATTCTGTAGATTTTATAGCCCACTGAGTGGCATTCCATTTATCATATCCAACAACTTTTATATTAACGATCTCACTATTTTTCATCATATCGTTAGTAATATAATCATAGTCTGTAACATTCCCTTCTGTAATTTTAATAAGATTCTATTGCTTCCAGTATTTATATAATTCCCTATCAGATTTTTCAACTAATGCTGATTCTGGTAAATAATAATAGGTCTTAAAGTAATAAATATCATTCTAAACTATCAAGTAAGTTACAGCTGTTAAATCAGAAGTTGCAGATAAATCTACTCCAATATAACAGTCCTATCCTTTAAAATTATTCAAATCAATAGAATTACTTGATTTGATGATATAAGATTCTGGAATCCATACTTCATTACTATCACACCATAAATTTAATGTTTTAGTCTTTACTCCAGTTTCTTCACTAGGATTATTTATTGCTGACTTTACTTGCTCTTTTATATATTTATTTGTTACTGTAACATCCAAGTTCGGAGTACACTTAATCCAATTATTCTGATCTGTCCAGTCATCATTATCATCCATAGAGTAAATGGCAATAAACATACTATCATCATCTTTTAAACCATTTAGTATTTCTATAGCTGTAGTTCTTAGTTGATAACAGGGTAAAGACTTGTCAAATCCTGCTGTTGTAATAGTACAAAGATGAGGGTTCTATCTCATACCCATAGAGGATTTAATAACATCTCTGACCTTACTATTTCTTGCAGAATGATATTCATCTACTAAGCCAAAAGAGGCATTAAATCCGTCTAATTTTGTATCATCAGCGGCAAATACTTTTAATTTACTACTATTCATATTCATCAATATAGAATCTCTATATGCTATTAATCCCTTTGCCTTAGGATCTAGCTATTTGGCAAAATTACTACAAAAATCAAATGCAATTTTAGCCTGTTCTTTAGAATTTGCAGCTAAATCTACTTCAGCACCATCTTCACCATCAGCAATTAGATAGTACATACATAATGCAGCGGCAAGAGCTGTTTTTCCATTTTTACGAGATACTTCGATATAAGAACTAGTAAATCGCCTATCTCCAGTCTCTTTCCAATAAAAGCCTACGATATTTGCAATTATGAACTATTGCCAAGGCTCCAATATGAAGTTTTTCCCTGACGATTTGCCCGTAAAATGTTTTAATATTCCAATAAAACGAATAGCATTATCTACTGTTTTTTCTCTAAATTCAAGTTCAGGACGTTCTAAGTCTTTTATAAACCTTTTGCAGGCTACCTTAATATTGTTACCTGCAATTATCTTACTACTTATAACATCCTAAGCATATTTATAATAAGGTTTCATTTCTTACAAATAGTTTTTCTGTAGCCTTTTTGGATGTTGCACCAAAATTAGAACTTACTTCTTTCTACCATACACATTTAAAATCGTCAGGAGCATTATACTCAGAAATATAAACTTTATTATTCTTACTCATTGTACGGCACCAATCCCAGAACATATCAGAGTCAAAATGATCTTTATATTTGGTGGTTCCTTGATAAGGAGGGTCACAATATATAATAGAATTAGCTGGAATATCTAAAGCATCATAAGAAATACATTCTAGCTTAATTCCTTTAATAGAAATAGCCTGTTTTTTTATATTATTTATTTGTTGCTTCTGATAATTACGGGTATCACCTGTTTTACTTAATCCATTTCCTGCGTATCCAGCAAACCATTTTCCCCTGAAAGAACAAATAAAACCAATAAAGCCTACATACCAATCAGGATAATTATCTTTATTGTCTTTTACTTTCTAATATTCTTCCTTCGTAATATATTCTGGTAAATTCTAATCATTTTGAATAGCCTTTAATAGGGCTATTAGATATTTGTTGCTATCTGCTCCTAATCTGTATTTATGATTTATCTTATCTATCATATTGCATCCACCGACAAAAGGTTCTACATACCACTGTCTAGGCTATAAATCCTTTGTGATAATAGGTATTAAATCTTTTGATAACCTATTTTTACTTCCCATATATACCATATTATCTTAACTCCTTATTTCCTTTTACAAATGTTTCTAAAGGGGATTCTATATCATCATTACCCATTTTTGGCAATTTGGTTCTTGATTTAGCAGTCAAGCCAAATTCAACCATTACTTTCATCGCCTAAGTTTGTGCATCTTTAGCTATCTTTATGAGTGGGTTTGGTGCATAGTTTCCTCTATCACTCGAAATTAGTAAGGTTCCTTGCTATAACTCCTTACTAGCTTTAACAAACATACTGTAATTTCTTGCAAGCATTGTCAACGCTCCAGTATCTACTGTTTCAGAAACTCCATTTTTATCTAATAAATCAATGACTTCTTTCATAAAGTCTTGTGCTTCTTGTTCTATATCTATTGGAATATTGAATTTTTTCATATTAGTTGGTTTTTAATTATTATTATTTCTAATAAAATACATTTATTTGTAATACAAATTTGCATTGAAAATATATTGAAATTTATTTTGTTGTACGACAAATTATTACTATTATTGTATTACAAAGAATGAACAAAATAATACTATGAAAGCGGAAAATAAAAGTGAGAAATTAGTTGTGAGATTAACACCATATCAAGATTTTATGATTAAAGAGATAACCAAAAAATATAATGTTAGTAAGTCATCACTAGTTAGATTCATTCTTGATGAATTTCTTAATAAACTAGAAGAAAATGAACAATAATTGGAACGTATATAAAAGGAAACAAGTAAATATTCAGAAAGCAATACATAATGATGAAGTGTCGGACTTATTAAGTTAGCATTACGGATATTTACACAGTTTATTGGTAAGGTCTAGTAAAGACGAAGATACTTTTAATGATACATTTTTAAAATTGACATATTGCTACCAATCCGATAATGATTTTATAGAGCAATACAAATATTACTTCAGTATGCTTAAAGGAGCATATTATAGAGATAAGAAGGTAGATAATTACAGATTATAGTTCACTAATGATTATTCAATATAAAATGCCATACTTAAATAAGTCAAAGAAGAAAGTAGTTCCAAGCATAAATAAATAGGAAAGAGACAAGATATATCAAACTACTAAATGGAAAGATCTTAGAATAGCCAAATTAATATAGCAACCTCTATGTGAGATATGTCTTGAAAAAGAAATGATTACGCCAGCCATTGATGTACATCATATAGATAGTTTCACTAAATATGAAGGCATAATGAAATTACAAAAAGCTTATGATTTTAGTAATTTAATGTCATTATGCAAGCAGTGTCATCAATTAATTCATAATAAAAATAACAAGAAAAAATTAGAATAATATTTTGTTTGATAAAAAATATATGTATATTTGTGTAGTTGTGAAATTAAGCAAGATTTTTATTTCAAGTGTAACCAAATTTTGCAAATTATGTCCTTATAGATACTAAAAAAGTTACACCCGAAAATAAGCAAGATTTTAATAAGCGTAGAAATGCGCTTATTATTTTATTCCAAGTGGAACCCAAAATAATTTCTATATATATAAATGAAATTTTAAAATTCTAAATCATTCAATAGAATTAATATTTTAGAATTAAGGCATTCGAGGTTGTAACAAAATATAGATATTGATAAAATTAAGATTAGAAAGCGAGGTTAGAAAATGGTTCCACCGACCTCAAATCATTTTATGGTGTAACCTGAATTAGTAAGACAAAATGAGAAGACAAAAGACGAAAGTATTAGACAGCAAGAAGTATTTAAACGAACAAGAGATTCAATTACCCAAAAATTCAATATTTGATAAAGGCAGAGTAGGATGTGGAGGAACTACAATAGCTCTAGAATCTAAAGAACCTTATATTATATGTGTTCCTTTTGTTTCTCTTATAGAGAATAAAATATCACAATATGATAACTTATATGGTTTTTATAGCGGACACAATTTAAAAAGAGATTTACAAGAGTATTTAGATAATACAGACGTGCCTAGAATATTAGTTACTTATGATTCATTAGCTAAGTTAATGAAGTGGATTAATCCTAAAGACTACAAAATATTAATTGATGAATTACATATACTATTTACTGAATATTCGTATAGAAGGGAAGCAGCTCAAACAGTACTGCAAAATTATATGAAGTTTAAGGAGTTTTGCTTTATGACGGCAACCGTATTAGAAGATGAATTTATGTTAGATGAATTAAAAGATATTCCTATTGTTGAAGCTCAATGGAACAATCTTTCAGAAGTAAGAGTACAATCAATAAGATGTAAGGGTAAGGTTAAGGATTCAGTTGCAAATATAATAAATGACTTTATACAGAACAAATATGATGAAAATGTCTATTTTTTCGTTAATTCAGTAAGCTATATAAAAGATCTTATTAGAATTTGTGGTCTCACAAGCAATAATACGAGAGCAATATATTCAAAAAATAATACTACAGATCTTGGTATTGAAAGAGGAATTACACTAGATACTCCTAAAAAGATAAATTTCGTTACTTCTACAGCATTTGAAGGCTCAGATATTTATGATGAAAACGGGTTGACTTTCATTATTTCTGATAGTGCTGAAACTCAAACTTTAGTTGATATATCTACAAAATTTCAATAGATTGCAGGTAGAATAAGAAATAGTAAATATTCAGATAAAATATATCATATATTTAAGCATACGAGATATAGTGATTTAGATTATAATGAGTTTAAAGCCTTTACAGAAAAGACCATAAAGGACACAAAAGAAATGATTCAAGACGTTTCTGGTAAGGATTATGCCATCAATCTATTTACCAACACTCTTTATGTGAACAAAATAGATAATATATTTAGGTTTGATCCTAATAGAGTAAAAATTGATTTATATAACTACAAGATATGCAAGAATATTTATAGCTTGAGAGTCATTTTAAATATGGAATATGAAAAATATAATTACAAGGTTGATTGTTATGATATGATAGCAGAAAAAATAGTTAATGAAGACTTAATTAAGCAGTCATTTGAGGATATAGTCAAAGCATTAGAGGAAGAAAATAAAGATATATATAGATTAGAAACTCCAATAAAAGATCTAGCATATAAGAAATATCCATTTTTAAAAGAAGCCATAAAGAAATTAGGATTTGATGGTATTGCAAAAAGTAATTATAACATTACTAATATAAAGAATAAATTAATATGTAGATTGGATGAATCCGAAGATAATAAGATATTCAAGTTGCTAAATAATAAAATAGATACTGGAGATTTTGTTAGATCTTCCAAAGTAAAATCTATATTGGAAGCAATATATAAAGATCTAAATATTAAGAAAGTAGCTAAATCAACGGACTTGACTAGATGGTATGAGGTTGAATCCTCATCAAAAAGAATAGATGGTGTAAAAGTAAAAGGATACATAATAAATAGACCTAAAATTATATTTAAATGAACAAATTTCAAGAAGCAGAGACAGAGGGCAGAGCTAAGTTTTAGTAGATATTAGATTAGTGTAAATTCACGGGTTAGCCAACAATAGATTAGTTTGATAGAGTAGATTATAAATTCCTTGACAATAAAAATAAAGAATGGAATGTAGAAATAAAATGTAGAGATAAAAAGTATGAATAGTATGATACATATATGTTGGAAGTTTCTAAATATGAAGCATTAAAATAGTTTGATAGAGCTTTATATGTTTGCTTCTTTGATGATGTAGCATATATCTTTAACATTAATAAGATAGAATATAATATAAGGTAGATTTACTGCAATAAAACAACAGTAGAATCTACTGGTAAAGTAAAAAAGTCGGTGATAATGATCCCAAAAGAAGTTGGGGTTAGATTAATATTTAAAGACAATAAATGGCATAAAGAATGAAACAATTATTTATGATAATATTTAGCTTAATATTATTTAGTTGCAATTAGGATAAAGTAAATATTCCTAATGCCACTATTGAAAGAGTCATAGAAGTAGATAGCTTACATAATCCAGTAGGTAATGATTATGATATATTTGATAAGAAAGAACCACTGTGTAAAGGATTACTTGTAATATATACTAAAGATGGAATAACAACACACGATTATTTACTATTAGATTCAGATGGAAATATAATCAATAGCAGGCGTAAAATTATGAGCGAGATAAAAAACTAAACATAGTCTTCATCCAAAATCAAATACGTTATGTTTAACTTTTTTTACACAGATTATATTACAACATACTGTAAAATAAAGTACTTTTGCCTCAATATTGTTTAACTTTAAAAAGGAGGTATATATGGATGAATTAAAAATTGGTGATGTTGTTTATTTTAATTCTAAAAAAGATTTACTTATGACCGTTACATTTACGAGTCCTACTTCAGTTCAATGTATGTACTATGATATAGAAAAAAAAACTTTTAAATACACACCTGAGATTCCAAAAGCTACTGTAACTAAATACGAAGAACGCAGCGATTAACTAAAATAAAAAATAGCCATTCAGTAAATGAGTGGCTATTTTTTGTATATAGACTATTTAAGTCCATTTGTAAGTGTCAAAGGGGGTATGGGGTATAATTTTATTTAATTTGGTGGGTAAACCCCACGCTACCGACTTTTACACGATCTTTAATTTTTGAATATCTAAATAGGGGGTTATTAAATTTGCCTATTTTAGGCTTCATATTCATCAATTAAGTAGTCATCACTTTGCATATACACTTCATCATTAGCTATTTCTTGTTGCCATAATTCATTTAGTTCTATCTCAGTAGGTATGTCATCATTATACAAACCTAAGTCTTTCTTTTTACGAAGATACATTATCCATATATATGGATCAGCATATTTCTTTCCAATTTCCCAAATTATATTATTTATTTTAGACAACTTATTTGACAAGTCAGGATCTACTATACAATCTTTAATATTGTTATTATAAGAAGTAAGAATATCAACAGCTTTATTCACAATAGATTCTTTTATCTTATGATCTTTAAAACCTAAAAATATATCACCAGCAAATAACTTATTAAATACATCTATTTGCTTTGATGTATGTATTTCTTCTATTGTTTTATCTGTACTTTCAAGTGCCTCTTTATTTTCCTTTTCCAAAAATGCTTGTGCACCGTCTTTAGACGTAACACCAACATATTTATTAAATGCGTCTTCTGTTTTATGTCCTGTCACTTTCATTATTAATCTCGATTGCATACCGTCTTTTATCGCATTATTTATGAATGTTCTTCTGCCTGTATGCGTTCCTATTATTGTCCACGCTTCTACATTCCTACTTTCTATTTTTGTACCGTTTTCTTTTTTAATAGTAACTACTCTTGTAATACCAGCTTCTTTTGCTATATTCTTTAATTCTTGATAATCATTTGCACTAGGTCTATTCGCTATCCTTTGAGTTATCTTTTGAGTTATTATAGGTGCACCATTATATTTATCATATATTGTTTTTGCTTCTTTCAATAAGGGTGCATAAACTATATTATCTTCTTTTACAGACTTATATTTAATAGCAGTACCAGTTTCAAAACTTTCAATCGTACCTGTTTCGTTCATTGCTTTCAAATCACTAAAACGTTGACCTGTACGACAAAGAAACACTAAACAATCTCTTAATAGTTCTTTTTTGCCCGTTAATGATAAATTCCATAAGTTTTCCACCTCTTCTTCTGTTAAAAAAGGTTTATCTGAATCATTGCCTTTTTTTGATTTTGTTTTCCTATACCCAGAGATTCTAGTATTATCATACGAACCTCTCTCTGCACACTTATTAAGTATGGAAATAATACTATCAACTACTCTATTTGCACTTGTTACCCCTATATTTTTTCCTCTTATTACCCTTTTCAAACTATAATCAAAAAATTTATATAATGTAGCAGAATCAATATCATTAATTGTCTTGAGATTTTCCGTTTGAGCAAATTCACAGAATTGTTTAATATGCCCATAATACACATTTTTTGAACTTTCTTTCATTGGATCTTTAGAAATAATATCATTCATTGTAGCGTTTATATTACTATTTTCTTTTTTATTCATATCTTTATAAATAAATTGTTTAAGAACTGATGACTTATTGTCTAGGTCATCTAAATGATCACAAAGATACAGTTTATATTTGATAAAATTATTCCTAAATTCTGTAATTTTAGTATTTACAATTAAATTATTTTTGTTATCTAGTTCAGATAGTCGAAAACTAGTATAACACTCCTGCTTCTCTTTGTTCCAATGTTCGGGATATACTTTCACACCCGTTGCAAAGCGGAGTTGCTTACCATTCATATAAACTATGAAGTAGATATTTGTTGGTTTCACACTCTTTGGTTTCCTTAGATTAAAGTTGCCTCTTAATTCATTAATAAAATGTTGTTCCATCTTGTAGTTACTTTTGGTATTTATTGGCAATATTTACGACCATTCCGAATACAACAATTTTTATAAAGCATTGATAGCCAATTATCGAAAAAATCTTGCATATCTCAGTAAAACAAAGTATCTTTGCAAAACTTTTAGTAAGAATTTAAATTAAAACTCAAAAATATATGATGACAGCTAATGAAATCCGCGACTCCTACAAGAATTTTTTTGAGTCGAAAGGACACATTATTGTTCCTTCAGCACCGATGGTGATCAAGGATGACCCTACACTTATGTTTACAAACGCAGGGATGAACCAGTGGAAGGACATTATCCTCGGCACACGCGATCCAGAACCACGCCGCCGTGCTGACTCACAGAAGTGTCTCCGTGTAAGCGGCAAGCATAATGACCTTGAGGAGGTCGGACACGATACTTACCACCACACCATGTTCGAGATGCTGGGAAACTGGAGCTTCGGGGATTATTTCAAAGAAGGTGCCATTGATATGGCATGGGAATATCTGGTTGATGTTCTACACCTCGATCCAACCTGTCTTTATGTTACCGTCTTCGAAGGTTCTAAGGAAGAGAATCTGAGCCGCGACGACGAGGCTGCTTCATATTGGGCAAAACATGTTTCTGCTGACCATATCATTGACGGCAATAAACATGATAATTTTTGGGAAATGGGTGATACAGGACCCTGCGGACCTTGTTCGGAGATTCACCTCGACTCCCGTACACCAGAGGAGAAAGCGAAGACTTCTGGACGCGAACTGGTAAACAAAGACGATCCACAGGTTATTGAGATATGGAACCTTGTATTCATGCAGTTTAATCGCAAAGCTGATGGTTCATTAGAGAAACTCTCTATGAACGTTATTGATACCGGTATGGGATTCGAACGTCTGGTGCGTGCCCTGCAGGACAAGCATTCCAACTATGATACCGACGTATTCCAGCCTATCATCAAAGAGATTGGACGCCTGTCCGGCTTCGAATATGGCAAGGATGAGAAGATTGATATTGCAATGCGTGTGATTGCCGACCACCTCCGCGCAGTGGCATTCTCCATCGCCGACGGTCAACTGCCTGGCAATGCCAAGGCCGGTTACGTCATCCGCCGTATCCTTCGCCGTGCCGTACGTTACGCATACACATTCCTCGGTCAGAAAGAGGCATTCTTATATAAACTTCTCCCTATTCTTATTCAGGAGATGGGTGCAGCATACCCCGAACTTCCGGGCCAACGTGAGCTTATCGGCAAAGTGATGAAGGAAGAGGAAGACTCATTCCTGCGCACTCTCGAGACTGGTATCACCATGCTGGCAAAAGCTATGGACGAACTGAAGTCAGAAGGAAAGAACGAACTGGATGGGACAAAGGTATTCACTCTGTTTGATACTTTCGGATTCCCTCTCGACCTTACCGAACTTATCTGTCGTGAAAACGGATTTACTGTAGATGAGAAACAGTTTGATGTTGAAATGCAGAAACAGAAAGAACGCGCACGCAACGCCGCAGTTGTAGAGACAGGAGACTGGGTTATCCTCAAAGAAGGCGAACCTACATTCGTGGGTTATGACTTTGACGAACACGACTGTACCATCCTTCGCTATCGTAAGGTGACACAGAAGAAAAACAGTTATTATCAAATAGTACTCGATTACACTACGTTCTATGGTGAGATGGGTGGTCAGGTAGGCGACTGCGGTGTCATCTGCAGTGAATTCGAAACCATAGACATCATCGACACCAAACGTGAGAACGGCATGTCTGTACATATCACCAACAAACTGCCGGAGCATCCCGAGGTTGATTTCATGGCTTGTGTGGATACCGATAAGCGTAATGCAAGTGCAGCCAATCATACCGCCACTCACCTACTCGACCAAGCGCTCCGCGAAGTACTTGGCGACCACATCGAGCAAAAAGGTTCATTTGTATCACCAGATACATTGCGCTTTGACTTCTCTCACTTCCAGAAAGTGACCGATGAAGAACTGCGTCAGGTAGAGCGTCTCATTAATGAGAAGATTCGTGAAGACCTGCCTCTACAGGAGCATCGAAATACCCCTATTGAGGAAGCAAAGAAGCTCGGTGCCATCGCCCTTTTCGGAGAGAAATATGGCGACAAGGTACGTGTCATACAGTTTGGTAACAGCGTAGAGTTCTGCGGTGGTATCCATGCAAAATCCACCGGCCGCATCGGTATGCTCAAGATTATTAGTGAAAGCAGTGTTGCTGCAGGTGTTCGCCGTATCGAGGCAATGACCGGCAAACAAACAGAAGAGGCTATGTATATGATTGAAGATTCAATTAAAGCTATCCGCACCTTATTCAACAATGCAGCAGATCTGGAAAGCACTCTGAAGAAATATATTGAAGAGCATTCTGATATGAAGAAGCAGATAGAAAGTTTCCAGGCTAAGGCTGTCGAGGAGATGAAACAACGACTTGTTGAAGGAGCCAAGGATGTCAACGGAGTCAAACTGATTACCGCTGTACTACCCATCACTCCCGAAGCATCTAAAGACCTCGTCTTCAAGGTTCGGGAACAACTGCCGGAAAACATGCTCTGTGTCATCGGTAGCAAGTTCAATGACAAGCCTCTACTCAGCGTCATGATTAGCGAAGACCTCGTCAAGGACAAAGGTCTCAATGCTGGCAAGATGGTGCGCGAAGCTGCCAAACTTATCCAAGGTGGTGGTGGCGGTCAGCCTCACTTTGCAACAGCAGGAGGCAAGAATACCGACGGACTGTCAGCAGCAGTAGACAAAGTGGTAGAGTTGGCACAACTCTAAACAGAAATAAAAACACAAATGATGGGGTGTGTCAAAACTGACACACCTCATTTTGTTTACAGCTTCACCATTTTAAAATTCTTTTTAAAGAAGACAATATACCATCCGATTTCTTCTGAGTCAGTCCGAAAACATTGAATATCTGTTCCCTGATTGCTGCATTCTTAGGATTTCGCAGATCCTGTTTACCATAACCAGAATCCCAATACGGATCATTGGATTGCTTATTGACACATGCTCTCATGATTTCAGGTATGGTCATGATATCCAAGTGGAATCCTACCCCACTCTGGTCATAAGTGCCAATGGGATCAACTTCCGTCAATTCAGCAATCTGTTTCAGACAGTTGTTTCTTTCAAGTTGTCGGAATATGAAACCATGTTGAATAAATATAAATGTCTTATGAGTATCATCATGTATATAACTCGACAAAGATATAGGCATGTCCACTTCGTCTTGCTCAAGTTCTCTGTTTCCGATAATCTCATATTCGCCATAAAAGAACCTGTTGTCAAAAATAGGTTGTGAGGGGAAGGCACCAAGTGCAGCCAAATCATTGATATCTATATCAGGAGTGTCACTGATGATGTGATACACCTTAATCACAAGCGATTTTCCCATCAGTCCGGCAAACCATCTGTTTTGCTCTCTGTCAAAACTCGGATCCTTTCTGTATTTAGAAACATCAAACAAGATTCTTCCAAATCCCCATTGATGTTGATCTATTCTGAATCGAAAAAAGTCACCAGCCTCAAACTTACAGTGTTTTCGTTTGGCAGTACGGAAAGCTTCAAGTGAACACCGGTCATAATCAGTGAGTCCTTCCATCCATCTTCTGACGAGACCTTCAAGTCCGGTCAAGTCATCACTTTCCGATGGCAAGTTGTCATAAGTACAATAAGTAATCTGAGTTGTATAGTTGACGATAGCCATACAACCACTACCATAATTCAGAAAGACACCCCTCGGATTGGAATTATCCATCGCAGATGCTGTCAGTTTTCTCGGTTTTCCTTTTCCCGTCTTTGGCAAGATGAACGTATGTGAATCATCTGACTGCATGTCATAACTGAATTCTGCATACGAGATACGCCTTTTGGTTTTATAATCTTCTCTGATTACAACACTCTTACGGATTGTATTACCATCAAGATAAATCCAGTGCAAATCAGATAGATGCTTCTTCGTCCATCCGCATTCCACTTCATCGAGTGCCAACGCTCTGCGCTGTTCATTGTTCAATTCAAATATTTCCATTTATGATTGGATATTCTATCATATTTGTCAAGTCTTACCTTTCTCTGAATTCCCTGACAAAGATAGTTAATTTCCGCTATAAGGAAATATTAAAGATTAAATATTTGAATACTTTCTTATCTGAAAGTAAAATTATTTAAACATAAATACATATCTTTGCTCCATAAAACTTAAAAATATGATGTGGGAATATTTACAGCCCGTGAGAATCATCTTCGGTAACGGGACCATCAATCGGTTAGCAGAAGAGATAACCAAACTTAACTGCAGCAACGGACTTCTGATTACATCCAGATCGTTCGAAAAGAGAGGGTTTGCAGAACATATCAAGCAGATATCAAACGGAAGTATCAATCTTTCTTACTGCCATGTTTCTGCCAATCCTACTGTGACAGAATGTGATAAATGTGCAGACATACTGCGACAAAACCATTGCGACTTCGTTGTAGCTATGGGAGGCGGAAGTGTGATGGACTGTGCCAAAGCAGCCGCGACGTTCTGTCTGACAAACAACCAATCAACCGATTTTCTCGGCACGGGTAAAGCCATTCCCGAGAGCCATCTGCCACTCATCGCCGTGCCCACCACGGCTGGTACAGGAAGCGAAACAACATGCGTGTCAGTACTGTCAGACCATGAACGCGGCATCAAAGCACCAATGAACTCCAACGGTTTCTATCCTACCGTAGCTATCGTCGATCCGGAACTGACTTACACCGTACCGCCTCATACTACAGCCTGCACAGGATTCGATGTCCTCTGTCATGCCATCGAGGCCTACTGGAGCATCCACCACCAGCCAATATGCGATGCCTTGGCCATACATGCCACCCGATTGGCTCTCGACAACATCACGCAGGCGTATGATAATCCCCTGAACAAGCAAACCCGCGAGAATATGGCAGAAGCATCGGTGACAGCAGGATTAGCCTTCAACATGCCTAAGACGACATCGGCGCACGCCTGTTCCTACCCTCTTACCAACCTTCTCAATATCGCCCACGGGGAAGCCTGTGCCATGACTATCACGCATTTCATCAGATTCAATGCTGATAACGGATGTGACAGAATAGAAAACCTTGCGAGGATGCTCATTTATAAAGATGCCTACCAGATGGCAGACGCTATCGACATCATGAGAGAGCGCACGGGAATGATGATGAATCTGAAATCATTCAATCTTACTGACGAACAACTGGAGGCATTAATACAAGGAAGTAAGCATCCCAACCTCCTAAACAATCCGATACCTGTGTCTGAAGAGTTTCTAAGAACATTGTATACTAAGCTAAGATAGGAACAAATAACAATTTTAATCTGCGTTTCTATTCACGAATTCATCATTCATTATATTTGTTAACATCTTCATTTTGATTCCACGTTTTCCGACAACTATCTGATAATCAGCAATAAGCCCGTGGAATCAAAGCAACTCGTATCCAATATATAAGTTTATCAAACCTTATATGTTTAATAAATTCATTATATAATTTTATTATACAATGAACAGAGCACCTATTCATGTTGTCAACATAATTCTAACTAATTCATATAAAGCATTTTAGATATCTAAATGCTTATATTTCATTATCCAGAATGATATCTATTTCTATTTTCCCCTGTAGGGGAAGATGTTTCCCCCTAGAGGGGAAGATATATACCCCTCTAGGGGAAAATACAGAAATCATGTATTTTGTCTATTATTTTATAAGCTTATGGAAGGTAGTGCCTATCTTTTCGAAACCAATTTGCTAATGGGAAATAAATCCGCAATTATAAGGAAAGTCTCATCTTAAGGAAATGACTCCAAGTGAGAAGACAAACAAAACCGGCAGGACATAACAAGTATGAAAATTTGTCTCCACCGCAAAGTATCTGAAAACAAGATTATTACATCAACCAGTGGAATCAAAATGGACAAGACACAATGCTATTCTTCTTTATGCAAATTTTAAATAACAAATAAGACTATCACATTCTGAAAATCTAATAGGAAATCTGTTCCAATCGTTTTCCTTCGCGCAAACTATTACGTAGCGAAAGCAACTTATCATCAAGAATCTGTAGTTTTTCGAGATTGCCTTTTTCTGTTTTAGAAGTAACAAGAACCTTACTAATACCTCCGTTTTTAATGATGAGCCTCCGTTCTGCCATCAACGCAAGAATAGGATCGTGAGTAGCAATAAGCACAATTTTCTCTTTTCTTACCAATAAATTAAGTGCTTTCTTCCTGTCAATACCCGCATTCTCTATTTCATCAATTAATACAACCGGAGATGAACTCAAGAAGGCTGTATCTGCAATCATCAAGGCTCTCGACTGACCTCCCGAAAGAGACGTTACAGGGGTCTCTGTTGTAAACGGTTCTCCGGCCAACAAATTAGCCTGTTCTACAATCTGCAAAGAAATCTTCTCCGGATTCTTGATATATCTGCTTGACGCATGCATCATAATAAAATTAATGACAGAAGTATCCATTACAAAATTCATGTTTTGAGATAATTGTGCCACTAATTTATGTTCTAATGAAAAACGGTATTTAGGATCTGCTATTTTACCATTGATAAAAATAGTCCGTCCGGTTGGAGTATCATTTTGTGCCATCCACTCTATATCTGCAAGCAAACGGCTTTTTCCTGACCCTGTAGGGCCAACGATACTTGTAATAGTACCTTTGTCCAAGACAACCTCTACATCTTCAGCAACGCCACTTTTATCATGACCACCTATTACCGTTATGGAAGAAACCGTCTCATTATTATACTGTTCCAAACCGTCATTTCTAATCAGGAGATCATTAAGATTTTCAATCAGCTTGCTCTTTTCTATACCAATATCCTCATAATCATCAGAATGTAAACGATCTAATGACTGTGCCAGAGAATATTTTTTATCACTGAAAAGCAAACCATAACTACTAAAGAACGTAATAATTTCAGGACGTTTGACAGATAAGTCTTCAATACTTTCCTCTAATATTTCATTTATTGTTTCCATCATCATTTTATTTCTAAGTTCATAAGACTCATATTATACTTTTATTCTTTTTATGTTCCCCATCTGGAAATCACGGCCTATCCGGATTTCGCCCAGACAATAGGAACATAACGCTGACGGCATAGCAAAACGTAATCTCTCACCTTCAAGTGAAGATACGGAACTGGCATCTTTGAACAATGATGCCAACTCTGAAGCACCTTGTCCTGTTATACCATTGATATGCATAATTTTTGCTTTTGGATTTGCCTGCCGAACCTTAAATGCGAACACTTCACGTTCTGCCTGAGAGACAATATCGCCACGAGTAATAATTACTATATCGGCATACTTCAGCATAGGCCCTATTTTCTTGGGTGTATTGATACCCATCAGATTATCGATTATACAAACAGCCATTACATCTTTGATATGCGGAGAACAGCGGTTGCACAATCCGGCACTTTCGGAAATAAGGAAATCACAATTTTCATTCTCACCCCACTTTACACAATCCTCGACATTGCTCACAAAATAATGGTCGGGACATATATTGCCTGAAAGACCAACGCGCACTGGAACGCCCAACGATTCAAATAATTTATCATCGTCTGTAAGCAGACAATCAAATTTAATGACTCCTACTTTCTTTTTATCAGCAATAAGAGATTTAATAACATGAACCAAAACACTGGTCTTACCTGATGAGGGCGGACCTGAAACCGTTATCAACTTCATACCTATATATTTTAAATATTAAAAACATCCTTATCTAAACCTTCAAACAATTTAGAAGTTACCATTGCACAAATATCTTCATAATCATATTGCATCAGATAGCCCCAATCAGCGAAACAGTAGTTTTTATTCCAATCCACTTCATCCGCTAAATAAAAATCACCATGATGAAAATTCTCCCGCATCTTTTCACTGAAAACAAAATCAATGATCGGCTGACATTCACGTATTTTTGAAGCTTTTACATACATCAACATCGGTGCGAGAAGCGGACCTTCATCGAATTCGAGTATAGCTCCATTTTTTTTAGAAGGCATGTGGACTGTAGCCGCATTAGGAAGAATATTAAACGGCGTTCTACGTTCTTCGTCAGTATCGAGACGTTTCAAGATCTCGGCAAAATGCCAGATATTACGGATATTTTTACCCAAATCGATAATAGCCTGATCACCCATACGTTCTTTTAGAATCAACAGCAATGCAGCAATACTGGGTTTGCCATGATATCCATGCACACTAATTAGTCCTTTATACATAGGATCTACAAGATCCGCCCACTGTTTGGGATATGGAACATCAGTCTTCAGAGACAGATCACAAACAACATTCCAAAATCCTAAGCCAGCAATGCCAATATTCTTTTCCGTTACCAGTGTCTGATATTCAGAAGACATTTTCTTAATCACATCTTCAGAAATGGCAGGAACATAAATGCGTGTATCGATAAAACGCTCCTTAAAATCTTTAGAGAATACGGTGTGAAGTCCTGAAGCTAAAAGCACCTCAGGTATCTCTTCTTCCGTTTTTGCCATTTTCAACTCTTCTTCAATATTCTTCGTTTGTCCGTCATACAGAGATGGGGAATAAAACGGCAATTCACTTGTTTCGTTAAAGTGAGGGACAAAGGCTTCCAAACATTCACGCGTGGTAACCTTAAGAGGACAAGGAACGTTAATAAACAGATTTATAGCATTCTTTTTCAGCAAGGGTATTCCATTAGCTGATTTTCCGGAACGTGACGGAAGCAGGCACGCGTCTAAGATAGACACATCCATTTGAGGTTTATAAACAAGGTGCTCCATTTTTTCGTTTTTTTTCGTTTACACTTTTTTTACTGCATATCAATCCTTTAGAACTAGGATTAAGAATTTCATTTAATTGTTTATCTGTAATTTTTGTATGATAAAATATTTCAAAATATTCCTTAGTCACCGATTTTATATCAAAATGATATAACTCCGGATAAAGTAATTTCGCAGTCCATACTGCTCCAAGAATTCGGCTAGGACCTGGAGGGCGGTCAAACCATCCGAATGGAATATAAGGAATTTGATAAACCTTATTATTTTTAACTGCTTTCAGTGACTTCCAAACCTTTTCTTTTGTGATGCACTGATAGGTAGTCAGCATAGTACTCATACCGGTCCAACATAAAATCACATCAGGATTCCACAAAAGAATCTGTTCCATGGAAACCGGACTTAATCCGGAACCGGGAAGTGCGTCCACATTAGCTACATTGGTAGCTCCAACCAAATCAATAATCTGACTATGCTTAGAACCGGAAGGATCTGTCCCCGTTCCATTCTCCGTTTCAGCATAATACACACGCACTTTTTTATTGTTCGGAATCTTTTTAGCTGTTGAAATAATCTGGCCAACATACTTATTATAAAATGATTTCATTTTATCTGTTTGTTTACGACGATTCAGCAAAGTTCCCAACTTATCAAAAACTTCAGGGAATCTAAGCATATTTATATCCGCGACAAAAACCGGAATACCTGTTTTTTTACTTAGTTGGTCAGCATCATCTTTTGTTTTATTATTAATGTCAAAATAAGAAATGATAACATCCGGCCTATTTTTAATCATCTCTTCAACAGAACCATCAGTATAAGGTAACGCCTTATATTGCGGCTTCAGATAAGGAATAGAAGCCTTATTAAACTGCATTGTTCTACAAGCAAGAAGAGCCGGATCTATCATATAAAGCAATACCGTACCCGGGTTTTGTGTATAAACTTTCCTGATCGTATCGGGCACTTGTATTGTACGCCCGGCCATATCGGTGACGGTTCGGTACTTTTTTGAAGACGACGGCTTACTACAAGCTACCAGAAGTGCTCCAATAGCTATAATCCCTAATATTCTTTCAATTTTTACATTCATAACCAACTTCATTTTTTTTCTGAAAAATAATCCAAGTTCCGGCTTCGCTTTTGTCAACGTAACCATCTATTTTCAACTCAGTTAATACATCTTCAAAACATTCAGACGCATGCTCTCTCATCCTGTCTTTCATCTTGAATTCAGGATCAGAATTTCTTTTTCCCATAATTTCGTTCTTCAATTCCACAGATCCAAAGCCACCTCCTATATAGGCCCATCCACCAGGTTTAAGAACTCGATATACTTCTGAGATTCCTTTTTCTACATTTTCCCAAAAAAAGATTGAGCCACGACTTATAACTAAATCGATCGAATTATCCTTAAAACAGTCCATACATTCAGCCATGCCCTGTAGAGCATCCACTCTGTTGGATACACCATTTTTAGAACTATTCTCAGATACCAAATCAACACATTCCTTTAATAAGTCATATACGGTAATATGTAAATTCGTTATTTTTGCCATGGAAATGCCAAGCATTCCGGGACCTCCACCTAAATCAATACATTCACCCTGAGTAACATGTGTCTTATCCACAATCTGAGAGGCAATAACCGGATATATTTTCTTAAAATACCCGTTCATCACCTTCTCATTATACTCTTGAACATCCATTGTATACATTTTACTATTAATTTAATCTATTAGAATTTTGCACGAACACCTATTGAGAATTGACGACCGTAATCCGGATAAACAGGGGATATGGTACAATAACGAACATCACCAATATTAATAACACGTCCATAAACCGAAAAATGGGTCTTAGGAATCGCATAAGAAAGAGATGCGTCAACATTAATAAAATCACCTACATAATCCACTTCATCAGGAGTTTTCTTCATTACAAAACGGTCACCCACATAACGACTGATATATTTGCCATACAAATCCAAAGAAAGACCGTATTTGGTAGCACCTAACATCCAGTTAATTATCGTCTGGGGTATTTGATTATAACGTGAAGTAACTCCATTCTCCGTTTGATCAGTACGCATAAAGGTAGCATTGATATTTGAATATAGCATACCAAAATATTTAGGACTATTCCATATAATGTCAACACCATAAGATTTCAAATTAACATTCTCAATGTATTCACTTTGTGAACCGTCGGCATTATCATATAATATACCGGTATAATCATACGCACTTTTACGATTCATAAAGAATCCTGTAATTGTGATATCGCCTAAATTAGGAATTGTCTTCTTAACACCTAAATCAATATTTAATCTCTTTTCATTCTTAGCTATTGACTGCGTAGTATCATTCCCTGAGATTATTTGAACAAGATTTTCTTTCGGAGCATTGATAACACCACCACTTACAATACAAGTGAATAACAAACTGGATGAAGGCCTCCATGTTGCGCCTACATTTGCATTAACAGTAAAGGGTTGCCATTTATCTTCTATATAAATACTGGAAGAGCCTGGAGCATATTTTTTATAATAATCACGCATAATTTTCACACCACCATTGATAGAAATTTTATCAAAGTTATGTTCATCCAATATTGTTCCTGCAAAAGAACGGATATCAGAGTTTGTAGATATATTGGCTCCCATATTAGTCATAGAGTAAGGGGTTCTATTTCTTGATCCCATCAGAGATAAACGCAGAATATTATTTTTTATCAAACTAAGAGATTGAAATATACCACCACCAAAAACAGTGTATGGCTCCTGGACTGTTGAATAAGGAGGAATAGAATCCCTCATTACCTTACCTTTAGAAACATTATAGGCTCTCTCCACCCAACTCCGATGACTATCGACATAATACATTTGCAACTCAGTAGTTGCGTTTTTTCCTTCGTGGTATTTTAAAATACCCGTTGTTACATTAAATTTCAATGGATCATATTTCCATATCATCGCCAAATTCTTTGGCGCAACATCCACTTTATCATTTTGTGCCTGTGCAAATTCACGCATACCATACATATAAAAATGCTGCACAGATGCCTCGAACTTATCACCATATTTATAATTCACCTTGCCATATATGTTCAACATATCTTCAGCAGCATTTCTGCCAGAAGGTCCATCTGTTTTATCTTTTGAAACAGATAACACATAACTCAATCCTGTGAAGATTTTTCCACCGTTAGTAATACTAGCATGGAACTTGTTAAATGTTCCATATTCTATTTCACCTAAAGTTGTATTCCTGTCAAACGATTTTGTTTTAAAGTTCACAACCCCATTAAGTCCACTATAACCCATTGTCAACGTATTACTTGAACGAGTAACCTCAATTTCGTCAACGATACTAGATGAAAGAGCATTCGTAATATCCGAGAATTCATACATTGAAATACCATCAATAGCATATTCGACAGAACTTTGTCCACGCATGGACACAAAATTTCTTCTTTTACGACCCTGTTCCGTCAAATTAGTTGAAATACTATACTTCAAAGCTTCAATAGCATTTATCGCACCGATATTTTGAATTTGCTCTGAGCCTATATTCTGAACCGTCAATTGAAGAGGGGCCGGTTGTGCATCCGGATTTTTCAGCGTGTTCAGTGTCTTATATTCTAATATCTCTACCTCCTTTAACATTTTCTCATCACTCTTCAGGCATATCACATTATTAACGTCGGCCTTCGCTCCATATTCAACGGTTTTGAACCCCACACTAGATATTATAAGAGTAACATTCTTTGTAGGCACATTATTAATACAAAAATTTCCTAAAGAATCAGTTAACACAAGTTTGTTATAACCTTTTAACTTGATAGTAACCTTGTTTACAGGAATATACTCTTCCCTGTAAATATTACCCTTAATACTGTATTTTTGTCCAAAACAGATGACAGACATCATCACAACAAGAACAAAAACAAAAAATCTTTTACCTAAAAAAAGAATCATTTTTTCCATACCTAGTTTGTTTTTAATGTTTTATATCGAATAAAATTCCGGAATACAAATCTTTCTAGAAGGAGTTGGCCCTGTAGGAGTATTAATAATTCTCACATCCACACCATAAGTCTGCTTCAATACCTCTGAAGTTAAAATAGTATCAGGAATACCATTTTGGAATAAGCACCCATTCTCCAAAATAATCACATTTGAACCTAATATAAATGCATGATCAGGCGAATGTGTTGCCATAAGTATTCCTATTGACCTTTTTTTCAATAATCTTATTTTTTCTATTAAACGTATCTGATTTCCATAATCAAGACTGGAAGTAGGCTCATCAAATACAAGAAAGGGTGTCTCCTGAGTCAGTACACGTGCAATAATAACCATCTGCCGTTCTCCTCCACTCAGTTCCATAAACGATTTATCTTTCAAATGACTGATTCCTAATAAATCAAGATACGATTCAGCTATGATATGATCTTCTTTCCCGGGGTGTTCGAAATATCCCAAATGTGCAGCTCTGCCAAAAAGCACCACATCAAGTACAGAATACGGATATGGTGAATTATGAGTTTGAGGTACATAAGCTACATAACGTGCAAATTCACGAGTTGAATATTTATTAACGGGTTTACCATTCAACAATATTTTTCCTGATAATACAGGCAAGGTGCCAAGCATAGAGCGGAATAGTGTTGTTTTTCCCACCCCGTTTGCTCCAAGCAGGCATGTAATGGTATTTGGCTGTAACGTCAAACTTATATCAGATAAGACACAATGATTTGCATATCCCAAATTAGCATGAACAATTTCAAACTTTGCATATTGTTTTTCTACCATGATAACTTCGATTTATTTAAAAAGAATATAAAAAATGGCGTACCGATAATTGCTGTGAGTATTCCTATAGGTATCTCCACAGCACTAATAGAACGAACAATATTATCGACCAATAATAAGAATATTGATCCACATAAGAAAGAAGCAGGAATAAGAACCTGATGATTCGGGCCGACTATCATTCTTGTGATATGGGGGATAATCAATCCTACCCAACCAATAATTCCACTTATAGAGACAACACTGGCCGTAACCAAAGATGCACATATAATGACAATCGTACGAAGAAGTGATGTATTTATACCCAATGACTTTGCTTCATCATCACCAAAAGAAAGAATATTCAATTGCCAACCAACCAATATGAGCGGAACGGAACCGATTAGTATAATTGGCAAAACAATATATAAATCACTCATCTTAATATCAGAAAGACTTCCCATCAACCAATAAGTAATTGCAGGAAGTTTATCGTCAGGATCGGCAACATATTTAATCATGGAAAGCATAGCTCCACATAATGAAGAAATCACCATTCCGGACAGGACAAGTATTAATATGGCATTTTTACTTTTACTGATACATCTGCTGACACTTACTGCTAGAAAAACAGATGAAAGTCCACCTATAAATGAAAATAGCTGCACAATTATCAATGGAAACGAATACAAAATAGCTGCTGAAGCTCCTAATCCGGCCCCTGATGTCACACCTAAAATATCCGGACTGACCATTGGATTCCGGAACATGCCCTGATAGGCTGCTCCGGCAATTGATAATGCACCACCTATGGCTATAGCGCTAATGATCCTTGGCAAACGAATATTCAATAAAATGACAGGTAAATTCGAATCATAGTGATCATTCGTGAAAATAAAATGAAACAATTCATCCAATGTAATAGGATAACGACCAATATACATGGAAAAAATAGCCAATAATATCAATATAATGATACCCGTAATAAAAATCAGACTATTTCTCATCATCAATTAATTTGGTTTAAAATGAGTGTACATTTACTCTCTGAAATCATATCATTCACGACTTGAGACATTTTATCAACCGTAGATAGATCATATATTATCTTTTTAACAATAGTGCCCTTAAAAAAAACAAATTGAATCATTATACCTAAATTTATTTAATCGTTATCTTTTCGTGTTATAACGGTACATGTACAAAAGCCATGCCAGACAATAAATTAAAGTATAAGTCACTTTAAATTAGCAACATATACAAATTACTTAATTTTATTTACGTACTTAAAAGTATTAAATATTAAGAAAATCTACCGAAATGTATCTTTTACTAAAAACCAATAAATGGCACAAAACATACTTCTAAACAGAAATATTTTAAATTAATCACATTGCTAGTCTGACTCAATCTGAGTCTTTGGCCAGTTGACAAGGAATAGTTTTTCGGTGGCACGGGTGAATGCCGTATATAGCCAATGGACGTAATCGGCCGAAAGCATCTCGTCGGTCATATATCCCTGGTCAAGATAAATGTGCGCCCACTGCCCACCCTGAGCCTTATGACATGTGACGGCGTATGCGTATTTTATCTGAATGGCATTGAAATAATCATCCTGTTTGACACGTTTCAGACGGTCGGGCTTCAAAGGAACATCCGCATAATCGTCCATCACTGCATTAAACAGCAGGTCACTCTGCTCACGGGTAAGGGCAGGAGCCTCTGACCGGAGTGTGTCCATGAGGACTGTTGCCTGCATCTCATAGTCGTCGTAGTCAGGAAACTGCATCAGCACATCGGCAAAACGGAATCCATAAAGTTCACGAACATTACGCACACGCCGCACCATGGCGCGGTCGCCGTTGGCAACAAAGGCCATCGGGGCTTTCTCTTTCTCACTCCAATAATAATTATTTTTCACAATCATGAGCATATCACCTGTGGTCAGTTCGTCCTCACGGTCGAGCACACTATTACGTATACCCTGATTATAGATATTGGCACGCTTATTACTACGCGTAATAACCATTGTCTCGTCCACACCTACACTGGAATAGCTGCCGGCCAGACTCTCGATAATTTCATTGCCAGGCATTATCTGAATATCGGCGAAAGAAGAAAAACGGATTTTGGGCAGCCGAGTTATCTCATCATGAGTGATGAGGGTACGAATACGTGTGGCATTCCATAATATTCCGGAGCCTTCACTTTGACGTAGTACCTGATTAAGATCAATCTCACGCACCTTCAGTCCATAACAACACATCACCGTTGCCGACAATGCCGGGCTTTCCGCTTCGCCTACTGGTGGTAACTGAGCTTTGTCGCCCATAAGCATCAGACGACAGTCTTTCCCGTTATAGATAAAACGTATCAAGTCATCAAGCAAACGGCCGGAACCAAAGTTTTCGGACAGTCCGTTATTGGAAATCATCGATGACTCATCCACAATAAAGAGCGTGTTCTGATACATATTATCATTGAGATTGAATCCACTCATATCACCAGTGAAACTCTTTTGACGGTATATCTTTCGGTGAATCGTGTAGGCCGGATGGTCGGAACTGACCGATAGCACCTTTGCCGCACGACCGGTGGGCGCCATGAGTATCATCTTTTGCTTGAGAGCGTCAAGGGTCTTTACAATAATACTGGCCACAGTCGTCTTTCCCGTACCTGCCGAACCACGCATGATGAAGACACTCATCTTGTCGGAATCGAAAAAGAACTCTGAAAACATCCTTACCGCTTCGAGCTGTTCTGCTGTAGGGGGAAAAGGAAAAGCAGCAATAATCTGCCTATATAATTCGTCTGTAATCATAATTATCGATGTAAAGATATAACTTATAATTGGATTGGGAAGTAAAAAGTTGTGCCAAAAATCGCTCATCTCGACTATTTGTTCTATTTTTGCACTTGAATAGCGGTACAAACACACATATACCGCTTTGAAACAGATAAATGATGTCTAATCACCCCAAACAATAATGCAGGAAGCCGGGAACAACCAAATTGTCAAACAGAAGCTTACCATCCGCATCAGTGCCGATGGCATGTCATTCTCCGTATTCAACCCGTCGCTGAACGACTCGCTTGTATACGAACCTTACGTCAACAACAGCAGCATTTCTCTTGCCGCTAACTTGCGTGAGGCCATTAAGGAGATAAGCCTGCTGCGCAACAACTATTACCGAATAACGGTGGCTCTGGATTCACCCACGCTTATTGTGCCCGATGAACGTTTCACGGAGGCAGATGCAGAGATACTCTATAAGCACGCCTTCCCTCAAAGCAAAAATGTGAGTGTGATTTACAATACATTGTCAGACATCAATGCAGTAGCGGTGTTCTCAATAAATAAAGATGTAAAGCTTGTACTCGACGACAATTTTAGCAATCTGCGCTATACCACGGTAGTCACACCTGTATGGCATCATCTCCATGAACGCAGTTTCACAGGTACACACCAAAAACTGTACGGATACTTTCATGATAAGAAACTGGACTTATTCTGTTTCAATCAAAACCGATTCAAGTTCTGCAACAGTTTCGAGGCACAATATGCCAAAGATTCCATATACTTCATACTCTTCGTATGGAAACAGCTGGTTCTTGATACAGAGAAAGATGAACTCCACATCGCCGGTGACATACCTGAACGAGAGTGGTTTCTGCAACAGCTCCGCCAGTATCTGCACAACGCTTTTACCGTCAATCCCAAGGCAGACTACAACCGTTCCCCGGTGACAAACACAGCAGACATGCCTTACGATCTGCAGACATTATTAATATGCGGAAGATAAAAATACATAATGAGAATAATTACAGGAATATACAAAGGTCGCCGATTCGACATACCAAATTCATTCAAAGCCCGTCCAACGACCGACTTCGCGAAAGAGAATATATTTAATGTCCTTAACGCCTACATCGATTTCGAGGGGGTGAGTGCTCTCGACCTTTTCTCGGGCACAGGAAGCATCAGTATGGAACTGATATCACGCGGCTGTAGTCAGGTGGTCAGTGTGGAAGCCGACCGCAACCACCATACGTTCATCAGGTCATGCCTGAAGAAACTGGATACCAATGCTTGCATCCCACTCCGTGGAGACGCGTTCAGATTCATCAAGAGTTGCCACTCTCATTATGATTTCATCTTTGCCGATCCGCCTTACGCAATGGAGAAGCTCAAAGATATTCCTTCGTTGATATTTGCAAAAGATATCCTTAATCCTGAAGGAATTTTCGTATTGGAACATGGTAAGGATGAGGACTTCAGTGCAGAGCCCCATTTCGTTGAGCATCGCGCCTACGGCAGCGTCAATTTCAGTATATTTAAAGCATAGGTGAGATAACCCTCACGATCGATTCCCACATTCTGAACAGGAATGGGAGTTTCTTCTGCGGTACCGAATTGAGAAGGAAACAGTTTTTCATATCGTTCATAAACACCGACTTCAATCTGAGAGCCATGCCTTCATCATAGAAGAATACGTTCACCTCAAGATTATTCTCAAAACTTCGGAAATCGATATTCGTACTTCCGCATGTTGACAAAGAGTCATCGCAGATGAGCAACTTGGAATGGAGGAATCCCTTATCATAGAGATAAATCTTCACCCCCGACGCTATGACATCGTTGACATACGTTCGACTAGCCCAGTTGAGGAAGTGAGAATCAGTCTTTCTCGGTACCATCAGACGGATATCTACCCCGGAGAGAGCAGCTGTCTGCATGGCAAAAAGTACAGGCTCTGTGGGTAGAAAATACGGAGTCTCCATATACACATACCGTTTCGCTTCATTGATTATTCTGACATACCCCTGCATGATGTCGGGCCACGGACTTACAGGACTGCAAGTGACAATCTGAGCTATACAGTTATTGTGGATATTATCGTCCACAGGGGGATAATACTTACGTGATGTGATCAGAGTGCGGTCAACGAAGAACCAGTCCATCAGGAAAGTACGTTGCAGACCATACACAGCCCCTCCTCTTATCTTGAGATGAGTGTCGCGCCAAGCCTGTTCCTTCTCCCCTTTCACATATCTGAGAGCCAGGTTCATGCCACCGATAAATCCCACACGACCATCGATGACACACAATTTACGGTGATTACGATAGTTAACTTTACTGGTAAACTGAGGGAATCGAACCGGAAGGAAACTCCTCACCTCAATTTCCTCCTCCTTCAGTCGCTCAAAGAATTTGTTTTTCACCCTCCAGCAACCTACATCGTCATATATGACTCTCACCTCCACACCCTCATGCGACTTTGCAATCAGAGCATCGCTGACAAGTCGGCCTACAGGGTCATCACCAATGATATATGTCTGCAGATGAATACTCTCTTTAGCCTTGTGAATCTCGGCCAGCAAAGCCGGGATAAACTGATATCCATCGGTATATATACTTACTTCATTGTCTTTGAACGGAAACGCCAGGTTCTGATTCATAAACAGTTGAATAACCCCTTTATGACTCTCCGGCAGTCTTAAGTCAGGCTGCCCTATGAATTCGAGCATAGAGCGTTTGGTCAACTGGTCGATACTCTTCTGGCTAATCAGTTTTTCCTTTCTCGTATTCTGACCAAAAAAGAAGTAAAGCATAATGCCAATGCCAGGCATAAACAATAAAACGAGCACCCACGCCATGGTTTTAACAGGTTGACGGTTATCCATCACCACGGCGATTATCACAAATATCGTGACAACAAAATAAATCAGCAGAAAGATGCCATGTATCACTATCATAGTGCGAAGATAATCTAAATGTTTGAGAATAGCAAATATCAGAATGTCTTAAGCCATGACGCGAGTTCCATAAGCAGTTCATGATGATACTTATATGATGGACTGAAACCAAATCCATGTCCACCCGAAGGATAGATAAACATAGCTGCAGGCACCTTTTTATTTAGCAGTTGAGCGAAATAGTTGATTGAATTCATCGGTTTCACAGTATTGTCATCATAAGCCAGCACGATAAAAGCGCGAGGAGCAGTCTCTGTCACCTGCTCATCATTACTGTACAGCTTCATATTCTCTTCAGAAGGTTTCTGACCGAGAAAACCCATCATCGATCCGTAATGAGTCAGTTCGGGGCGCATGCTGATAACAGGATAAAACAGTATTTGGAAAGCAGGTTTCACACTGTCAGTGACATGAGTGGCAATGGTAGACGCCAGATGACCGCCTGCAGATGATCCCATAATACCAATCTTATTACGGTCAATCTTCCACAGCCCAGCCTTCTCGTGAACGATCCGAAGCGCCTCTTTTGCATCCGACATCGGCACTTCCTTATTACCTCTCGGCATCCGATATTTCAGAACGATAAGAGCAATACCTCGGTCATTATAGAATTTTGCCCAGTCGTAACCCTCGTGAGTCGTTGCCAGATGACTATAGCCGCCACCGGGACAAACCACGACAGCCTTACATAATGAATCACGTTTCTCAGGGAGAAACACTTTGATACAAGGTTTGAAGTTTTGAGTATTATCATTATAGCCATCTTTTTCTATTCCGTTGGTATTGGGCAGCCCCTTTTGCCAAAGGTCGATAGTGAAAGCGGTATCGGGAACGGTCTCTATGACTGTAGCCTTCTTGTTTTTGTTACCTGCGAAGGATGCCGTTGCTAATGTAAACGCCACCATCAATAAGATTTGTCTTTTCATTGTTTTTTCCATTATTTGATTATTATTTTCTTATTTGTATTATACTGATTAAAAATCATAGTCTTATAAACCAAGAAAATTCTTAAGCTAAGAATATGCAAAGATAATAAAATAGATAATGATTTACAAATATTTATCATCATTTACTTTCTTTTTCCAAAATTAGAAGACGGGAAAGATAATATGATACGTATCTTTGCCGGGTTTGACGGAATCAGGAATTCGCACGACTCCCCTATATACTGAAATAAAATTGTTCAAATGAAACAATAAATGTTTATACATATTATTTTAGCATGTATGTGTTTTTATTTGTCCATCATTATATTATTAAAAATTAATTGTTAAAAATTTGGATTTTACCGAAATTAATTATACTTTTGTAAGATTATTGTATTATAACTATATTAAAATGATGACTTCTGGACACCACAGCAGAAAAGTAAAGGATGCTAGGAAAGCCTTTCATGAAGAGATGCAACACAACATACAAAAGAAGATATTTGTCAAATGGCTATTCAGATTCTTTGTTTGTTTCGCTATTTTAATGGCTCTGTTTATTGTTTACGTAATAGTAGTCAAGCAGTAGTACTATATTCGTTATTTTCTTTTTTCAGACTAGACTTATCTTGTCACCAGATTAGTAAATATTCAATTACTTGTATTATATTGACATCAAGTAATTATTGTTATCATCTAAAATCTCTATTCCTACAAGGTAAAAAATCAATAAGAACAATGATATGAACAATTTTTTAGAATTAGTGAGACTGCGCCAATCAGTGCGAAGTTACCTGCCTAAAGAGGTGGAACAGGAGAAACTCAATTACATATTTGAATGCGTAAGATTAGCTCCGTCGGCCTGCAATCTGCAACCATGGAGATTTCTCCTGATCAAGGGTACTGAAGCCCGTAAAGACTTACAGAAATGCTACGCCCGTAACTGGTTTGCCGAAGCGCCTATATACATCATTGCCTGTGCTGACCATACTGTGGCCTGGCATCGTAAGAGCGACAACAAAGATCACTCCGACGTGGATATCAGCATAGCCGTTGAGCACTTGTGTCTAGCAGCATTAGAACAGGGACTGGGCACCTGCTGGGTGTGCAACTTTGATGTAGAACTTTGCAGAAAACTATTTTACATCCCAGAGCATATCGAGCCTGTTGCCTTAATACCTGTTGGTTATCCTTCGAATGAAACCCTCACGGATAAACAGAGAAAAGAGACAAATGAGATATTTCAGGAGATATAATCGAAAAGGGTAAATAGAATTGTTTATTGACATATAAAAATATCAAATTTGATCATTTAATGACCAAAGCATCGACAGCAACAGGGCCTGAACCTAGATTTACGATACTCATTGAATGTTCGCATAAAGTCAGACCGGAGATTTCGCAGACCACCTGTTGTGCCTGACGTGTTCCAGTAACAGACAAATCTACTATTGCATGTTTTTTCCCATCAATGAGAATCTCTATTTTTCCTGCTCCCACTTCTTTGGGGGCAACAACTGCTACATTAGTACCCGTGAACGAACAACTCCAGATATCTCCAGGTGTATCACTAGTTGTAAGATCGTTATTGAAGTCCCCAGTACCCAAATTACATTTACGAAACCATCCAGGAGCCTTCACACCAGGATCATCATCATTGAACCAGCCTTTGTCGTGAGTAATACGGAGGACACGGCATCTTGAAGCCAAAGGCAGATCTGCGATTCCCGAGAGCATTCGAAACGACCCTTCCGGACTAATTGTCAACCCTTTATCATCTTGAGTATATTTCAGAGGACAGTCGGAACCCAATATTTCAACCTTGCATACTTTACCTAAGGTCGCTCCACCAGAATGAAGTGCAGAAAGAGTGACAGTTTTACCATCCCAATTCAACAGCGTGGCATAAACATTACCTTGATTGCGGGTATATGCAACGGCATTATCACCCAAGACTTCAAACGGGCGTGAACCATACACAGCTTCTCCATTAATTTTCAACCAAGCGCCAATATCTTTGCAAATCCGAATCACTTCAGTATCAAGATCACCTCGTCCGTGTTGAGTTATATTGAGTAACATCGTACCATTGCGCGATACATTTTGCATCAATAGTTCAATGATTTCTTTCGCACTCTTGTATTTCTGACCCGTCAAGTAGTGCCATTCAGCAATACTGGTTTCGGTCTGGAAAGAATAGGGCGTAATCTGCGATTCAATAATGGCTTCAGTACTTTTAACGAGAGAACGGTCAACAAGAGGAAGTAGTTGAGGACTATTTTGAAAGCTATTATATTGCCCTCCAACAGCTTTCAGGTTAATCACGACATCCATCTTTCCATGATTCCATTGCAAAGACTTGTTGTAATAGTTTGCAATTAGTTGCGGTGCAAGAAAACCCAATCCCATGTTTACCCCCAAATCTATTTGTGAATCACCAGCATGCTCATCAAAGTAAATCATGTCAGGATGATATTTGCTGATGGCATCATCTACTCTCCACATAAACTGGTTGGCAAAAGGAGAATGCAAAGGATCCTGTTTATCATGTTTCGGACCGTAAAGATCTACCGGATCCATCCCTTGCCACCATTTTCCTTCTCCATCATGAATGGTCTGAAGTGCATCATAAGGCACATTCTGCTTCGAACCCGTTTGATCGCTTGTATAACGCACGGTCATAAACTGCCCCCAAGTTCTCGCTGGCGTATTATGGAAACCAATACCAAAGCGCAAGCCATGCTGACGGGCAATTTTTTCCCATGTGCCAACAATATCTTGTTGGGGCCCTACATTAACTGAATTCCATGGTTGGTAAGTTGAATTCCAACAATCGAAGTTATCATGATGAACGCCCATAGCCACGAAGTAACGAGCTCCCATTTCTATATATAAATTTATCAACTCCTCAGGATTCCATTTGTCGATAACCCAGTTATGACAAATATCCTTATAACCGTATTCTGATGGGTGACCAAAATTCTGAAGATTATAATTATATTGATTGCTTCCCTGTATATACATGCCTCTAGCATACCAATCACCTTGTTCTGGCATTGATTGAGGATCCCAGTGTGACCATGCACCGAACTTAGCTTCTCGCCACCAATCCGGCACTGTATAAATCTGGCTCAACCCTTTCCAATCTGCAGGATAAGGACCAGCAGTTATTGGTAATGGTGGCAAATTCCAAATATCGGGAGGTAATCCTAAATTGCCTTTCCCTATAATAATTTTATCAATATTCACCGCAACATCATTATCCGCCAATTTGATCATGAGTGTACTATGATTTGGAATATCGATGTCAACGACTGAATAGAGAAACGATCCCGTAAGAGCACCTGATGAATGCACATTTATTTTCCGTTCAAGTTGACCATTAATTACCAACGAAATTGTGCCAACGTCAACAGAGGTATAACAAATAGCCAACTTTTTTGCTGCCGGCAATTTTGAAAACAAAATCTCATCACCGGATTTTGTCAGACTGACAGTGAAGCCTTTTGAAGCTTTGCAATCAGAAATTTTAGAAGCACCTGCAATAAGTTTAGCAGATTCAGCCTCTCTAATATGTTTTTCAGAAGCATGAAGTGTTACAGAGACAGTCATCAACACAGATAAAAATAATATGGGAAACGGGATAATTCGCAAATATTTGAAGTCTCGCATTTTGTTCAGTCTACGTAATTGTTGTTGGTTTTTTATCAGCCAAAGATATAAAATACATAATGTCTGTACCAACCGCATGGACTTCTTCTTCAGGAAATGTTTCGTTTCGTTTATCATTTTTTTCGATTATTAAGATTGATTTCAAACAAAATAAAACATTTAAAATCAAAGTTCAAAACAACGAATTTAAAATAAACAGAGAATTACGCTAAAATATTACATAAAGTCGATAAAATAACACAAAACCAGAATATAGGACTATCTTACTTATTCTGCCTCTTAAACTCTATCGGCGACATTCCCGTGACCTTATTAAATACTCTACCGAAATAGGAAACATTTGAGAAGCCAAGATCAGACGCTATCTGTTTGATTAAAATGTTCTTAGTGCTTAAAAGAATTTGGGCACGAAGTACCTTCTTGCGGATGATGTAATTGGTCGGTGTGAGACCCGTCTCCTGATGAAAGAGACGGATAAAACGATCCTTGCATAAGGATATTTCCGATGCCATCTCATCTATTGAAGGAACACTCTTGAGATCACGTTCAATGATACGCTGAATCTTGACAATACGCTCGTCACTGACATTCGTACCGATATGACCTTCCGTGAAGAAACGCGACATAAGTAACGTCATCAGCCCCTTGATTTCCATCTTCGGTCCTAGCGGCAACGCACTAAAACGCTGCGAATACTGTAGGAAACATGAAGAGGTCTCATAGGTGTCAGGGGTAGACCGCAACAAACCCATCTTTGGGCATAAGGACATCAAACGCTGAAATATAAGTTTGTCGCTTTCAAGGATAGGCACTTCAAAGGGCAGTTCATACTGGTCGAAGAGCTGTACTATATGCTGCGATGTGTCAGCAATATGCAGATAATA
>Ga0302288_1000104_pt1 | contig 78825 bp, 83 predicted proteins | sample III_Fen_N1_1_FD_194549 | JGI IMG/M metagenome (GOLD analysis project Ga0302288, IMG submission 194549) | Peat permafrost microbial communities from Stordalen Mire near Abisko, Sweden - III_Fen_N1_1 | ecosystem: Environmental > Terrestrial > Soil > Wetlands > Permafrost | place: Sweden: Abisko... | reverse complement strand
GCTCATTTGTGGCTTTTTCTTGGCTGGATTGCCTATTATATGGCTTTCTAATCTTGTATTTAATTCTTGACAAAAATTGTCAATTAAATAAAATATTTCAGTAATTTTATCTTTTGAGGTACGCATAAATAATTTGTTTAATTATTTGATTTACAGCTATAAATATAACATATATTTATGTCGTACCTAAATTTTATGGTCAAATTATTCTTGCTAATTGTTTTATTCTTAATCAATTATTAATCGAACTCAGGTTATGAAGATCATGGGAAAATTGTCAACTTTAATTTTTTAACATAAATATATGATAAACAACACTATCGATGATCACAAAATCATCAATTGTATACCGGCAATAATATTTATTGCAACATTGAATCCCCACGACGACTTTTTTTCGGGGAGGTTTGCCAAATGTAACAATGCCTTGTTGCACTTTATCGGATATAAAGAAAAAGACATTATAGAGCAGGGATTCCATTTTTAAAAGAAAATTATTCATCCCGACGATTTAGCATTGTGTAAAGAAGTTGCCGACAATCTGCTCTCAGGCAAAAAGAAACGATGCGAAGCCTATTTTCGTGTATTACCCCAAAACCTGCACAACTATATCATGCTCAAAGTGGAGTGTCATCTGCTGGAACCAAGGAAGGAGGACAGTGAATATCATTTTGTCAATACCATGTCGTTAGTCGACGAATCTTCGGAAATGGAATATCGCGAAGAATCACAAAATATCAGGAACCGGAACAGTGTCATCATAAATAATCGTCTGACAGCCTGCAATCTCGATCATGCTCGTTTCTGGTTGCCGGCAAAACCAATAAGGAGATTGCCGCTACATTGTTCACAAGCGTGAGTACTGCAAAATGGCACAGAGCTGAGATAAAACGAAGACTTAATATCACCAACATGGTTCAGCTGGTTCATTTTCTGAAAGAAGGCGGGGTGGAGTGAAACGGTGTTGAATATAGAACCTGTGCCGTTAGGCACATAAGCTTGGTAGAACAGACATCTATTTCGAGACCTTCCGTCCAGTATGGGACGGAGCAGTAAATATTCTGTTGTTTCTCGACCGAGCGTCTGTTCCTTCGGGATATTTTCTTGCTATGCTATAGATTTTTAGTCATACTGCAAATAATTGCATTTTCAAAAAAGTTGACCATAGAAATTAGGATATGAACCATGAATGACTATTAAAATTGAGGTGTTACCTCTTTTTTTTATTACCTATCATTTTTCTGAAAAAGAACAGCAAGAATAAGAGGTAAAGCGTATAATTAATACAAAAAGCAATTGCTGTTCCTTCGAGTCCAAAATGTGAAACGCAAAGTATTGTAAGTCCTATAAACGTGATATTAAATAAGACCTCTGTAAAAATAAACAGTTTGGTCATTGCTTTTGCAAGCATTTGATATGCAAGCAGCCAACTCGCAATTTTAATGACGTCGCCTACTAATTGGTATTTAAAAAGCGGGATCATGGGCGAGAATTCGGGGGTGAATAATATGTTTATTATTATGTTTTTGAAGATGAATATAAGTATTGCCAAACAGGTTACTATAGGTATAATTATTTTTGATGTTTTCCAGATCTCTTTTTTTATTTCACGATCGTCTTTTAATTCCGATAATTTTGGCAAATAATATACAGCCAGCGAAGAGGTTATAAAGGTTAGATACACTTCGGAAATTGTCCATATTCCCTGCCAGTAACCGGCATCCTTTAATGATAAGTGATTGGATATGTAATTTCTAATAAACAATAATGTCAGTGGACCAACAATCGATGATGTCAAAGTCATGATTGAATAGTGTGAAAGCTTTTGCAAAATGGTTTTATTGAAATAGCCCCAGAAATAGGAGATTTGAAACCATTTGGTCTTTATTACAAATAAAACGGTAAGAAAGAAAATGATTGATTGTCCGGCAATAATTGCTAGTAACACGCCTGTTATTTTGTATCGTATAACTAAAATTATTGAAAATATAAGGACCAGGATGTTTGTACTTATATTGGCTATTGTATATTTTTTAATCTCTTTAAATCCATTAAGAATAGACATCATTAATGTATTTAATGATGCAAAAATCAACGAGAATGCAATTGTCTTAAAGAGAAAACTGTATGTTGCAGTTTTAAAAACGAGTGTTGAAAAGAATGACGAAAATAGACAAAGGACGATACCCGTAATGATTGAGCATGTTGCAATGAATATAAAAGATGTCGAGATAATTTGTCTTGTTTGGAGATCATTGTTTTTCTCTTCAGCAATATATTTAACAACTCCGGTTGAAATTCCTCCAGAACTAATAGTACTGGCAATGCTAAAGAAGTTATTGAATTGTCCAATGATTGCGATGCCTGCCGGACCAACATATAAAGCAACAATTTTATTCAAAACAAATGCTATTGCAATTTTAACTGTAGTAGCAATCGAAGTAAAAAACGATGTCTTTATTAAATCAGTCTTAAATAGTATTTTAATTTTATCAATCACTGAAACGAAAGCCTTCCATTATTAAAGGAACACATTATTTTTACAATCATTTATGATTAGTTCAATGAGTTTAAGATTAATGAGATTATCGACTTCTTCATCTGGGATTGTTATTTCAAACTCTTCTTCGAGGGCCATTATTAAATTTAAATGCCTTAATGAGTCCCAATGTTCAATAGTATCTTTTGATGATGTTTCGGTAATTTGGTCTATTGGGACCTCGAAAACAATACTCATTATTTTTTTAATTCTTTCTTGTACAAGTGTCATAATGTCTTAATTCTTTTGGTCAAAATTAGTAGCAATATAGTCAATCTTTTTAAAGATATAATCAGACAAATTTAATGAATAATTTTTGGTGTCTATATTACTCTCAATTACCGTAAAGCCAAGCTTATCATAAAATTGTTCTACTTGAGCATTTTTATTTGTAGGAATATATGCTGCTATTAACCTTTTATAGGTATGATTTATGAGCCATTGTATTAAAAAATCCATAAAAATAAATTCAATATTTCGTCCAATTATCCTGCAACTCATTAATAGAGTATCGATAGTTGCTTTAGTTTTATTAGCTAAATCAGTATTTATAATACAGATTAATGTTAATCCATTGTCACCAAATTTGTCATTAACGGATGCTGAGAAAACTTCATGAGTTGAGCTTTCCATAAAATATTCAATTTGATTTTCTGTATATCTTTTTGTTGTTAGATTGAATTGATTGGACTTTTGAGTTAATTGTGAAATCCTTGCTATTTGAGATTTTTCATTTCGGTAAATAGTAACGGTTATTCCTAATGTAGCTAGATATTCGTCAATTGATTTAAAATTATTTCGAACATTTTCTCGTAAAAACTGTTGTTTATAGATTTTGGTTTTTTGTATATCATCTTGATTTATTGATACATTGAAATATCTATAAATAAGTTTTAATAGAGAATTAGGATATTCGGTAAGATTATTTGGAACTTGGAAACAAACAATTTCAGGCAGTTGCTCTTTTATTAGATTAATTTCAAATGATGAATCATCCACAAAAACAATGCTGTCTAAACCGATATTTAATTCGATAGCAATTTCTCTCAGGTTGTTTGCTTTATCATCCCAGTTTATTTTATTTATAATAATGTGTTCATTTTTTAAGCTGATATCGGGATGATTTGTAAATATATCAATAATGTCATGTTCATTATTTTTGCTACAAATACCAATGATTATACCTCGGTTGCTTAAATAGACAGCTATTTGTTGAATTTTTTTAAATATACTGCCATCTTTCGATTGATTAGACATTTCAATGTTTTCGGCACCTTGTTCTCCCATAACACCTTTCCAGAGGGTATTGTCACAATCAAAAAGTAACGCTTTTTTGAGTTTGCCGGTGTTTCTGAGTATAATAGGTTCTATTGCTAAAACGTATTTTTTGAAGAAGGCGATAGTATAAGGTGCTTTTGAAGAATGAAAGAGTCTAAAATCGACAGCCTGATTAATGCCCAGTTGAATTATAATTTTATCAATAAAAATAAGCGAAACATTGTTCTGCGTTTTTTTTGCTATATAATTGTTGAGGTCTGTAACAAATACGTCCAAATTGCTCTTGAAAGCGAAACTGCTTACAAAAGATGCTGAAGAAAAAGCATTAAAGATAACCGAGGGACAATCTTTTAAATGGTCAAAGATGATATCAATTTCGGAGTATATTTTATCTTTTAATGAAGTACAAAATTCATCTGGTAAGGATTCAAAAAAATCGGATAATCCATTTACAATAGTAAGCATGTCGTAAAAAACAATGACCAAATCCGAGTCTTTACAGTTCATGCTATCTTGAACAATAGTATCGAAGGAGCCAAATGTAACAATAGGATTTATGTTGTTTATTCGTAATTGATATTCGAGCAGTTCCTTTATTGCATTGGTAGTGACATTAGCTAAAACGGTAACCTTGACTGTTGTACCACTATCCTTTTGACTCAAGATTCGATTTTGTTGTAGAATTTCAGAATATTTTAGGTTCTCCATCTTCCTGTTTTCTGACATTATAGCATGATTTGACCACCATTGATGCGGATATTCTCTCCTGCAAGAAAATCAGACTTTTCTGAAGCCAAAAAGCTTATTGCACCAGCAATATCAGAACTATTTGCTAATCGCCGAAGAGGCGTTTGAGCTGCAGTTAATAGTTTCATCTTTTCGGGTATATCTGCCGTGAGTTCAGTATTCAATAAGCTGGGTGAAACCATATTTATGTTAATCCCTTTGGGAGCAAATTCTAATGCCAGTGATTTAGTAAGACCAATAAGTGCCGACTTCGCAGTAATATAATGACTCCATTGATTATTGGGTTTGTCGGTTGCAAAACTACCGATAGTTATAATTTTCCCATATCCATTTTTTACCATACTTGGCAACACATTTTGGATAATTACCATCGTCGATTTAATATTAAACTCAAGTTGTTTCAGAAAGTCAGACCAGTCTAAATCTTCAAAACGGATATTCGGAATAATCGTTGCAACACAATTTACGAGAACATCTATTTTTTCAAAAGAACGTAGGCTTTTGGTTATTAATTCTTTTATTTCATGTTCGTTTTCGATGTCAGCTTTAACAATTATTGCTTTGCGATTATTTTTTTCGACTTCCGTTTTTATTTCTTCTGCACGTTTTTTATTGTTGTTGTAATGAATAATAATATCGAACCCATCTTTTGCTAATTGAATACATGTAGCAATACCAATACCTCCAGTGCTGCCGATAACCAATGCCACTTTTGTTGATTCTTTTTTATCTTCAATTACCATGTCGTTTGGTTGGGGTTCAATTACTTTTACTTTGGAAATACCTCTTGTAACCAATTGTTTGTTCTGGTTATAAATATCTGTTTTTAATTCAATAATTTTTTCACTGTCAATTTTCTTAATTACTTCTGCGGTGATTTTAAGATAATCTCCGACTCTAACAGGCAATAAAAATTCTAGTGATTGTGAAAACCATAATGCACCATCACCTGGTAATTTTGTACCTATAATTGTTGAAATAAATGAAGCACCGAGCATCCCATGAACAACTGGTTTCTTGAAATGAGTCGTTCGGGCAAACGTTTCGTCTATATGAAGTTTATTATCATCGCCAGTTAGCTCAACAAATTTCTCTATATCAGCAGGTGTTATTTCATGAAATAATTCTGCAATTTCTCCAATTTTAATCTCATCATATTTCATATTTCTCTTACTTATTGTATTGGTTTATAATGGTAACAATCTGTGTTGTCTGTTCTATTGTTTGAACAGGACTTATCGGCAAACTGAGTACTTCATTTGCTATTTGTTCTGTTATTGGAAAACTCTGATTGTTCCATTCTTTGTAACATGCTTGTTTATGAGGAGGGGTTGGATAATGAATAATGGTTTCTATTTCATTATCCAATAACTGTTTCCGTAATTGATCGCGGTCTTTTGTCCGGATCACAAATGTATGCCACACATGATCGGAAGACGATATATCAACGTGAGGTAAAACTATATTTTTGTTTGTAATGTTTTCAATATAGTATTTAGCAATGATTCTCCTTTTATGATTATCAGTATCAAGATATTTTAATTTAACACTTAAAATAGCAGCCTGTATTTCATCTAATCGGGAATTTACTCCTTTGCAGATATTCTCGTATTTTTTTTCAGAACCATAATTCCTCAGAGCCCGACAAATTTTTGCTAATGTATCATCGTTTGTTGTGATTGCTCCTCCATCACCTAATGCTCCAAGATTTTTACCCGGATAAAAACTAAATCCACTTGCATCGCCCCAGTTGCCGGCTTTCTTGTTCTTATAGATTGCACCATGAGCCTGTGCACTATCTTCAATAACTTTTAAATTATACTTTTGGGCTATGTCGGTAACCGTATCCATTTCCACCATTCTGCCATAAAGATGAACAGGCATTATAGCTTTTGTCTTTGAGGTTATTTTTTCTTCAATTCTTGTACAATGTATATTAAAAGTATTACTATCAGGTTCTACTAAAACAGGAATCAAGTTGTTTTGAGTAATAGCTAAGATAGTTGCTATATAAGTATTTGCAGGAACAATAATTTCGTCACCGTAGTCCATTATTCCCATCTCTTTGTATGCACGAATAATGAGTATCAGAGCATCGAGACCGTTTGCAACCCCGATACAATGTTTAACTCCGATATATTCTCCGAATTTTTTTTCAAACGTTTTAACCTCATTACCAAGCAAATACCAACCTGAATCGATAACTCGAGTAATAGATTCATTTATTTCGGATTTATATGTCAGATTTATATGTTGTAAATCAAGAAAGGGTATCATCGCTTAATCCCATTTTAAGTAATTCATCTTTGGTAAGTTTTCTTATTAATCGAGCTGGATAACCTCCAATAACGGAAAAGGAGTCAAAACTTTTGTCGACAACACTGTTTGTCGCAATAATACAAAATGCACCTAAGGTGACATTGGGCATAATTATGGTATCAGCTCCTATCCAACAATCATTTCCGATTTTCACTGGTCCAATCTGTATTGGAAATATTTTTTGTAACATCGGTGATGCACTGGGACCGGAATCGGTCATAATATTTACATGCTGAGCAATGCTAACTTTCTCACCAATTGTAATTGATGCGTTATATCCATTTATTATTGACATCATTGCAATAACGCTGTTTTCTCCAATAATGACAGGATGTCTTTCTGAACCATATATACTACAGAGTTTGGCAATTTTTACGTTATTTCCAATCGTTATATTATTTATAGAAGTACTGGGGTCAATATTTACATTTTCACCAAGTATTATATTCGATGTAATCATTGTTTTATTGATTAATAAATGCTTTAATAACTTCTCTAAAATAGTCTAAATCGCTAAATGTTAGATTCTGATGAACAGGAATAAAAAAACTTTCTTCACCATAAAACACACTACATTGTATTCCGTGTTTGTACAAAAATAGTTTTAATTCGGGATAATTTATCTGTTTTTCACTTTTAAACATATAAACACCCGGAATAATTTTATTAGTAATTTCAAATCGAGGAGTAATGTCTAATTCATTTAGAATACTTGTAAGATACTGATAATTCTGAATTCTTGATTCTCTGATTTTTGTTGAATCTTTTACATAGTAAGAAAGACAGTTTTTAATATATTGAAGTTCAAAATGGTCAACCGAGTTCTCAATTTTACAGTTACTATTGGAAACTAAAAGACCACCATATTGAATTGGAACTATTTTAGGGAAACTATAAATGGCAAAGTCTCCAATTCTACCAGTCATTGCATTTTCATCCTGCGAGAAAAATGAATGTGCACAATCTTCAATTATTGGCAGATTATACTTCTTAAGAGCTTCACTATTTTTGTATGGAAAACCAAATTCGTGATTGACAAAGATGACTTTGGTATTTGATTCAATAGTTCTTGACCATTGACAAAATTTTTCGATTTCACGAGTTACACAACTACTGATGTAGACATTTCCTGATGTTGTTAAAATAGTTACGCAATCAGTTGGTTTTAATTGAAAATGGTTTAATGCAAGAGAAATAGCTTCACGTCCACTCGAAGTATAAGAAAAATGATTATGACCAAAACGATGTAAAAAATATTCATCAATATAATGTGATTTTGGGAACTCCTTATTTTTAATAATATTAGAAGTAGAAAATGGAGAAATTTTATAATCTGGCAGTAATTCGTATGGGGGATTAATTATAAAACCATTTTTAATCATTGCAATCAAATGTTATTGTATATGTATCATAACAAACTCCATTTCCACCAAATTCTTCTTTCGATTTTATCAAGGCTTCATTTAAATATTGTCCATTATTTTCTGTTGAAATTCCAAAATCGAACCATTTAAATCCAGAACTATAAGAGTTTAAAAATTCTATAATCATAAAATCAAGAACACGTAAAATTCGCCCGTTTTCTGTTGTTGTAATATATTGAGCATGAATAGTTTTTTTGTCATAAAAAAGTATCATACCTCCTAGAACTTCAGATTCATATTTTGCAAAAAACATTGAAATGTTTTTTGGGAAATTATTTGCCAATAATTCCATTTCAAGTGCTGTGTGAACTGCATTTTGATTATATTTTTCAGATAGACGTCTATTAGACATTTCAAAAAAAAGATTAAAATCATTTGATTTTTCAAGGATAATCCCCCTTTTCTGAGCATTTATATGACCTCTTCTTCTATTTCCTTCAATGTGACAATCTTCTAAATCAATAATTGTTGAAATATCTCTACGACTTAATGTTGCATTGTTAAGAAATAAAAAATATAAATCTTCCTGAGCTGGTAGTTTGTGGTAAAAAAAAGGAATAGCTTTATATTGTAATGTTTTGATGTTATTATCTTTCAAAAAAGTAATAAATATTTCGAAAATCGCAAGCATCTTTGTACTATTCATCTTTTCGCCAACTAATATACTCCCATAGGTTAAACCTCCATGGGATACGACTGTTCTATTGTCGTAAATGTTGGCAGGGAATAAGGCTATGAGTTTATTGTTCTGATAGAAAAGTAAAGAATAATCATTAAATCGACTTTTATGATAGTCCATAAAATTCCTATAAAAAAGGAATGTAGCATTTTTTGAATTCTGTATAAATGTATCCCAATCTGATTTATATTCCTGGGTATATTGTTTTATTTCAAACATTTTTTTTTGCTAAAAAATCTTCGTAGTTTCTGTAATAATCGCCTTCGCTAAAAAGGTTTGACGCAAGCACAAGACAAACTGAATTTGATGAAAAATTATTCAACTCACGCCAAGTCATCTTGGGAACATATAATCCGTAATAGGATCTATTAAGATGATAGCTGGTCTTGGATGTCCCATCATCTAATATAACATCGAAACTACCACTAATTGCAATGATCAGTTGTTCGAGTTGCTTATGAGCATGTCCACCACGTTCAGCTCCTCCGGGAACATCATATAAATAATAAACCCTTTTAATATCAAATGGAATTTGATTACAAGATTCAATAACGCTCAAATTCCCTCTATTATCTCTAATTTGTGGAAGGTCTATAATATGTGCTTGGATAAAATCCATATACTTTCTATATTCGCTTACGCAAAGCTATAAAATTTAATGAATGTAATGTGATAATTTGTATCGAAATCTATATTATAGCTTTACTCACTCTCGTTTTAGCTCTTATTTCCTTTTCCCGAAAATATAGAATATATTTGCTTATTACTTTATAAATAAGAATGGTTGATATCCCAGTAACTGTATTAATGCCTGTTTACAATGCCGAATTGTATCTTCGCGAAGCAATTGAAAGTATATTGAATCAGACATTTACAGATTTCGAATTTCTTATTATTAATGATGGATCCACCGATTCGTCAAAAGACATAATAGCATCATATCAAGATTCGAGAATTCGCTATGTCGAAAATGAATCGAACTTAAAGTTGATTGCCACTTTAAATAGGGGGATTGATTTAGCCAAAGGTACATATATTGCAAGAATGGATGCCGATGATATCAGCATATCGACGAGACTTGAAAAACAGGTTTATTTTTTAGAAAATCATTCTGAATATGTATCATGTAGCTCTTGGGTCGAAACTTTTAAGGAAAATGGAAAATCGAGCTTTATAAAATATGAGGAAAATCATGAGCTAATAAGAATAAAGTCTCTTTATCAGAATCATTTTTGTCATGGGGCTTCTCTTTTTAGAAAAGATGTCGTAAAAGCATTAAATTTACGTTTCGAAAATAAATTTATTCATGCTGAAGATTATTATTTCTTCGTAAAATTATCGGAAAATGGTAAGCTCTATAATATTCAGGAAACCTTGTTAAGAGTTCGTCAACACGATAGTAATGTATCAATTTTAAGTCGCAATATTCAATATGAGAACTCTATAAATGTTATAAAATATCAATTAGCTCAATTAGGGTTGCATACAGATGACATAAACTTTGATTTATATTTTCGTTTTTTTAACTCTAACTTTGATTTAAATAAAGAAGAAATAGATACGATAGAACGATTTATAATAGAAGTAATAGAAACGAATATTAAAACCAATTACATTCAACAAGACGTATTATTCGATTTCCTTGCGGAAAAATGGTTGTCCTTGTGTCTAAATTCAACAAATACCGGATATTGGATTTATAATAAATGTAACAAATCGATGTTGTCAAAACAGGGTCGGATTACTAAATTTGGGAATTTTAAAATGATTATAAAATCAATTTTAAAGATTTAATCTGATGTTACATATAAAAAAAGTTTATACTGAAGATTTTGAAGCAGTTCTAAAACTACTTGAGTTATTTGGGAATAAGGATATTGATAAAGAACAGTGGCGACGATTATGTAATCCAGTTTGCAATAAACTTGCAAATGATTTTTTTGGATTTGCCTTGGTTGATGAAACTAAAATTATTGGATTTATTGCAGGTATTCAAAGTCAGAGAGTAATAAAGGGTAAAACTCACCTTTTTTGCAATATTAGCAGTTGGATAGTACATCCAGATTATAGAAACGGGAAAAAGGGTTTGTTACTTTTAGATGCTCTTATGAAAATCGAAAATGTTACATTCTATGTTCTTTCTCCAGTAAAACATACGTTAGGATACTATGCTCTTTGGGGGTTTAAAGAAAATACTACAAAATATAAGACTCTATTACCATTCCCCGCGGTAAAAAATATATTTATTAAATCTCATCTATTAATTAATGATGTCCAAATTTATAATGTATTAAATGATGTCGATCGTGACATTTTCAATGATCACCAACTTCCAGGTGTCTTTCATGTTTTGTTCTTTTATAAAAAGGAATATGTATATAGTATTATTAAACCTACATTATATTCATCTTATGTTTTAAATAGTTCTTTTATTATTAGATTTTTTACAAAAGCATGGTTTAAAATTTTTACAAAAGATTTTTTTAAATCGAATATACAACTTGGCTTAGTTCATTACACAAATAATCCCAAACTCTTTTCCGAAAATATAGGATTATATAATTATAAAATATGTAAGAAAATAGAGGTGAAAGGATTAAGCGTAAATGATAAATACCTGTCAACCAAATCGGTATTGTCTATTAAAAACAATATTAATTATGCGGGACTTTATAAATCGAATGAACTTAGTCAAGATGATTTTGATACACTTTATTCAGAACTAATACTTTTAAATTTAAAACACTTTCAATTATGAGTTTTATCAAGAATAAAGCACTAGGCCTTTTTGTAAAAACAAACGGATTCCTTTCGAAGCAGTTATTTGGAGGTAACGGAATTGTTTTAATGTTCCATCGTGTAAGACCACAAGAGTTAATGTCGAAGTTTGAACAAAACAGACGGTGGGAAATTACACCGGAAAAACTAGAAAACATTATTCAGTTCTTTAAAAGAAATAATTGTCAGATTATCTCTGCTCATCAAATTAGTGATTATGTTAATTCTCCAAATAACAAACCATTTGTTGTCTTTACTTTTGATGATGGATATTCTGATAATTTAGAGTATGCATATCCGATTTTTAAAAAATATAATGTTCCCTTTACAATTTTTGTTACAACTTCGTATGTTCAAGGAAGACGTTACCCGTATGAATTTTTGATAGAGAATTATTTAAATGATGGTTGCAACTTTTCATTTAATTATAAAAATACAGAATACACATACAAAGACCTTAATGAGAACCAAAAGTCAAAAGTGTTTTCGCAGATATATAAAATAGTCAAAGAAAATAATAACAATATTGATCTTGATTGTACACTACAAACTCTTTTCGGAGATTATTTAAATACAAATTATAAAACAATTAAAATAATTGAGCCTCAAACTATTTGTAGTTTAAGAAATGATGCTGTTGTTTCATTTGGTCTTCACACCGAGAATCATTACGTTTTATCGCAATTAACATATCCGGCACAATTGAATGAGATAAACAATTCATTAGATTATTTAAAGAGTTTGAATGTAGATATACATTCAACAATGGCCTATCCTTATGGAGGAGAAAATGATATAAATGGTGACACTTTAAAAATTATAGAAAGTGCAAAAATTAAAAATTGTTTTACAACATGGCCAGGAAATGTTTCCAAAAATATTCCCCCCAATTTATATCCAAGATATTGTGTGGATTCGAAAACCGATGAACAAGAATTAACATATTTATTGAATGGGATTCGACATTTTTCCTATAATGGGTTTTCAAGAAAAACAGTAATGGGAAGACGTTTTGTATATTGTGATGATGATTAATTGAATGATAGAATGACCAATATTGAAAGAAATATAGAATTACTTAATGAATATTACGATAAAATATATGTAATAATTATAGAACGAAATATTCAGGAAAGGCTTGATAAAATAAACGAATCTCTTAAAGGATTGAAATTTGAATTGTTCAAAGGTGTTGACGGTCGTTTATTGAGTGAAACGGAGAAGGCAGAAATATATAATCACCAAAAATCGTCGACAAGTATGGACGACTATTTTAGATTCCGCTATCACAAATCGGATTTAAGTGGCTTAAACATTGGTAATATTGGATGTTCGAAGTCGCATACAAACATATATAAAGATATGATTCGAAACGATTATAAGAAAATTTTAGTTTTGGAAGATGATGCCCGTTTTGATGGTAAAAATTGTGGACTTATTTCGAGTATTTTAGAGGCTATTCCCCAAGATACTGATTTATTTTACTGGGGTTATAGATGGTATGATTGCGAAAGCTTTTTATCACGATTGAAACGAAAATATATAATCCCTTTGTGTTTGTTTTTGAAAAAAAAGGATGTTAACCAATATATCTTGGAAAATAGAATAAAATATCCGAGAAAATATAAAAAGAATATTTGGCACGCCGGTTTTCATGCCGGTACACATGCTTATGCAATTAATCAAGAGACTGCAAAAAAGGTACTTGCAGTAAACGATCCCGTAATTTTTGCAGCCGATTCTGCACTTTCATATCTTGTTAAAAATAAAAAAATAAAAGCGTATATTGCAGTTCCCATGATTTTTAGGGAAGATCAATCATTAACTTCATCGATATTGTATTCATGAAATTAAGTGTTTCCATAATAACATATAATCATCAGAATTATATTGAAGAAGCAATAGAAAGTGCTTTAAAACAACAAACAAATTTTGATTATGAAATCGTTGTGTCTGATGATTGTTCAACAGATAAGACAGCTGAAATAGTAGAAAAAATAGCTGCAACTACTACAAAGATCACGTTTATTAAAAGGACACAAAACGTAGGAATGGTCAGAAATGCATTAGAAACGATTTCAATGTGTAAAGGTGAATATATTGCTTTGTTAGAAGGTGATGATTTTTGGATTGATACTTACAAATTGCAAAAACAGGTTGATTTATTAGATCAGTATCCCGAAGTTGTGTCTTGTTGTACAAATGGTGTTTCTTTTGTTGATCGATTTTATGACAAAAGACAAAAATTCTATGATACAAAATTAAAACCACCGGCACTTTTCGATCTTGATTATCTAGTAAATAGCAATGTATTTATTCATAGTAATACTCGCGTATTTCGAAAATCGGTGCATCCAACAGTTTTTCCAAATGGATTATTTGAGGCATCAAATTGGGATTGGGCGTTGAGTCTTATTCATGCACAAAAGGGGTCTGTTGCATATATTGATGATGTTACTTTTGCTTATCGTAGACACGAAAATGCTTTGATTAACTTTAAGAATTATAAAAAGACATTTAAAAGTGGTCTCGTTTTGCTTGATGGATTGAATAAATATTTTGATTATAAATATGATAAAGTATTTTCTCAAAAATATTGGCATTTTCAAGAATTGTCGTTTCTTTATTTGAAAGATCGTAATGTCTTACTGTTCCTTTTTTATATTTTAAAGTCATTGTTTAATAAACCTATTAGGACGAAAAAGGAATATAAAGATATTGCATGGGCAATTATGGATAGTATCTTTAAAAGATAAAATTTATGGGCAAATCTTTTTATATCCTTGAATAATAAAATGAATGGAGAACACTCCGTGTTGAATTGATGAGTAAAAGTATTGAATATTATAAGGCATTAGATACATTAAGAGCGATTGCTGTCTTTCTAGTTCTGCTACATCATTTCTTGCCAGATACGAAAATAGGAAGTCTTAATTTTGGTTTTTATGGAGTCGATTTGTTTTTTACAATTTCAGGTTTTTTGATTACATCCATTTTACTTAATCAAAAGTATTCAGTAAAAGCTTTGTCTCGATCAAAATTTTTATCAACCTTTTATATTCGAAGATGTTTAAGAATATTCCCAATATATTTTTTGTTCCTTTTTTTCTTATTTATAGTACAAAATAGTACAAAAATAAAATATTGGGATCATCCCCAAATTATCTATTATTTGACTTATACAACGAATCTATTATTTTTTAAATCGGGATTCCAAAATTCGTTACTAAACCATTTATGGTCATTAGGTGTTGAGGAACAATTCTATTTATTATGGCCGTTGGTTATTGTCTTTGTAAAGAAGGAGCATTTAGTATATTATATATTAATGTTTATTGTAGTGGGCTTTTCTACTAATATTGTTGGGAAACTATATAATATTAGCAATATTCGATTTTTGCCTTTTTCAAATTTTCATACACTTGGAATAGGTGTTTTATTAGCATATTTTATATTTACAAAAAACGAGCAATTAGAAATGTTTAGAAAGCATATTAATAGCATTACTATAATTTCTATTTTGTTGTTTTCAATAAACTATTATGTTATTCAAAAGCAATGTGATTATAATTGGATTGGAACGTTGTTAAATGAACTTATAATAGTTTTATTTACATTCTTTTTAGTTTATAGGTTTATTATTGAATTCCATGGAATTTTGGGAACAATATTTAATCTTAAATATTTCCGTTTTATAGGTAAAATTAGTTATGGAATTTATATATACCACAAGATTATTCCGGCATTTTTAAGTTCCATATTTTATAAATTGGGCTATAAAATGGATCAAGGATATATCTATTTTGTAATTTGTGTATTTGTTACAATATTGGTTTCAACACTTTCGTGGTATTGTATTGAAAGTCCAATATTACAATTGAAAAATCGGTACGATTTCTAAAATGAGTGTAATGGTTCAACCTTTTTTCTCCATAATAGTTCCAACGTATAATCGAGTGCATTTTCTGACTAAAACGATAGAGAGTGTTTTACATCAAACGTTTACTGATTGGGAACTGATTATTGTCGATGATGGATCAACTGATAATACAAAAGATTTGGTTGGTAACTATCTGGATACCCGTATCCGATATGTGTGGCAAGAAAACCAGGAACGAAGTGCTGCACGGAACTATGGAATAGCTATTTCACGAGGACAATATATTTGTTTCTTAGATAGTGATGATTATTTTCTTGAAGATAGACTTGCCGTATTTTATAAAGAAATTGAAAGACGCGAATTTCCCAAAATATTGTTCTATACAGGGATACTTTTTGAGACAAATGGTGAGTTTGAAAAAAAAATAGAATGGCCGAATGTTTATAAATCAATGATGGATTATGTTGTTTACAATGTTATTGGAAATCCACAGGTGTGTGTGCATCGGGAAGTATTAAAACAACATAAATATAATGTAAAATTCACTATTGCTGAAGATATGGAGCTATGGGTTCGAATAATTCATGCAGGATTTCCATTGATTTATCTCGACTATTTTAATGTTGTAGCAACAAATCATGATGAACGATCGGTGAATATTAGTTCTGTGAATCACTATGCAAAGATGATATCACTTTACAAATATATGTTCAAAAAATCACATCCCGGGTATAACGTTTCAATTTATATGAAATATTTTGTAATGAGTAACGCTTATTATGGTCAGGCAAGATATTTTATTTATAATAATAAAAAATATCAAGCCATTATCAGCTTGATTCGATCTATTCTTTTATTTCCTCAAAGTGAACAAACCCAACATAAAGTTTTTCTATTATCGAAACTGCTATTTATAAAAAAAAATAAATGTAAAGATCTTTTTCGTTTTATTGGAGGTGCATGAAAACAACTGAAAATTTTGGGATTATTATTACCTGTTATATTGGTGATTACTTTTTAACAAAAGGATTGCTTGCAAGTATTAATCATTTTATGCCACAAATATCTATCTGTATTATACAAGATGGTGAATTTCCGACAGAGGCAGAGAAGCATGTGTATAATATACAACATGTCATAAAAAAAATAAATGTAAAAGATGCTTTTTTGCGTGAAAATTGTTTCGGATCACGTTGTACAAATATGATTGCTTTTTGGGAAAGCCCCTTTGATCGATTTTTGTATATAGATTCTGATACAATTGTTTGGGGTGATATCATTGAAAAATTGCAGTATAATGATTCTGATTTTATTCATAATGTACCACATGAAATATATACCGATTTTATCATTCAGCAGCAATATTTGAATTATAAAAGACTTTTTAAGCATATTAAACCAATATCGATAATCGATCATCATTTTTTCAATGCGGGGGTATTTATTGCTCGAAAAGGTATTTTTGATTTAGCATTATATAAGGAACTTTTTGGGTTATGGAAAACTGATAAGAAATTATTTGGTCCCGAACCTCAAGGATTTATAAATTATATGGTTTTTCGCTTAGTCGAAGAAAATAAAATCAAAGTTCAAGAATTTCCCTTACAAACAATTGTTCCTATTTTCGATAGGGAATATTTGACGAATAGATATTCAAACATTTCGAACATCAGCAGTCCCACTATAATTCATTGGGCAGGCAAAAAGCCACTTTTTTTAAATAAAGAGTTAGTCTATTCTGACGTTGCTATATATTTTAGGAAACAAAATCTGAAAGATATTGGAAGTCTGGCGGTTCTTTGTAAAACACTTTTTTTTAGATATGAAGAATACAAAAATCTATTAAGGATTTATTTTAAAGGATCAATATTTAACTACTTTAAATCAAAATGTAAACAAATATATATTCAAAAAGTCAGAAGAGTAATAAATAAAGTTAAATGGAGAGTTTTTCCTTTAAATCAATCTTCGCGGTTAAAAGAATTGAAGAAAATAAAAACACAAGATATATATCCAAATGTAGAAACAATAGATGAAACCATTAATCGAATTGTCACAGAACGAAAATCGATTGCTCGATATGGAGATGGTGAATTTAGTTTATGTTACGATAGGAGTATCTTTTTCCAAAAGAAAGATTTACAGTTACGGTATCGATTAAAATCAATTTTAGGTTTTGTTGAAAATAAGCATTGTTTAATTGCAATCCCGGAGTTTAATCCAGATGATTTATATCCATTTTGGATAGATTATTGGTATGAAAATATGCAAGATATTTCAGACATAATAAAAGCTAAAGCAGTGTATCCTAATATGGGAATTAGTCGACAATGTACCATTGAGCAAATAAAAGCCTTGTCGAAAGTTTGGGAAAATCGGAATGTGCTATTTGTATATGGAGAAAAGGGGCGTTTTTCATTATCGCATCCAATTTTTCAAAACATAAAATCGTTTGATGAAGTTTTAGGGCCGGCACGAAATGCGTGGTCGGAATATGACAAAATTCAAATGGACGTTATAAATAAAGCTTGCAAAATAGATGATCCCTTAATTATTATTTCTTTGGGACCAACAGCAACTGTTTTGGCGTATGATTTATCTAATTTAGGGTTTCAATCGCTTGATATTGGTCATATTACAAATGTATACGATCGGTTGATGGGTTTTGGAGGAAGACCTGAAGATATTAAATAAATGAACCTTAAGTATAAAATTAAACATATAATCGATTCTGTTTGTTGGACGAAACTCAATAGTCACCCAGCATTTCAGTATATTCATAAAAGAAGTGAAAAACCGTTTGAAAATTATATTCCAAAGTTTGAAAACGAAATATTAAATGCTTCTTTCTTAGATGATAATGTCAAATGGTTTCACAATGAATTTATACTTGAATTACAACAACCTGCAATTATAGAACCTGATTTTGGAAATGTAGTTATTGGTTTGAATAAAATTGTAGAGCAATCGATATTTTATCCTCAATTAACGCCCTCGTTTTTGAAATATTTTATTAACCGATTTTTTACTAAAACGCAAAAAATTGATGAGGCGTTGTTATTAGATGTGTGTGTTGGCGATAATTATTTTCATTTTTTTTCTGATGTTATTAATAAATTATGGATATATGAAAAATACGTTCAGGATAAGGATCTAGCTGTTATTATAGGTGAAAAAATATTTGATATGGAGTATTTCCAATATATAATAAAACTCGATTCTTTGAAAAATATCCGGTGGATTATTCTTGGGAAGAATAATTATCTTAAAATTAATCATTTATATATAAGTAGAGTGATGCCTTATGATTTGAATCATTGGGCTAAAACAATAGCGTTATTCAATTTGAAGACGAATAAACATAGACGTATATTTCTTACACGGTCAATAGAATCAGGTCGGTTTTTATCAAATTTTGAAGAAATAATTCCAACTTTGCTGAAATATAATTTTGAAATTATTGATACAATGGGAACGTCTATAGAATATCAAAAGGATATATTTTCAGAGTCTGATTTTGTTATTGCCGTTCATGGGGCAGGAGAAGCCAATTTGATGTTTTCGTATAAAAATAACCCCAAGTTGATAGAAATTCATCCCTCAAATCGAATAGCTTGTCATTATTATTGGCTTTCAATAATGTTTAACACCCGGTATGATTGTGTTGTCGGTGGTGAATTAAAAAAAGATACAAAAGTCAATGCAACAAGTTTTATTCTAAATCCTTTAATGCTTGAAAAAGTAATTCAGAAAATGAACAATTGATTGCCGAAATATAGAACAATTTCCATGTGTCAGACATTTACATTCGAAAGAATCTCAAAAGAAAAGCTCTCTGATTTTTATACATTATTTAAAGTCAGAGCAAAGGATTATAGTTTTACTTTTTTTTGTAAAAAATATGATACTGAATGGACAGGCAAGGAATTCATTGGGGTAATTGGTTATGACAAATTAAAGAATCCGATAGCACATGTTGCCGCATTCCCTATGCCAATAGAATTAGAAGGTAGAAAATATCTAACATGCCAACTTGGTGATTTAATAATTCATCCGGATCATCAAAGAAAAGGCATTTTCCCAATGTTAATGGACAAACTCAATATAATTGCCAAAGGAGAAGGAATTGATTTTTTACATGCCAGTCCAAATCAACAAGCCGATTCTCGTTTTAGCCAAAATGGTTGGATGTGTTTTGATAATTTCAAAATATATACATTTAAAACAAAATGCGTTCCATTAAATAAATTTACAAATAAATATAAGTTATTACCATTGCACGATTTATACATTAAAGGCGTGTTGTGCCTATTTGGGAATAAAAGGACTGCATTTAAAAATTCAGTTATTGAACATGGGATTGGTGGATTGATCCGAAGTCAGGGTTATAGTAATTATAAAAAATATACGTACAATTATATTACTTCAATAAATGGCTTTAAAATTTGGTGGAAAATAGATGATGGTTTGTCTGTGGGTGATGTAGCACGGTTTGCTCCCTCAAGATTAAACGCATTTTTCAAGACATTACGTTTTTTATGTTTTATTTTTGGGTTTCATAATTTTAAAATTATAACGACTAATAACACATATATTGATACATTATTGAAAGATACTTATTCATTTGAAAAAGGGAATAATATATTTTTTTATGACATATCGTCTGGGCTGGATTTCTCTAAAATCAAATTCATGCAATCTGATTTGAATACATTTTAATGAACTCATGGGGAATCAACAACTTAAAATATTATTTTGTGTACAGTGTCTTGGTAAGGGTGGTGCTGAACGATTAATTTTAGATATTTGTAATCATTTGAATTCGAGATCAGATGTGGATTATTTACTCGTTAGTTTTTCACAATTAAACGAATATAACACACTAAGTAAGACCGTTAATTTGAAATATTGTGATGCACAGATTTCTCTATCTATTTTTAAAAGGAACAAGATCAATATTCAGTCTTGGCAACATATTATTTCCGATTTTAAACCTGATGTTATTCATAGTAATGTCTATTTTTGTGAATTACTGACTCGGGAAATAATACTTCCCAATGTAAAATATTTCACACACTGTCATAACAATATGCCGGAATTCGCATCTTTTGGAATAAAAACACTTTTTAGTAAAAATTTGCTGACGAAATGGTATGAAAAAAAAAGGATCGAAAAGCGATATAAACAATGTAACAATAAGTTCATTGCTATCTCTAAAGATACCTTTAATTATTATAAAAAGAATCTTGCAGAATCTTTGCGAGATAATATTTACTTATTACCAAATGCTATAAATTATAATAGATTTAAATCAGATACAATTAAAGAAATTACAGGAACTTTAAATCTTATAATGATTGGTCACATGGCCGATTATAAAAATCAAATTTTCCTTATAGATGTTTTAGAATATCTTAAAAATAGGAATATTGATGCAAAACTTACACTTCTTGGAGATTGGAGAGATCTTGGTGCTAAGATATTGGAAAAGGCAAAACAAAAAGGTCTTTCGGATTGTTTAGAAATGCCCGGAATTGTTGAGAATGTTGAATCCTATTTGTCGAAACAATATATTTATGTTCATAGTGCATATTACGAGCCATTTGGTCTTGTGCTTTTAGAAGCGATGGCAGCTGGTTTGCCGGTGGTTTGTCTTGATGGTGGCGGGAATAGAGATATTATTGAAGACGGCAAAAATGGGTTTATGATTATGCATGAAAATGCTGTAGAATTTGCTGAAAAAATTATAGAACTTGCAACAAATAAAAGTGTATATAAATCGATGAGTTTGTATGCACAGGAATATGCAAAAAAGTTTGATATAAAAGAGTATGTTGACTCGTTGCTAACCCTTTATTTATAAATGTAAAAATGATATTTGTTGTCTATTTGAATGAACGAAACAGTATAAAATTTTTATATTTGAATAAAAAAGCATTGTCAATTTATAGAAAATGAAAAAGGTCGCAATTTTACAATCAAACTATATTCCATGGAAAGGGTATTTCGATTTAATAAATTTGGTTGATGAATTTATTATATATGATGAAATGCAGTATACAAAAAATGATTGGAGGAATAGGAATAAAATAAAATCAAAAACAGGCTTAGAATGGCTTACGATTCCTGTAAGACAAGAACATCTTCATCAAAAGATACAAGATACAAAGATTGTAAATAAACAATGGAATAAAAAGCATTGGAATACAATTCAAACAAATTATGCAAAGGCAAGATTTTATAGTGAATATAAATCTATTTTTGAGGAATTATATTTAAATTGTACATATCAATATTTAAGTGAAATTAATTATCATTTTATAAAAGCGATAACATTCTTATTGGGTATTCAAACTAAAATATCTATGTCGACCGATTATACATTGATAGAAGGCAAAACTGAACGATTGGTCGATTTGTGTCAACAAGCCAATGCTACTGAATATATTTCTGGGCCATCGGCCAAAGACTATATTAACGCATCGCTTTTTGAACAACAAAATATAAGGCTTTCGTGGATGGATTATTCTAATTATCTTGAATATAATCAATTGTTTCCTCCTTTTGAACATGGTGTAAGCATTATTGATTTAATTTTGAATGAGGGTTCCGATTCTAAAAAATATATGAAAAGCTTTATTAATGGGGAAAACGGTTGAATTGTCTATTGTTGCGACTATCTATAATGACTACAAATTGGTAGTCCCATTGGTAGATGAAATAGAAACACATATAAAAGGGCTGAATATTACTTACGAAATCATTCTTGTTAACGATTCTAGTACAGACTCAAGTGAATTAGAAATTAGAAACGTGTGCGACCAAAATAAAAAAATTAAAGGGATTTCTCTTGCAAGGAATTTTGGTCAACAAATTGCTATAAGTGCTGGAATGTATTATACAAAAGGGAATTATATTATAATTATGGATGGCGATTTACAAAATCCTCCATCAGAAATTCCTAAATTATATAATGAAATTTTAAAAGGGTATGATATAGTATATACTGTTGCAAAAGAGCGAGATGGTTTGACAAATTCAATTACATCAAAGTTCTTTTGGTTCTTAATTGTTAAAATATTTAATGTTTCAATAGTTAAGAATCAACTTATGATGAAGATTATGACAAATTCATTTGTTAGTAAGTATATTCAATATAGTGAAAGTATCAGAAGTGTAGAGGCAATCGTAAGAGATATTTCTTCGAATTATTCTGTATTGGAAATCAATAATAATGACAGGAAAATTGGAAGAAGTCATTACAACTTTTTAAAGCGATTTAATCTTTTTGTAGATATGCTGATAAGTTTAACAAATACGCCATTAAACATTATGATTTACTTTGGTCTTTTTATCTTTATCTGTACTATGTTTCTTATTGTATATAATTTGTATATGTATATTATAGATAAAGTGCCTCCTGGATTTACTTCGCTAGTTTTGTCAATCTGTTTCTTCGGAAGTCTCATAATTTTATTATTAGGCTTCATTGGGAGATATTTATCGAATATTTATACTGAAGTTCGAAGAAGACCTCTTTTTAATGTAAAAAATTTTTATAATCTTGATATATAGATGAATGAAAGAATAATTCAGGAGCAAAGAAAAGTTTATACCGAGACATTTAAATTGCACGGGCCAACACCACAGGGTGTTTGTTGGAATAATATTGAAACTCAAACTTTACGATTTGAACGACTGATAAAAAATATTGAAGAACATATTAATGGAGATAGTATTCATGATGTTGGGGCTGGCGTTTGTGATTTACATAAGTATTTATTGACTAAGAATATTAGACATGAATATAGTGGTACAGAGATAGTTCAAGAAATGATTGATTATTCAATGAATGAATATCAGAACATTAAATTAGTAAATCGGGACTTATTAAATGCAAATAAAAATGAAGTTTATAATTTTATTGTACTATCGGGTACATTAAATTTAATAAATAACGAGAATCAAAAAGATTGGAAAGATTATTGTTATAAATTAATCAAAAAGATGTATTTGCAAGCAGATAAGGCTATTGTGTTTAATTGTTTAACTTCTTATAAAACGTTTTCTGACCCTACTTTATTATATTTTGATCCAATTAAAATATTTGACTTTTGTGCAAAAAATCTATCGAGATTTGTAATTATTGATCATGGTTATCCATTATATGAATTTACATGTACTGTTTTTCGACCTGAATATTTATCAAAAAGCTATAACAATCAAAAATTTAATAAGTACTTTAGTGCTCTGTAATAAATGATTCCATTTAACAAACCATATATGACAGGTCAAGAGTTATCTTATATAAAAGATGCTGTTGAAAATAATTTACATATTTCAGGCAATGGAGTATTTACCAAGAAATGCCAGCAATATTTTCAAGAACGTTGGGATTTTAAAAAATGCTTGCTCACAACTTCGTGTACTGATGCATTAGAAATGTGTGCATTATTACTTGATATTAAATCGGGGGATGAGGTAATTATCCCATCATTCACCTTCGTATCAACAGCTTTAGCTTTTGTCCGTCAAGGAGCTGTTATTCGTTTTGTAGATAGTAGAGTTGATCATCCAGGAATGGATGAATCGAAAATCGAAGAACTTATTACACCAAAAACGAAGGCGATTGTTGTTGTTCATTACGCAGGAATAGCTTGTGATATGGACATTGTGATGGATATCGCAAAAAAACATAATCTTTTTGTGGTTGAAGATGCGGCACAAGCTATAGATTCTTATTATAAGGGGAAAGCACTTGGCAGTATTGGGCATCTTGGATGTTTTTCGTTTCATGAGACCAAGAATATTCAATGTGGTGAAGGTGGAATGTTATGTGTAAATGATGAACGCTTTTTAAAACGTTCAGAAATATTGTGGGAAAAGGGAACTAACAGAGCTGAATATTTTAGAGGTGAAGTAAATAAATATGGATGGGTTGATATCGGATCGTCCTTTTTACCTTCAGATATGAATGCAGCTTTTTTATGGGCACAACTTGAAAATCTTGAAAGGATTCAGTTAAGGAGAAAAGAAATTTGGAATATGTATAATCGGGAAATATCCAAGGATTTCAAATCGCCCATTATACCCGAATATGCAACTAATAATGCACACATGTTTTATCTAGTTTGTGAATCATTACAGCAACGTACAATGTTTATTGAATACCTAAAACAACAAGGTGTTTTTGCTGTATTTCACTATCAATCGCTCCATGCAAGCAATTATTATGCATCAAAACATAATGGAAGGAGTTTGATAAATTGTGATAGATATACTGATTGTCTAGTAAGATTGCCATTGTTTTATGAATTGGGGAATTCTGAAATTGATGATATAATTAAAATTGTCCTTGAATTTGATTCATAATGTGATGGAATTCCTTAAATCTTTTCTTTTATATTATACTATTTTAATAGCAACTGCTACTATTTTATATTGTATAGGTCATTTAAGTTTATTGTTTATAAAACAAGATCATTCAAATACAGCAAAATTGCTGTCGTTAAAATTATTTACGGGAATTATTGTTGCCGTTAGTCTTTTTGCGATTTTCAAAACGCACGGTAATACTATATATAGTGGATTAATCCTTTTATTATTTTTCATTCTGTATTATTATAAACGCACACAGAAAATATCTCTAGCATATATTCAACAGAATTCAATATCCTTTGAGCTTAAAGAGATGCTCTATCTCATTGTTGTGATAGGTGTCATGGTTTCCTTTTTCTCTTTTTTATTTGGATGTTCTTTTGACCATTCAGATGGACTTTATGACTTTTCATATTATGCTGCGTTAAGTAATACGTTACATAGTCATGGTGTAGAAGGAACTGATTTTTATGTCAATATGCCTGGTAATACATTAGGTTCGGTCCCCGTATTTTATCATTATTTTGAATTATGGTTTACTGCCATTATTCAATCATTATTTAAGATAACTGCTTTTAATGCTCTTGTATATGTTGTTCAACCTTTCCTTTTTTCTTTAATTATTCTTTTAGCAAAAGCATATATAATTCAAAACGATATTCATAAAAACAAATTTGTTTTATTGGCAGTTCCGTTCTTAATTATTATACTCTCGTCAAATGCGACGTTTTTAAATATATTTTTACCTCATAATCATTTGCGATTTATAACAACTCAACTTGTATATTATTTTAACATAAAATTATCTGTTATATATATATGTTTGTTTTGGGTAATGTTAAATAAAGATAATTGTTGGTTTGAAAAATGTATCCCTTTAGGGATTCTTTGTATCCTTTTCCCAACGACACTACCTGCAATTATTGTGGGAAGCTTTTGTTTTTTATTTTATCTTCGAATTATCGAGAAACAGTCATTCTCATGGATTAATCTTTTATATATTATCGCTCCAGCTGTTTATATTGCATTTTTCTATTCTATCCAACACAATGTTATTCTAGGATCACATAAGGTTGAAATTAGTTCTATTCTTATTAATAATCTAATACATTATTCCCTTCTTGATTTAAAAAAAATTATTGGAGATACCTTTTATTTCTATGGTGCATATCTGTTGTATCTGTTGCCACTATTTTTTATATTAAAAGACCATCGTAAGATGGGAAGGTCACAATCATCAAGACAATTAGTAGTGTTTATTATAATTCTTTTTATTGTAACGACGGTTGCTCATTCACTTACTTTTGGAATATGGGATGCCGATCAATTTCAAAAGAATTTGTTTATCCCCTTCTTTAATATTCTATGTTTTATAATACTTCTTTTATTATTTAAAGAAAAGGGACATATTATACTATTTAGTATTTATATTGCTTTAAATATTTTTACACTCTGTTTATTTTTACATAAAGGGCTAGATTCAAAAATGATAGATAAAACATATCAAAATCGAATTTTAAATAGAGAGTTTGCCGAAAAGGCTTTTACGTCTGTTTCTATTAAAAATAGATCTAGTTATAGAAGCCTTTCTGATAAATATATTGACTTTGTCATACCGTATCCATCATTACGTCGATTTACTGATTCATATTATCCAGTATGTTTATTTGTATTTGAAATTCCACAAACAAATGTTGATATTGAATCAGAACTAACAGGTCAAAGTATTCAGGCTTCTCCCTTTTATCGTTTTGCCGGTGATACAGTAGGGAAATCAATTGATTCATTAAAAAGAAAATATATCGAAAAATATAAGATTGATTATTTGTTTTTAGAAAAGGGTAATTCATTCAATGAAGTTGTGAAATCGTTACCTGTTGAAAAAAGAATTAGTTTTGAAGATGAACCATACGAAATTATTAAATTCAGATGGAAATAGTATGCTATTGCAAAATATTCAAATGGTTGACCTAAATAGTCAATACAAAAAAATAAAAACACAGGTGGATGCGGCGATGCAAGAAGTGATTGATAGCTCGGCGTTTATCAATGGTAAAGCTGTAAAAACGTTTGAACACACATTGGCAACATATTTACAATCGAAATATGTGGTAGCTTGTGCTAACGGAACTGATGCTTTGCAAATTGCTCTAATGGCATTGGAATTGCAACCCGATGATGAAGTTATTGTTCCCGCATTTACCTATGTTGCGACAGCCGAAGTGGTTGCTCTTTTAGGTCTTAAACTTGTGATGGTTGATGTAGAGAAAGATAGTTTCAATATTTCGGTCTCATCGATTGAAAAGGCAATTACTTCAAAAACCAAAGTAATTGTTCCTGTTCATTTATTTGGACAAAGTGCCGATATGGAAGCAATTATGTCGTTGGCAAAGAAACACAATCTTTGGGTTATCGAAGATAATGCACAATCGTTAGGTGCGGAATATACTTTTTCTGATTCAAAGACTTATAAAACAGGAACAATTGGTCACATCGGATGTACATCGTTTTTCCCTTCAAAAAATCTAGGATGTTTTGGCGATGGTGGAGCTCTTTGTACAAACGATGAGATCCTTGCCGAGAAGCTCAAAATGATTGCAAATCATGGGCAAAAAGTCAAATATCACCATAGCATCATTGGTTGTAATTCACGTCTAGATGCTTTGCAGGCTGCAATTTTGAATGTTAAAATAAAATATTTAGATGAATATTTGCAAGCACGTCGAGATACCGCATTATTTTATGATGATGCATTAAAAAATAGTCATTTGTTCGATCTTCCTGCTCGATCGAAAGATACTAAACACACGTTTAATCAATATACGATTAAAGTAAAAGACGGGAAACGTGGAGCATTGCAAAAATTTCTTTCTGAAAATTCTATTCCAAGTATGATTTATTATCCGATACCACTTTACAAACAAGACGCATTTAAAAAATACGTAACTTGCAATTTCGAATTGAATAATACGGAATTGCTGTGTAATTCGGTTCTATCAATTCCAATTCATACAGAAATGAATTATGAAATTTTGAATTATATTGTTGAAACACTAAAGAAATTTAATGGATAATAAAGATTATTTTGTTCATGAATCGGCAATAATAGACGAAGCATGTTCTATTGGTAAAGGGACAAAAATTTGGCATTTTTCGCATATAATGTCTAATTGTTCAATAGATGAAAATTGTAATATTGGTCAAAATGTCGTGGTGTCACCAAATGTTGTTTTAGGCAAAAATGTGAAAGTCCAGAACAATGTTTCGATTTATACGGGAGTGATTTGTGAAGACGATGTATTTCTGGGACCTTCAATGGTTTTTACAAATGTTACGAATCCACGTTCGGCTGTAAATCGAAAAAATGAATATAAGCAGACAATTGTAAAAAAAGGTGCAACAATTGGTGCAAATGCGACTATTGTCTGTGGTCACGATATAGGTCGATATGCTTTTATTGGAGCTGGAGCTGTTGTTACTAAAACGATAGCTGATTATGCATTAGTCATAGGAAATCCTGCCCGACAAGCGGGTTGGGTTAGCGAATACGGTCATAAACTGCATTTCGATGCCGAAGGTAAAGCACACTGTCCTGAAACCAAAGAATTGTATCAATTAAAAAACGGAGTGGTAACAAAATTATAGAATTAAGAATGACTGAAAAATCAAAAATACGGTTTGCTGTTATAGGTCAGGGACATATAGGTAAACGACATGCCGAAATGATACGTCGAAATGCCAATTGTGAGTTGATAGCTGTTTGTGATTGCAAGACAAAAGAAGAAGTTGGTCTTGCAGATATTAAAGAGTCATATTATAATTCTATAGATGAATTGTTGAAAAAGGAAGCTCACAATATTGATATTGTGAATATATGTGTTCCCAATGGACTCCATTATTCATATTCTATGATGGCTCTTGAATATAAAAAACATGTAGTAATTGAAAAGCCAATGGCATTATCAAAGGCTGATGCAGAAAAGATTATTTTCAAATCGCTTAATGTTTCAAAGCATGTGTTTTGTGTGATGCAGAATCGTTATTCACCTCCATCGGTATGGTTAAAAGAAATTGTCGATCAACAGATTTTAGGTAATATTTATGTTGTACAATTGAATTGCTATTGGAATCGCGACGAAAGATATTATAAACCGGGCAATTGGCATGGTACTGCCGATATGGATGGTGGCGTACTCTTTACGCAATTTTCACATTTTATTGATATAATGTATTGGCTTTTTGGAGATATTGAGAATATTCAGGCCGATTTCAAAGATTTTTGTCATCAAAAATTAACAGCCTTCGAAGATTCGGGATTTGTGACGTTTGATTTTGTTAATGGCGGAAAGGGATTATTGAATTATTCGACAGCTATTTGGAATCAAAATTTGGAATCGAGTATCACTATAATTGGCGAAAAGGGAACTTTGAAAGTTGCAGGTCAATATATGAATGAAGTGGTGTATTGCGATATAAAAGACTACACGATGCCGGAATTGGCACCATCAAATCCACCCAACGATTATGGATTATACAAAGGTTCGGCTCAAAATCATCATTATGTAATTGAGAATGTAGTGGATAGATTGTGTAATGATAAATCTATTTCAACGAATGCTTTAGAAGGATTGAAAGTTGTAGAAATCATCGAGCGGATATATGCCTTAAGAGATAAAAAACTTTTGAAAGAATGTCCGGTTTTTGTCAAAAGGTGAGAATTTGTTTTATAAAGGCTTGATAGTTTTTTTCTGCATTATACTTTTCGTCCCAGGTATTATAAGCATTTTCTTTCAGTTTTTGTTTTTGAGAATTGGAAAGATTTTTAAATTTTGAAATAGCTTCAACAATTTCATTTGTATCGGGATCAACGGATAGTAATATGCCGTTTGAATTGTCTACAATTTCAAAATTTCCACCGACATTCGTTGCTAAAACTGGGATTCCACAAGAGAAGGCTTCCATAATTGAAACAGGAATTCCTTCCGAAAGACTAATGTTTATAAAGAGTGAGATCGGAGTTTTTTCTAAAAAAGACATAACCTTTGTGTTCGACATCTGCCCCAAAAACTGATATTTGGCTGGTATTTTTTCATGAGCCAATTTTTCCAGTTCCATTCGCTGGATTCCATCACCAATGTGAAACCATGTAAAGTTGAAATCGAGGTTCGATAATGCGTCGACAAGTTTAAAGAGATTTTTAACGGGAATTATATTGCTGATTGTTCCTATAGTGAATTCTTGATCGGATGGAAGCGAAAGATTGTGTTTCAATACTCCTAAACGTGAAACTTTTAATGTTTGGAATTTCTCTGCTAACAAGGATTCAATATATGTTTTCCCGTGTTCTGAAATAACAAAAATTGCATCTAGGTTTTTTAGCAAAACCAATCTAAATGGTAAATATCCTGATTGATTTTCTTCAAAATAAATATCCCATCGATGGGCACGGCAGCACATCTTGATATAAGGAGTCCTTCTCCGCATCTGAGCTAAAGCGAATGCAGTATCATTAGCCCAATATGAATATGCAATTATTGTATCATCTTTGGTGCTTTGTTCTGTAATCAATTTTGAAAAGAATCGACCAAAAACGCTTGCTTTTTGTAGTGAAATCAAGACCGTTTTTAGTATTAATGACGATATTTTCTTCTTGTAAATCTTTTTGATACAAGAAATCTCTTGCCAGAATAAAGGGTTGAAAATTCCTTTCATCGATTGTAATCGGTCGAATTTGTTGAGTTCGTAAGGGAATCTTTTTATGCATACATTTTCAGGAACTTGTCTTGTTTGTTTTCCATCACAATTATTCGAAATAATCACAATTTTATCAAAATGGTTTGCTAAAAATGGCATTTCATTTTCGATAAATGTTTCGCCATTTCCGAATGGATATTCACTTGTAAAAAAGAAAAGCACTTTGCTCATAATCGAGATAAATTACAGTTTGTGAAATTAAACAAAATAAGTGAATCAAAATATTTACGTGTTTATAAAAAGCAGTATTTTTGTTCCAAACCAAATCATAAAATTCTGACAAAATGAAAGAAGTAGCAGTAGGTATCGATATAGGAGGCACAAACACCGCGATAGGTATTGTTGACCGTGATGGTCATAGTCTTGTTGAAACGTCTATTCCCACCGACACACACGATGATGTTGCATTGTATGTGGAAGAGGTTAGTAAAAAAATACAGGAAGTCGCTTCAAACCTATCTGATATTTTGGTGATTAAAGGAATTGGAATTGGTGCTCCAAATGCCAACTATCATAAAGGGACGATAGAAAATGCCCCGAATCTTCGCTGGAAAGGGATTATCCGGTTTAATGAATTATTTAAAAAATATTTTCCTGATTTACCGGTATCGTTAACCAATGATGCAAATGCAGCTGCGATGGGCGAAATGATTTACGGAGCGGCAAAAGGAATGAATGATTTTATTGTTATAACACTTGGGACAGGTCTTGGAAGTGGAATTGTTTCAAACGGAGAATTAGTGTATGGACACGATGGATTTGCCGGAGAAATTGGTCATACCATTGCTATACCCGGTGGACGCGTGTGTGGATGTGGACGTCGTGGATGTTTGGAAACCTATGCTTCGGCAACTGGTGTAAAACGCAGTATTTTTCAAATAATGTGTGATTCAACCAAACCATCAGCTTTACGTGAAATTCCATTCTCAAAAATGACATCAAGTGATGTGTATAATGAAGCAATTAAAGGCGATGAGCTTGCCTTACAGTGTTTTGAAATGACAGGGAAAATATTAGGAGAAAAACTTGCGGATACTGTTGCTCATACAAGTCCTGAAGCTATTTTTCTCTTTGGAGGAATGGCAAAATCGGGAGATTTAATTATCAATCCGACTAAAAAATATATGGAAGAAGCTCTATTACCGATTTTTAAAAATAAAGTAAAAATTCTTCCTTCAGGATTACAAAATGTTAATGCCGCAGTACTTGGTGCTAGTGCATTGGTTTGGAATGAATTGATGAAAAAATAAATATAAAATATAAGAGATAATTCAAGTTCTGAGATTACATATTTAGACTTGCTATTTTAGACTACAAGAAATGAAGCAATATCTCGATTTACTAGACCGTGTGTTGACCCAAGGTGTGAAGAAGAATGATAGAACCGGAACCGGAACTATTAGCGTCTTCGGACATCAAATGCGATTCAACTTGCAAAACGGATTTCCTTTGATGACAACAAAAAAACTACATACCCGATCCATATTTATTGAATTGTTGTGGTTCTTGACAGGTAATACAAACATAAAATATCTAAAAGATAATAAAGTTACCATTTGGGACGAATGGGCTGATGCTGATGGAAATCTTGGACCTGTGTATGGCTACCAATGGCGTTCATGGCCCGATTATAACGGTGGGCATATCGATCAGATTTCGCAGATTCTTAATTCGCTGAAAACCAATCCCGATTCGCGTCGACATATTCTTAGTGCATGGAATGTTGGAATGATTGATGAAATGGCTTTACCTCCATGTCACGTGCTTTTTCAGTTTTATGTTGCAAATGGAACATTATCGTGTCAATTATATCAACGGAGTGCAGATATATTTTTGGGAGTACCATTTAATATAGCATCCTACGCATTGCTTACCCAAATGATTGCTCAAGAATGTGGACTGAAACCCGGCGAATTTATTCATACGCTTGGTGATGCCCACATATATCTGAATCACATAGACCAATGTAAACTACAATTGACTCGTGAACCCAGACCATTGCCAACATTAACTTTGAATAGCAATAAAAAATCCATATTCGATTTTGTGTATGAAGATATTACCATTACCGGTTATGATCCACATCCACATATTAAAGGAGAAATTTCAGTTTAGATGGATCTTTCAATTATAGTTGCAATTACCGAAAATAATATTATCGGTAAAGAAAATGGAATGCCATGGCATTTGCCCGCAGATTTAAAATATTTTAGGGAAAAGACGACAGGACATTATATAATTATGGGACGCAAAACCTTTGAATCGTTTGGAAGTCGACCATTGCCAAACCGAGTATCTGTTGTTGTCACTTCCCAAAAATATTACAAAGCCGAAGGTTGCCTAATTGCAAATTCATTGGATGAAGCTATCGATCTGGCTAAAAACGAAACTGAGGTTTTTGTTATTGGAGGGAAACAAATCTACGACCGTGCCATTCCTTTGGCAAACAAAATGTATATAACCCGAATTCATTCGTCAATAGACGGAGATACATTATTCCCTCAATATGATGAAAACCAATGGGAACTGATATCATGTCAGACGCGTGAAGCGGATGAAAAAAATGTCTTCCCATTATCTTTTCAAGTCTTCCAAAATGTAAAATCAAATGACAGAAATCGACGAGTTTGAAAAAGATTTTGAGGAATTAATCAGCTTGCTTAAGAAAATCAAAACGATGTCCAATAATGGGCAATTGCATCAAATTGATGTCGATTTTGTTGATGAATGTACTATTTTATTAGAAAATTATCAATTGATAAAATCAACACTGAATCAGGATTTAATTACGGTTGTTGGTAATCCGATATTCGAAATGGTAAAAGAATTTATTTTGACTTTGAAACAAGAATTATCGAATGTTTACCAGACTAATATTGGAAATGCAGTAATCGATGAGTTGCATGAATTAGACGAAATGCTTAATAAACCGAATCTTTCAGTCGAAAATATTGATGCAATTCTTGATAAGCGAATTACATTGATGGAAAAACTTAAGCAAACCGAATTATAAACTTATCGTAATTCGTTAAAGGAGGGAATGTCTTTCATAAACGAGTATTTCTTGTTCTCAAAATCGACCATGCAAAAATAGTGATTAATACCGTTAGTAATAAGCAGATAATGAGTAAGTAATGTGAGATTATAAACCGCTGCCTGATCGAATGTTTTTTGAGTCAACTCTACCGACGGAGCCTTACATTCAACAATAACCAAAGGTTTGGCTTCATGATTGAAAAGAACAATATCACAACGTTTCGCCGTTTGATTAACCGTAATTGGCATTTCAACCGAAAAAAGAGATTGAGGATATTGTTTCTCTGAAATCAGATATTGAATCATGTGTTGACGGACCCATTCTTCGGGAGTAAGAGCAACCCATTTCCTTCGAATAGTATCAAAAATTTGAATCGAGTTATTCGATTTTTTTAACTTAAAATCATATTTCGGGAAATTCAGATTTTGCACGAAGTATCTTTTTGGCAAAGATACTTTTTTCGACTCAGATTTTCGAAAACAATTGCAAGTAACGATTCGTGCTTTTTAGAATAATTTAATCTTGAACAATCAATAGTATAATAATGAATGATTCTTATCATGTTTATTAAATTTTTATAACGAACTTTACTAACGTATAATACAAGTTTTTTTTAAAATGAAAAATGGTGTGAAATCGGTTTTGTTACTGGGTTTGTTGGTCTTCGAAAGTATAACAACATCCTTTGGTCAGAATATTAAAACGAATCAAATAGCGTTCTTTTCCGGATCATCAAAAGTAGCAGTAGTTCCGGGAACTGAAACAGGTAGTTTTTATGTGAAAGATGCTACGACAAATACAACCGCATTTACCGGTACTCTGGGAACCGCAGCAACATGGAATCCTTCGGGTGAAAGTGTAAAAATTGCCGATTTTTCGACCTTTAAAACCGCAGGCTCTTATTATATTCAAACGACCAATGAAAAATCATATACGTTCGATATTAAAGATCAGAAAGCACTTTATGATGTATCAATTTGGACAGCAAAATCTTTTTATATCTGGCGAGCATCAACAGCTCTTGATGCAAAATATGCTACAATCGGAGGTCAAAGTTATGCACGTTCAGCCGGTCATCTGGATAATCAGGTTTTGATACATTCTTCAGCAGCTACCACAGCCCGACCTTCAGGTACAAAAGTTTCGGCACCCAAAGGTTGGTATGATGCCGGCGATTATAATCTATATGTTGTAAATGCCGGGATGTCTGTACATTCAATGATGCTGGCATACGAAACCATGCCAAAATATTTTGATACATTAAAACTTAATATTCCCGAAACCGGAAATGGAGTACCCGATATCTTAAATGAGCTTAAATGGGAATATGATTGGCTTCTGAATATGCAAGATCCTAATGATGGCGGTGTTTATTTTAAGTTATCATCGCTTAGTTTTGATGCGTTTGAAATGCCTGATGCTGATAATAGTACAAGATATATGATTGGGAAATCAACCACGTCGGCACTCGATTTTGCAGCATTGATGGCCATGGCATCAAGGGTGTATACAAAGTATGAATCTGTCTTCCCGGGATTTGCTTCTAAATGTCTGGCAGCATCAAAGAGTGCCTATTCTTGGGCAAAAGCTCATCCATCAGTAACATTTACAAATCCATCGGATGTGAGTACTGGAGAATATGGCGATACTGGTTATTCTGATGAATTTTTCTGGGCGGCATGCGAACTGTATATTACAACTCAAAATGCAACCTATTATTCTGATATCAATTTAAATATATCATGTGTAGCACCTTCATGGGCCGATGTGAGCGGATGCGGATTGATGTCACTTAAGGCTCATGTGAATGATTTACCTGCCACAGCCGATAAAACAACAATCAATTCAAAGTTTTTAACCTTCGCGGATGCCATCTATTCTACTTATAATACTTCGGCATATAAGGTGCCAATTTCTAATTTCTATTGGGGCAGCAATGGTGTTGTTGCCTCGAATGGTAGCGTTTTAGCTCTTGCTTTCAAGACGTTGAAAGATAAAAAATACCTTGATGCAATGGTTGCAGCAACCGATTATATATTGGGGCGAAATGCCACAAATTATAGTTTTGTTACCTGGTTTGGTGATAAGACACCTTATAATATTCATCATCGTCAATCAGGTTCCGATGGAATTACAAAACCCTGTCCGGGTTATATGTCGGGAGGCCCTAATACCGATGCAGTAAGCGATTGTGGATCGTCAAGTTATCCAACAACAAGTCTTAAGGCAAAGTGTTATCTTGATTCTCAATGTAGTTATTCAACAAATGAAGTTGCAATCAATTGGCAGGCACCGTTAGTAAATCTTGTTTCGTCGATGGAAGATGCATTTTCCCCAGCTGTAAATGATAGTGCCATCACAAATAATTCAACCTCATTTGTTGTTTATTTTAGCAAATCATTGAACATAGCAACAATTTCTGATTTATCGGTATTTTCTATTTCAGTTAATGGTGTTGCACAGTCTGTTACATCGGTTGTTATAAATACTACAAATACCAACCAGCTTACGGTTAGCATTGCAAGTTCAATACCTGCAGGAGCAACAATATTATTTTCGTATAGTGGAACAAGCTTAACAACAAATCTGAATAATACACCGGTAACTAAATTTACAGGGATGAATGTTAAAAATGCCATTATTCCGGCAACACAAAACATTACATTATCAAAAGGATGGAACTTAATTTCACTTTATGTAAAACCATCGAACCCGGCGATTGCAACAGCATTTTCGTCTATTTTGTCAAATATAATAACGGTAAAAACAGCCGATGCTTTTTACGATCCAAATCAAGCATCGGCATACAACAGTTTAACGACAATTGAAGCAGGTAAAGGCTATTTAATTAATATGGTTGCAGCCGCGACATTATCTGTAACTGGTCAGCAAGTTTCATCGGTTTCTTACTCGCTAAAAACAGGATGGAATATAATTGGATATCCAAGTAATATAAGTGGTGCAATTACAACAAAATTAACGTCAATATGGAGTCCTTTTGTATCCGTTAAAAACTTTGATGGATTTTACATTAAAGGAAATAGTTTGAATAGTTTGACCAACTTGGTTCCAAACTATGGCTATTTTTTAAATGTATCGAATGACGGCACACTCTCCCTTCCTTAAATCTTAAAATTGAAAAGCTCAAAATGTTTTTATAAAACAGTTTTTATAAAACAACATATTCTGTACTTTTGTGTTTTATAAATTGAGAATGTTATAATACTATGAAAATATCTCACAATTGGTTGAAACAGTTTATTGCTGTTGAACAATCGCCCGAAGAAATTTCAAAAATACTTACCAATATTGGTCTTGAAGTAGAATTAGTAGAACCGTTTGAAACGATAAAAGGTGGTTTGGAAGGTGTTGTTGTAGGTAAAGTTTTAACCTGCGAGAAACATCCAAATGCCGACAAACTAAGTGTAACAACAGTAAATATAGGTCAGAGTGAACCACTTAAAATTGTATGTGGTGCTCCAAATGTAGCTGCAGGGCAAACCGTTCTTGTTGCAACAATCGGGACCAAATTGTATGATGGAGATAAAGAATTTGAAATAAAAAAATCGCACATAAGAGGCGAAGATTCGTTCGGAATGATTTGTGCCGAAGATGAATTAGGTCTTGGAACCAGTCATGCAGGAATCATGGTATTACCCGATTCGCTGGAGGCAGGAACATTGGCCAAAGATTATTTTTGCATAGAGTCGGATCTGACCTATGAAATAGGATTAACACCCAATCGTGTTGATGCTGCCAGTCATCTTGGAGTGGCTCGCGATTTGTCGGCATATTTAAGTCAAAAAACACCTATAGGGATACTATTGCCTAAAGTGTGTGATTGTAAAAATTCAACAAAACAAAGCACATTGACTGTTACCGTCAATGATCCAGAGCGTTGTCCTCGCTATGCTGGTATTGTTATAGAAGGTGTTAAAATTGCACGATCGCCCGATTGGTTGCAAAACAGACTGAAAGCCATTGGGTTGAAACCAATTAATAATATTGTGGATATCACAAATTATATACTTCATGAATTAGGACAACCGCTTCATGCCTTTGATTTATCAAAAGTTGGGAATAAAGTGATTGTAGGAACGTTACCCGACAAAACAAAATTTAAAACACTCGACGGTATTGAACGTGAACTTTCTTCAGAAGACCTGATGATTTGTAATGAACAAGGAGGAATGTGTATTGCCGGTGTTTTTGGTGGGTTGGAATCGGGCGTAAAAGAAACGACAACATCAATATTTTTGGAAAGTGCATATTTCAATCCGATGAGTATTCGTAAATCGGCTCGTCGTCATCAACTAAGCACCGATGCCTCGTTCCGCTTTGAACGTGGAATTGATCCGAATATAACCATTTTTGCATTGAAACGTGCTGTGGGGTTAATTCTTGAAATGGCAGGAGGCTCAATTACTTCCGAAATATTTGATACAAAACCGGAAGGTTTCCCTTCATTCAATGTTGAGGTGCCATATACGAAAGTCGATTCTCTGATTGGACAAAAAATAGATCATGATATCATCAAGAAAATACTTGTCGGATTAGGTATAATCATAGAAAAAGAAGCAAACGGAATACTTTATTTACAAGTACCTCCATTCAAAGTAGACGTACAGCGACCTGAAGATGTGGTAGAAGAAATTTTACGAGTCTATGGTTATAATTCTATTGCGATTCCATCCATTCTGAATTCATCTATTACGTTTGAAGACGGAAGCGATGATACAAAACAACGAAACCTTGTTTCGAACATGCTTAGTGCAAATGGATTTAATGAAATAATGTGTAATTCAATAACAAAAGCAGATTATTTCGAGCATGACGGGTTTAATAAAGATTCGTTAGTTCGTATTCTCAATCCACTTAGTTCCGATTTAAATGTAATGCGTGCATCGCTTTTGTTTGGAATGCTCGAAACGATTGTTCATAATAGCAATCGCCAATCCGATAATCTAAAATTGTATGAATTTGGACGCGTGTATTCCTTTAATTCACAAGAAAAAGATATTAAGAAATATACTGAGAATCGGTGTATGTCGATAGCCGTTACGGGAAATAAAACCTTGAAGGCTTGGAATGCAATTGAAACTGAAGCTGATTTCTATTTCCTTAAGTCGTATGTCGAAAATGTTTTGCTTCGTATTGGTATAAAATCTGGGAATTGTAAACAGGAACCATTCAATAGTAATGAATTACAAGGATTACAATATATTATTGGTCGGTCGGTTCTTGTTGAAATGGGAGCAGTAAAACATGATGTTTTATCAAGATTTGGTATCGAAGGAATGGTTTATTTTGCCACTATTCATTGGGATAATGCATTGCTGATATCAGGGAAACCTGCAAAATTTAAAGAATTGCCAAAATATTTTGAAGTAAAACGTGATCTTTCGATGTTGATAGATAGTTCAGTAACATTTGAACAGATCAAAAAACTGGCACATGAAACCGAACGTAATTATTTGAAAGACGTAACCGTTTTCGATGTATATCAAGGGAAAGGAATTCCTGAAGGGAAAAAATCGTATGCCGTAAGTTTTATTCTTCAGGATGAATCTGCAACCATGAAGGACGGAAAAATTGAAGGTATAATGAATAATCTTATAAGGGTTTATAAGAGTAAACTTGGTGTCGAATTGCGATAATCAATCAATCTATTAATTTTAGGAATACGTGGGAGTTGTCATAAAACAATCCATTAGAGCAACCATTCATGTCTATGTGGGTGTTGTTATTGGATTTATAACTGCGGTTGTCGTTTTTCCTCGAATATTCACTCCCGAGCAAGTTGGACTTTTAAACATACTAACTCAAATTTCACTTCTTATATCGCAGTTTGGTATTTTTGGTTTGCCAGGAATCATAACGTATTATTTTTTCCATTTTCAGAATAAGGAAAAAGGGCACAATGGCTTTCCTGTCATTATTACATGGGGAACAGTCATTGGTAGTGTGATCAGCATTTTGTTTCTCATCTGTGCCAAATCCTTGATATTAGAAAAATATACAAATCCATTGTTTGGGCGTTATTATTGGCAACTGATTACATTAACGACATTCTCTATTATTTACATCAATCTTGACTGTTATTACAAAGGGTTTTACAATGTTGTATTAGCAACTTTTTTGAAAGAAACCCTTCAACGATTATTACTTTTAATCGCAGCTGTATTTTTTATTTTTAAATTCTGTACGTTCGACGGATATGTAGTCTTATATAGTGTTGCGGCAGTAATACCTGTAATTTGGCTGATGATAGCAATCATTAAAGATGGACATTTTCCTTGGAAACCCAATTGGAAGTTTCTGACACCAAGCCTTCGTAAAGGTATGCTGACTGTTGGCTTTTACAATTTACTTACAAGCATTTCGTCATACTCAAATGGTGTGGTCGATAATATAATGATAAGTTCAATGTGTGGATTACCAAAAGGAGGCATCTATACAACAACAATATTGTTTGGAATGCTCGTGTCAATACCATCACGAACTGTTCGCAAAATATCATTGACATTGATGTCTGAAGCATGGAAAGAAGATGATCATGAAAAGGTGTTCGACCTTTATCAAAAAAGTTGTATTACTCTTTTTATTATAGGCTTTCTCATTTTATTAGGCGTTTGGACAAATATTGATAATATTCTACAAATATTACCTCATGAATATTCTATCGGGAAATGGGCGATTCTTTGGAGTTGTATTACAAATCTGATAGAAATGACCGTTGGTTCTGCAGGTTCGCTCATAGGAACATCGAAACACTATAAAGTTCAGACTTATCAAAGCATTATGCTTGTTGGCTTTCTTGTTATTACAAATTATATTTTTATTCCAATTTGGGGGTTGACCGGAGCTGCATTTGCAACAACAATGTCTTTTTTGACTTACAATTCTATTCGCCATTTTTACATAATGTATCGATGGAAAATGCAGCCTTATGGGAAAGAATTCATATATGTCATGATTCTTGGGATAGCAACGTATGTTATTGTCTATTTTATTCCTCATTTCCCTTTTTATATGATTGATGCAGTAATGCGTAGTGCATTGGTTTGTATACTCTTTGGTCTCTCGGTTTATTTTATGAAAATCTCTCCCGAAATTAACAACACAATTGAAGGGTTGCTCAAAAAATTGCCAGTCTTAAATAAGCTGATAAAAATTAAATAATACCTTTGTAATCGAATCAAGGTATTTTAGCACGTTCAAATATGGAATTAAGAGTCGCAATTCAAGGTTTTGAAGCAAGTTTTCATGAGGTGGCAGCACGTAAGTTCTTCCATGGGACAAAGATTAAACTACTATTTTGTGAAAGCTTCCCGAAATTGTTTGATGTGCTCAATGCTAATGAAGCAGATTACGCGGTGATGGCAATAGAAAACACACTAGCCGGAAGTCTCTTGCAGAATTATAATCTTCTACGAGAAAACAACTTTGATGTCGTTGGCGAAATACTTTTGCATATTGTTCAAAATCTTATGGCTTTGCCGGGAACCACGATGGAAAATCTTACAGAAGTTCACTCGCATCCGATAGCCATAGCACAAGTGTTGCCTTATTTTAAACAGTATCCTCATATCAAATTAGTTGAAAGTGATGATACGGCATTGAGTGCAAAAGAAATTGCCGAAAATAAAATACAAGGACGCGGAGGTATTGCAAGTCGTCATGCAGCAAAAGTGTTTGGATTGGAACTGTTGGCAGAAAGTATAGAAACGCACAAAAAAAATTACACCCGGTTTCTCATTTTGTCGCATAATGAAAGTAAAAAGTATATTCCCCAAAATATGGATAAAGCATCGCTATGTTTCTCGCTACCTCACGAAGAAGGCAGTTTGGCGAGTATTTTGGCGATATTGTCTTTCTATAAAATTAATCTCACAAAAATTCAATCAATGCCAATTCTTGGTCAGGAGTTTGAATATTTCTTTTATATCGATATAACCTTCCCGATTTATGAAAAATATAAACAATCATTAGAAGCTATAAAACCATTAACCCGGAATTTCAAGCTTTTAGGGGAATACAAAAAAGCAGATAAAATAGAAAGTTGAAATTTACATTGAAGGCTTGAATAAAAAAGGGCGGAATCATTTTTTTATTTCACCTTTCTATATAATTTTCTCAAATCATTGTAAACTTTATAATATTTATTACATTTGCAAACATAAATAAAGAACGAAATGAATCTATTTACAAGCATATTTACCTTCTATTACTACTATTTTAACAGATAGGAGAGAAGGGGCTTTATAGATATGCAGAAGTAAAAAAAATAAAATATCAAAAAATGAAAGTCCCGCTAAGTCGGGACTTTTTTTATGTTATATAGTTTAAATGTAATAAAATGATTATTTCACCAGCTCAAAGACTAAACACCGTAGGCGAATACTATTTCTCAAAGAAACTGAAAGAAATAGCACAAATGAATGCTGAAGGGGGAAATGTTTTGAATCTAGGCATTGGCAATCCCGACAATCCGCCATCGCCGGCAACTATCAGCAAGTTGATAGAAACAGCACAAAAGCAGAACACGCACGGTTATCAAAGCTATAACGGGATTCCTCAATTGCGTGGAGCTTTTGCCGACTGGTATAAGACTTATTTCGGAGTTGAATTGAATCCTTCAAATGAAATACTCCCGCTAATGGGGTCGAAGGAAGGCGTAATGCATATTTCTCTTGCATTTTTGAATAAAGGGGATGGTGTTTTGGTTCCAAATCCAGGATACCCAACATATAGTTCAGTGTCGAATATTGTTGAAGCAAATATAATTGCATACGATTTGAAGGAAGAGAATGGCTGGCTTCCCGATTTTGAGGCAATCGAGAAAAATGATCTTTCGAATGTAAAAATTATGTGGGTGAATTACCCTAATATGCCAACGGGAACCAAAGCAACGAAACAGCTGTTTGAAAAACTGGTTGCTTTTGGAAAGAAATATAGTATATTGATTGTAAATGACAACCCATACAGTTTTATTCAAAATGATGAGCAATTAAGTATTCTGGCTGTGGCTGATGCAAAAGATGTTGCTCTGGAATTAAATTCATTGTCGAAATCGCAAAACATGCCGGGTTGGAGAATGGGAATGGTTGCCGGAAAAGAAGATTACATTCAAACAATTCTTACGGTGAAAAGTAATATGGATAGCGGAATGTTCCTGCCAATGATGGAAGCTGCTACCGTGGCATTGCAAAATGAAAGATCATGGTATGATGAAATTAATCGGGATTATACTCGTCGAAGGGTAAAAGCGATTGATATTATGAAATACATTGGCTGTGATGTAAATGAAGATCAGGTGGGGATGTTTATCTGGGCAAGGATTCCCGATAGATATAAATCGGTTGAAGAATTATCGAACTTTATTCTATATAATGCAAAGGTGTTTATCACTCCGGGGTTCATCTTTGGATCGAACGGTTCGCGACATTTACGAATATCGTTATGTACTTCGGAAAAACTTTTGCAGGAAGCATTGGAAAGAATAAAAAAGATATTATAAATAATAAATAAGGAAAAACAAGACAGATTATGGAATTACAATTAGAAATAGAGCCGGTATCATCGTGGGGAGTGGACGATAAAAGACCTTTGATATTAGCAGGTCCTTGTAGTGCAGAAACAGAAGAACAAGTGTTGGAAACAGCTCGTGGTTTATCGAAACAAGGTATCCAGATCTTTCGTGCGGGAATATGGAAACCACGGACAAGACCGAATATGTTTGAAGGAGTTGGTTCGATAGGTTTGCAATGGATGAAAAAGGCGAAGCAGGAAACCGGTATGTTGACAGCTACCGAAGTGGCAAATGTAAAACATGTGTACGAGGCCTTAAAAAATGGTGTTGATATCCTTTGGATCGGAGCCCGAACGACGGCAAATCCGTTTGCGGTTCAAGAGATTGCAGATGCTCTTCAGGGAGTTGATATTCCGGTTCTGATAAAGAATCCGGTGAATCCTGATTTAGAGTTATGGATTGGAGCAATTGAACGTATATATAATGCGGGAATCAGGAAGATCGGGGCAATTCATCGCGGATTTTCGAGTTTTGAAAAGACGAACTACAGAAATGCACCGATGTGGCAAATAGCTATTGACTTGAATCGAAGAATACCCAATCTGCCGATAATATGTGACCCAAGCCATATAACAGGAAAGTCGGAAATGATATTTGAAGTTTCGCAAAAGGCGATGGATTTGGGACAAATGGGATTAATCATCGAGACGCATCCAAATCCAAAGGTAGCGTTGAGCGATGCCCGTCAACAGATAACGCCCGACCAGTTAGGCGATATATTGAAACGTCTGGTGATTCGCGATTCGGAGTATGAACATCCGGAGACGAAACATACGCTTGAACAATTACGTCTAAGCATCAATCAGTATGATGAAGATTTGTTGAAGATTATTCACAAGCGAATGGAAGTGGTGAGACAGATAGGTGAACATAAGAAAGATAACAATATAAGGATAATACAAACCAAACGTTGGGACGAGATTATCAGAGCAATGGAGGAAAAGGGTGCAACAATGGGATTGAGTGCGGAACTTGTGGACCAGATTTTTAAAGCAATACATCAAGAATCTATATCTATTCAAACATCAATATTAAATTCATAAATATGGCAAAAGAAACAAAAAACGTAGGTAGGATTGATAGGGTAATACGAATGGTAATTGCGGTTATTTTATCGATAATAATTCTTTCAAATTATGTAAACAACTGGGTGAATCTTATTCTTTTCGCTTTGGTTGCAATTTTGGGATATACAAGTCTGGCATCGAGCTGTCCGGTTTACCGAATTCTGGGAAAGAGTACTTATAAGAAGAGTAAATAGCCAGAAATAATAGCAAAAAGCTTGTAAAAATGCCTTGAGCGTCGTGTTTTTCACTGTAAAACACGACGCTTTTTTTGTTTATTTCCCTTTAATATGCTTTGATGTATGGTCGATGGTGCATCTTCGAATAGAAATTGTTTAACTATCTGAAAGTACGACAATTGACACAGAAGAAATGACCGTAGAGATGAAAGAAATAGGCATAGAGATGAAAGAAATGACCGTAGAGATGAAAGAAACGATGGTAGAGATGAAAGAAATGATGGTAGAGAAGAAAGAAATAGGCATAGAGATAAAAGAAATGATGGTAGAGATGAAAGAAATGATGGTAGAGATGAAAGAAATAGCCGTAGAGATGAAAGAAATAGCCGTTGACGGGAAAGAAACGAGTGTAGAATTGTAAAAGGGAAAGGGTGGATTAGAGCGGGTTGTTGATGATTGGAGATTTCGGGATGTCTTCCTTTTGGCTTGAATGAAAAGGAACAAAAAAACAAGACAAAAAAACGTTAGTGAAGGCTTTGTGCAAGGGGAGAACCAGCTTGACGCTTTTTTGTCGGAAGCCCGTAGCGAGTTTTGTGTTTAGTTGGATGGGTCTTTTACCGTGAAAACGGTATTAAACGATGCCGTTATCGACTTATTAGTTCAGGTTGCTGAATTATAAATACTGCTTTGTATTTATTATGGTTCACGTTTATGGGATTGTTGACGTGATTGCTTGCGGGTGATGGAGCGGGTTGTGACGATATGTGATAAAATATTTGCCAATATATTTTGTTTTATATTTTTTTATACTAAATTTGTTATATAATTACTGCGTGCTGTTACATTGTTAATTGGGGGTATGTAATACAGACAACGCAAAAAGAAGTTTATTTATGACATGGTGTGTACTGGTATACTAGCAGTAGCAGTATGTGTGTGGTTTGTGGTTTTGCAACTTCGTTTGTTTCGGAAGTTGAGGTATTTGTTGTTTTTGATAATATGGCATAATGAGTTAATTATTGAATGAAGGATTATTTTTATTGTTTAACTTTTAATATTTTAAAAAATGAATAGTATACAGAACAGTGTTTACACAACGGCAAGACAGGTAATGGATTTGTTGATCGGGCATCAAACAGTGGTGAAGGATATAGCAGGATTGCAGGTTCTGCAAACCGAGGGTTCGGGTTTATTGAGTGATATATCGTTGCTAAACGATAAGTTGCAGGTTGATCCGACGGTTATCACGGCTCATAAAGCTTTGTTGCGGGTTGACGCCGGTGCGAAGGTTCTTGATTTGAGTAACAAAATACTGGCATACGCCACGGTAGAGGGTGATAAGGTGATGGCACAGAAATGTAGTTATTCGGTGACGTCGTTGCAGAAATTAGTTGATAATGAGTTTGTGTCGGTATGTGAACAGTTGATGAAACTGGCACAGGATAATCTGATGTCGTTGGGAGCATATAAGGTTACCGCGGAATCTCTGGCAGATATACGCGTGAGTGTCAAGGCTTTTGTGACTGACATCGATAAGCCGAAGGAGTTGAGGAACGAGTTGAAACAGAATACGGCTTTATTGGTGTCCTCATTCACGGCTCTGCTGACGGTGCTTGATAAGATGGATATCATGGTGGAGGCTGCAAAGAATGAGTATCCGGATTTTTATATGCTTTTTCAGAATACGCGGTATGTGAATTATCGTCATGGTTCGTTGATAGCTCAAGGGACGGTGGTTGATTCGAAAACGGGGAAGGCTATTGAGGGAGCAAAGTTGTCGTTTGTGCTGGATGGCACGGAGATGTTGATAAAGAGCAGCGGTGCGAGTGGAGGATTCAGGATTAAGTCGATGAACGAGGGCAGCTATGCTGTCACGATATCAAAGGTTGGTTACCTGACGCAAATGGTGACGGTGCATGTGACTGATACGGATCTGACAAATATAGATGTGAAATTGGTGCATGTGTAGGCTAAAAGTTAGTACGCTATGTTTTTGGAATATAAAAAATTGTGGAGACGCAAAATATTGTGTCGCTGCGGGGAATAATGGATATTGATAAGTCGCATGCAGGGAAATTCGGATCGCAATCACAAAATCTGGCATCTATTATTCGTGGATATAAAATAGGTGTAATTAGGGTCTACTGAATAACTCAGTCTCTTCGAGAATCAAACAGCAAATCCAACATCGATTTTCTCACAAGGATCAAAATCTAAACGACTTATAATTTTATCAAACAATAATACAACAATACTGATGACAAGACAATAAAATGCTAGCCCAGTCAATTTGACTAGGTTTAGTACTAGGGTTATACTTGCGATCAACGACTCACTAGTATTTTTGAGTCGAGCCCTGATTCTGTCGAGTTCATAAGCAGTTTTTGCTTGTCCAAACCTTCCTTCAACAGGATTTCTTTCGTCCGGTCTTATATGTTCTCTGATATCTGCTGAACGGTTTCTTCATCATCAAGTTTACACAAATGTTTGATGATGACCGAACCAAGTATTATACGAGGGTTAACTGGTTGACGACCAGTAACCACTGTACTCACATTTTTAAGGTACTGATTACAGATTTCATCCCATGGAATCAGTTTTGCTAATCGAATCCATCGATTGGTTTCATCCAAATGTTGCTCGAATGGGGTCTTGAAGCCCGCTAATGTTAACTGTTTAGTACTTGGATAAGATGGCTTAGGTGCATGCCTTTTTGATTGTTTTTCCATAAATATATGCACTTTATAATGCAAAGATTATGTTTATTCCCTTATAGAGCAAAGGAATGGATGTTTTTCAGTAGACCCTATCTAAAGTCGTATAACGATGTTTTTACATTCCAATTGGACTGTGTATAGATAGTAACGCCATAATTTTAGTCCTGCATCAAACACTATTTTTGCTTCGACAGAAAACTCCAATGCGTTTTTTGTAATGGTTTTCCCCTTTCAAATAGTTCTAAAAGTTTATCCTCATTTAGCTTACCATTAATGAACTTATTGTAAAATACTGTTGTAACGAAATTTTCTGAGTTGAATATATATTCTGGTTTTCTTATCCATTCGCAATTGTTCTTCAGACAAAGCTATTTGTGGTACATGAAAACTCTGTTTTAAATGCTTCAAATTATATACTAAACAGATCTGTGAAAGTTACAACATATAAGGTTTGTCCTATAACTAAAACAAAATTGGATTGCAGCATCTTTGTATTATAAAAATAGTAAAAATTAAAACTAGGGAAAAATGAACGTTAGAGAATTAAAAGGGAACTGGAATGAGCAAAAGGGCAAGCTTAAACAAAGATACTCGGAATTGACCGATAATGATTTGCTTTATGAAGAAGGGAAACGGGAAGAAATGTATGGACGTCTTCAAGAAAAATTAGGTAAAACGAAAGAAGAACTTCATAAAATAATCCAAGCATTATAATAACTGTAAATAACCAATTTTAAAAAAGATAAAATGAAAAATAAATTAGGATCAATAGCCATATCAACACTTATAGCAGGAGCATTTATCACAGGTTGTCAATCGAACGAAAAGAAAGTGGAAAATGCAAAAGTAAATGTTGTAGAAGCCAAGCAGGAATTAAATCAAATTTTAAAAGATTCAATTCAACAATTTAGAACTAAATCGGAAGCAAAAATAGCAGAACATGAAAAAAGTATTGCTGATTTTAGAGCTCGAATTGCTAAAAAGAAAAAAGCAAATCGTGCTGAATATGAATCAAAATTGCAAGCCTTAGAAGTTAAAAATAACGATTTGAAAAAGAGACTTGATGATTTCAAAGAAGATAGTCAAGATAAATGGGAAACATTTCAAAATACATTTACTCGCGATATGGATGAACTTGGAGAAGCGTTTAAAGGTTTTGCAAAAAAGAATAAGAAGTAATTTAAACATAGATAATAAAGTATGTCTATTACAAAATAATTAAAAGTTAGTATAATGAAAAAGTTATTTTTATTAGTTATTACCATCATTATTACCTTATTGGTAAATAACGTATGGGCACAAGACAGCGAGACTGATTTACGTGAGAAACTACAATTGGGTGCAAAATTGGGTGTAAATTATTCAAATGTTTATGACTCAAAAGGTCAGGATTTTCAAGCAGACCCTAAAGGGGGTCTTGCCGCTGGTGCATTTGTAATCATCCCTATTGGGAAATATATTGGGATTCAACCCGAGATGCTTTTTTCACAAAAAGGATTTAAAGGATCTGGTGTTGTAATTGGTCAATCGTATAATTTTACACGAACAACAAGTTATATTGATATTCCATTAATGTTTGCTTTTAAACCAATTGAATATGTAACTATTCTTGCAGGGCCTCAATATTCATATCTGATAAAACAAAAAGATGTCTTTACTAGTTCAGCCTCAAGTTTTAATGTAGAACAGGAGTTTAAAACTGATAATATTAGAAAAAACATTATGTGTCTTATTGGAGGTGCAGATGTAAATTTTAAACATTTCGTACTAGGTGTTAGGGCTGGTTGTGATATTATGAATAATAATGGTGACGGTTCATCCACGACACCTCGGTACAAAAATGTTTGGTATCAAGTAACAATTGGTTATTCGTTTTGTAATGATTAATTCTAATTTACAGGGAGTTCCTAAAATTTGTTTTTTTGAACTCCCTGTAAATAATCAGAATTTCATACTACAAATATTTCATCAACATCAATAATTTATTTAAAATTTGAATGAAAATGATAGAAATAATACTGTTGATGTTGGTTATTATATTATTTGAGACTTGTTTAGCTCAAGACAGCTTAGATATTCAATCTGATTTTCGGACTAAATGTCAAATTGGACTAAAAGCAGGAACAAATTATTCAAAAGCAGATGATATTAATAATCATAAATTTAAAACAAATTCAAAATTTGGATTTGTGTGTGGAGGATATATTTCTATTCCCATTAATAAAAGCATTGGGTTGCAACCAGAATTACAGTATTCACAAAAAGGATTTGATGTAACAAAATCTATAATGGGTAAAAGTTTTCAATTTACACGAACAACAAGTTTCATCGATATTCCATTAATGTTTGCAATAAAGCTAAATCAATTTATTACTGTTGCAATAGGACCTCAATATTCTTATTTGATAAAGCAAAAGGATACATTTTCGGATTCAACTTCAAATTTTGACATGGAACATGATAAGAGCAGAAAAAGTTTATTGTGTTTTATCGATGAAGTAGATCTAAATATGAGACAATTTATTATCAGTTTAAGATCTGGGTGGGATTTGATGAAAAATATTAAAAATGGTAGTGAAACCAATCTCCAATATAAAAATGTTTGGTATCAAATAACTTTCGGATATACTTTTTATAATAATTAGCACTATTTAAAAACTAACCCAAAGAGCATAAAATCATTGAAATGAGCATTAAACAACCTTTAATATTATTAATGATACTTCTTATAGAAAACTTTGTATCAGCTCAGGGAATCGAAGGATCTATAGAAAAATATGGACGAACCCTTAATCTTGGATTAGGTGTTGGGTACTATGGATATATTGGACATTCAATACCGGTTCTTCATAGCGATTATGAATTAGATGTTGCAAAAAGTTTCACATTGGCTCCTTTTGTTAGTTTTTATTCGATTATCGATAATTATCAAACTCAAAATATTAAAAAGTATTATTATCATGAAACAGTCATTCCTGTCGGGGTAAAAGCTACATATTATTTTGATGATTTGCTACAAGCTGGTTCCAATTGGGATTTCTACATGTCTGGTTCTGCAGGTTTTGCATTTATATACTCGTATTGGGATGACGGATATGCCGGAGACCGGGGAATTTTTCGGAATGCAAATCCTTTGTTTTTAGATTTACATGCCGGAATAGAATATCACTTTAATAAAAGATTAGGAATGTTCTTCGATTTATCAAGTGGAGTTTCTACAATAGGAATAGCAATTCATTCATTTTAAATAAAATATAATGGTAAGTATTCTGTACATCGTTGCCGCAATTATTCTACTGTTATGGGCAATTGGATTTTTAATTTACATTTTGGGAGGCACAATAAAAATTCTATTAGTAATTGCTTTTATTATGATATTGTTCAGAATAATTCAAAGGAAAACAATTTTTTAATCAATTAAATTTTATAGTTATGGATTCAGGGAAAGTGTTTTTAGGTGTATTGGCAGGCGTTGCCGCCGGTGCATTATTAGGAGTATTATTTGCACCAGCAAAAGGTTCTGATACTCGCAAAAGGTTCTGTAAAAAAGGTGAAGATATTGCCGATGAGTTAAAAGAGAAGTTTGACGATTTGCTTGATGGCATGTCGGAAAAACTTGACAAGGTAAAGGAAGATGTTGCCGATTTAACAGGTCAGGGTAAAAGTAAGCCTAAAGAAGTTTAAAAAATGGAATTTCTGGATTTTGTCTACATGATGTTAGGCAAAATTCCAGATTTTCATTATTGCAAAATGTTAATAAATATCATTAAATAACAACAAGATGGAAAACTATCAAAATCATATAGAAGTATTGCTGGAAACAGCTACTGAATATGGGAAAACAAACTTTGAATTAGCAAAACTTAAAATTTTGGATAAAACATCTGATGTGATTTCTTCAATCATACCATTGATTTTTGTTTTTTCAATTTTAGCTTCATTTATGCTTTTTTGCAGTTTGGGTATTGCCTTTTGGCTTGGCGAAATATTAGACAAAGTGTATTACGGATTCTTTGTTGTTGCATTCTTTTATTGCATTATAGGATTGGTAATTCATTTCCTAATGCATAAATGGTTTAAGAAACTTATATGTAATTATATCATTAAACGAGCTTTAAACTAACTAATTATGCAAAATACATCAACTTCGGAAGAGCTTAAATATGCGATTCTATTATTGGAAGAAGCCAAAATACTTAAAGAGCTTCAATTAAAGCATCAATTTCATCTTACTTACGAAAGTTTGAAACCGATAAATATTCTGAAAAGGACATGTAATGAAGTGAGTTCTTCAATCACCATCCCGGATTCTATTTTAGGTACAGTGATGGGAGTTGCATCAGGCTATTTATCGAAAATGATAACCGTTGGGTCGTCAAAAAATATGTTTCGAAAGATAATAGGCTCATTTTTGCAATTTGGTGTTACAACAGTAGTATCAAATCATCCTGAAACAATAAAAAATATTGGAGAATATCTGTATAAATATATTTTTCAAAAGAAAGAAACAAACATTAAATGATTAATCAAGAATTTAAAATTCCTTTCTACGCAAAGGCTACGATATTTTTTATTGGGTTGTTTGCTTTATTTACAATGGTATATATTGCAAAAAGCATTCTTATTCCAATAGTTTTTGCAATAATAATTGCTGTTGTATTACATCCTGTTGTGAATTTTTTTGTTCGAATTAACTGTAACAGGATTCTAGCAATAGTTTTTACATTGTTTCTTACCATTTTAGTTATAACAGGTATTTGTATCTTTTTGTTTTCACAAGCAAGTACGTTTAGTGATTCATGGCCAATATTAGTCGATAGATTCACAAATATGCTCAATAAAACTATTGGCGATGCTGCCAATTATTTTGATATTACACCACAATATATTTACGATTTGATTTGGAAAACTCGTACCGAAATTATTAATAATAGTAGTGTTGCTATAGAACAAACATTATTAAAAGTTGGAGGTCTTGCCATTGTTTTGTTTTTAGTTCCGGTATATATTTTTATGATACTTTTTTATCAGCCGTTGTTGCTTGATTTTGTACACAAATTATTTGGTGCAAGCAATAAAACACAAGTGATTGAAATCGTTTCGCAAATTAAAACGGTAATTCAACGGTATCTGGTTGGATTGCTTATCGAAGCCTTTATTATTGCAACACTGTACTCAGGAACTCTATTTGCTTTAGGAATTGAATATGCTATTTTACTCGGTGTAATTGGAGCATTAATTAATGTTATACCATACATCGGAGGAGTTGTAGGAGTGACGTTGCCAATGATGGTTGCACTGGCTACCAAATCATCGGGTTGGTATGCCGTTTATATTTTGATATTATTCTATATAATTCAATTCATCGATAATCATTTCATTATTCCAATGGTGGTTGCATCTAAAGTTAAAATAAATGCTTTGTTTTCAATAATCGTAGTAATTGCTGGTAATGCTTTGTGGGGAATTCCCGGTATGTTTCTATCTATTCCTATCCTAGGAATTGTAAAACTCATTTTTGATAATATCGAACCTCTAAAACCTTGGGGATTTTTATTGGGTGATACGATGCCTCCTATTTTAAATTTGAAATTGAGTTTGAAAAAACTTGAAAAGAGTTTGTTATCTAATTAAAACTAATCGAAATGATAAAAGTAAAAAAAGAAGGTGTCTTGATTTCCAAAACTGATTTGAATTTTGAAAACGAAGGCGTTTTGAATCCGGCTATTATTCGCGAAGGAGATAGCGTCCATATATTTTATCGAGCTGTTGAAAATGGGAACCATTCGACCATTGGATATTGCAGGCTTGATGGTCCTTTGACTGTAGCTGAAAGGTGGAATACACCTTTTATGATTCCCGAGTTTGAATATGAATCGCATGGAGTGGAAGATGCCCGAATTACAAAAATAGATGACACATTTTTCATGACATATACTGGATATGATGGCACAAATGCAAGAGGTGCTTTAGCAACTTCGAAGGACTTAATTCATTTCGAGAAACAAGGCCTCATTGTTCCTCCAATAACTTATGCCGAGTTTGTATACCTCGTAGAATCGGCTGGGAAAATTAACGAAAATTATTATCTCAATCATGAGTTTTATTATCAAATAGCTGATACTGAAAAGAAAATGTTACTTTGGGATAAAAATGTTATTTTCTTTCCTCGAAAAATCAATGATAAATTTGTATTTCTTCATAGAATTCGACCCGGAATCCAACTTGTGGCGGTTAAGAGTTTGAAAGAATTAACCAAATCATATTGGGAAAAATATTTTGAGAATTTGCAAGAACATATAGTACTCGATCCCAAATTTGAACATGAGGAGAGCTATATAGGAGGAGGTTGTCCGCCTATTGAAACCGAACAAGGGTGGTTATTGATATATCATGGTGTAGAAGAAACCGAGAAAGGACTTGTGTATTCAGCTTGTGCAGCAATGCTCGATTTAGAAAATCCACGAATAGAAATAGCTCGATTACCACAAGCTTTATTTTCGCCTCAGCTCGATTGGGAATTGAACGGCGAGGTTAATAATGTTGTTTTCCCTACCGGAACAGCTTTGTTTGGTGATACTTTGTTTATTTATTATGGTGCTGCCGACTCCGTTATTGCCTGTGCATCGGTTAGTATTTTAGATTTAGTAGAAGAATTATTGTTGAATAGAGAAGATAAAAGTAATTCTTAATTAAGGGTGTTGTTTGATGGTTTACATTTTACCCTAGATCATTTAAAAGACACATTAAACACAAATATGAAACCCACATAAATCGAAAACATTTTAGAATTATAGTAATGATGTAGGTTCACATCATACCAATAAAAAACCATTAAAAATACGATGATGAAAAATGAAATTATACCTCCGTTTAGTGACAGAATATCGGTTCAACCAAAGTTGTCCGAAATACTTTTTGTTACCTCATACCCACCGCGTGAATGTGGAATAGCAACTTATTCGCAAGATTTAATAAAATCGTTGAATAATAAATTTAGTAAATCACTATTAATTAAAGTTTGTGCTTTAGAATCGGGTGTTTCGAATTTCAAGTATCCGAAAGAAGTGACAGATATCCTAAATACTGCCGATTCTTTTGAATACGAAAAAATGGCAGTTAAAATCAATAAAGATCATCATATTAAAATAGTCTTGATTCAACATGAGTTCGGTTTTTTTTCGGAACAAGAACAAGCATTTATGCACTTTTTGCATGCTATTTCAAAACCGATTATTGTAGTTTTTCATACGCTACTTCCAGCTCCTAATGAAATTATAAAGGCGAAAATTCATACAATTGCTTTAGTTTGTGAATCAATTATCGTGATGACAAAAACATCTGCCGTTATTTTAGAAAATGAATATCATGTGCCAAAAGCTAAAATATCGGTTATAGCTCATGGAACTCATTTAGTTCCTCATGAAAGTAAAAAGGTATTAAAAGCTAAATATGATTTAACCAATAGAAAAGTATTATCGACATTTGGACTTTTAAGTTCTGGTAAAAGCATTGAAACAACAATTGACGCTTTACCAACTATTGTTGCAAAATGTCCCGATGTTATATTTCTTGTAATTGGAAAAACACATCCCGAAGTTATAAAGCACGAAGGTGAACAATATAGAGAACTGTTGGAAGCAAAAGTAGCTAAACTCAATCTACAAAATAATGTACGATTTATCAATAATTATCTGGCATTGCCCGAATTATTGGAATATTTACAGTTAACAGACATTTATCTGTTTACAACCAACGATCCGAATCAGGCAGTTAGTGGAACATTTGCATACGCCATGAGCTGTGCTTGTCCAATAATTTCGACACCAATTCCTCATGCTCGCGAAGTATTGACAAGCGAAACAGGAATAATTTTTGATTTCCGTAATTCGCAGCAATTGGCAACCGGAGTAATAAAATTACTTAATGATGAACCTTTGCGACGAAATATTAGTATTAATACTTTACAAAAAATAGTGTCGACAGCTTGGGAAAATTCGGCAGTTGCACATGCAATTTTATTTGAAAATATTTCAAATGGAGCCATTGCTTTACAATATAATATTCCAGAATTAAATCTCAGTCATCTAAAAAAAATGACTACTGATGTAGGAATTATTCAATTTTCGAAAATTAATCAACCCGATTTAGAATCTGGATATACATTGGACGATAATGCCCGAGCACTTGTAGCTATGTGTCAATATTTAAAATCATCAGGTGATTTAGATTATATCAATTATATCAAGAAATATCTTGCATTTATAAAACTCTGTGCTCAACCAGATGGTAGCTTTTTGAATTATATTGATACGGAATCTCTGTTCACCGAGCAAAATTTTGAAACAAATTTAGATGATTCAAATGGTCGTGCTATGTGGGCTTTGGGATATCTTGTGTCGTTCAAAGATTTACTACCTAAAGATATTATAACAGAGGCTGAATCAATTTTTAACCAAGCAATACCTCATATTGTTAAAATTCATTCAACACGTGCTATGGCATTTTCTATTAAAGGATTGTATTATTATCATAGCACAAATAAAACATCCGAAAGTATTAATCTAGTTAAAAAATTGGCCAATCGTTTGGAGCAAATGTTCAAACACGAATCTATAATAAAATGGGAATGGTTTGAAAGTTATTTAACATACGCAAACAGTATTTTACCAGAAGCTATGTTGTATGCCTGGATCTTGACCGATAAAGAAATCTATAAAGATATTGCAAAAACATCGTTACAATTTCTGCTTTCACAAACATTTAATAAGAATGGAATAGAGGTAATTTCGAATAAAAGCTGGATGCAAAAAGGACAAAAACCCGAACATTTTGGTGAACAGCCAATTGATGTTGCATACACAATAATAACTCTTAGCAAATTTTATGATGTGTTTTGGACGGATGAATATCGTGCTAAAATGGAAATAGCATTTAGTTGGTTCCTTGGTCAAAATCGTTTGCATCAAATTGTATACAATCCCTGTACTGGTGGATGTTACGATGGAATGGAGGAATGGAATGTTAATCTAAATCAAGGAGCAGAGTCAACAGTAAGTTATTTGATGGCTCGTTTAACGATCGACAAATATCATAAAGTTCCAAAATTGAAAAATCAGTTAGTGTTATGTATCAATAAGAAATCGAAAAGAGAAGAAGTGATGATACAAATGGCATTTAAAAATTTGGTCGTTAAATCATCTCATTATTTTGTGACTAATGAGATGGGAATTACCAATATAAAGGAAAACTGTTTAAGATAAAATAGAATCTTTGAAACTGCAAATTATACAACTTTGTAATTACAACGTTCGAACTTATGCTCCTTGTTATGTATTATTTAATGCCTGTAAAAAATAGTTATCCAATGAATTATATAACTAATATTCAAAGTTTTATAATTCATAAAATCGAATAATATGTCATCTTTGTTAAGTAAAAATAATCTCACAAATTAAAAAAGGACAATGAAGACAAATGAAGAATTGCAACGAAATGTTCAAGATGCCATAAAATGGGAAAGACTCTTGAATGCAGCTGAAATAGGAGTTACTGTGAAAGATGGAATTGTAACCTTAACAGGAGTTGTTGATAGTTATCTGAAAAAACTGGAAGCTGAAGTTGCATCACGAAATGTGGCTGGTGTGAGGGCTGTGATTGAAAAAATAGAAGTTCAGTTTTGTAATTCTAACGGGAAATCAGATGATGAACTTGCAACCGATATTTTAAATGCATTTAAACAAAGTCAAGATGTACCAAATGATGTAGTTAAGGTGAAGGTTGAAGCCTGTTGGGTTACACTTGAGGGCGAAGTACAATGGAATTATGAAAAAATAGCTGCTCAAGTTGTAATAAGTAAAATACTTGGTATAAAAGGTATTTCAAACTATATCAATATAAAAGCTGATACAACGAATCAAGTCGAGAAATTGGAAATCGAAAATGCATTAAAACGCAATTGGTCGCTGGCTAATAAAGAGATTTTACTATCGGTAATAGAAAACGTTGTTACCATAACGGGGACTGTCGATTCTCTCTATGAAAAAGAAGAGGCTGGACACATAGCATGGAATGCTAAGGGAGTAATCAATGTTGAAAATAACTTGATTGTAGAAGATTTAATACGACAATAAATGATAAATCGTAGGGAATGCTTTATCCTTAATGGCTTGATTGTTCATATAGTAACGGCATTACCTGTGGTTTATAAATAATATTGATAAATTATGATGTACGAAAATTGTTATTTTGGGATGCACATTATTGGTTGGTTCTTTCTGTTTATTCTTCTCTTTTGGGTGTTTTTTGTTCCAAGAGATATTCTCCTCGGACAAAAAAATAAAAAAGAATCTGGAATACGTCTTTTACGAAAACGACTTGCTTCTGGTGAAATTTCTACAGATGAATTTAAACAAAAGCGTAATACATTAAATGCTCCTAAAAACGAAAGAGATCATTAAACATAAAATAAGTAAAATGAAAGATATTAAAAAATTAGGTGTTTGGATGGATCATTCCAAAGCTTTTTTGATGGAACTTACAAACGGACCAATCCTTCAACATCAGTTACAATCTGATTTTAATTTTCTACATCGAGAATCTAGTCTTGTAAAAAGTGAATTGCTCTTGCATAACAGAGAACAACACGAGCAGTCGGTATATTATCAAACAATAGCTAAAACAATCATCAACTTTAATGAAGTTCTGCTCTTTGGTCCAACAGAAGCAAAAGACGAATTATTCAATCTAATTAGAGCAAATACTTTATTTGACAAAATTAAAATTACGGTGCAGAATTCAGATATTATGACTGAGGTTCAAATGCACATTCATGTTCGAGAATTTTTTGCTTAGTTATACATTCATATAAATGAAAAATCAAATTGCATTAATACTCCTTTTTGGAATTTATGCCTTACCATGCACGGCTCATTCAACCAATGTGCCCAAAGATACAATGGTCGAATCGTTTTACGATAGAAATAATCAACAACTATATTGGTTTACCTCAAATAAAACCATGAAAAAAGCTAACGAATGGTTAACTCTGATAGAATTAGAAAACCCGTATGCTTCGGTTGTTCAGAAACTCCAATTTAAACGTATTCGTTTGGCTTTATCACAAAAATATTTATTTGTGCGTTCTAATAATTTTAAAATAGATAAGCAAATAACAGGTTTGGTATTACATTTTTTGAAAGATCAACAGCAAGGTAACGTTCAAACCGATTATGATGAAATTAGTATTCACCATGATTCGGTTTATGTAATTCAATTACTGAAAAGTAATAACGAAGAGCCTGTATCAAAGATTGTGTCATCTTTTGAATGTAAAGATCTAGGATATATTTTCTTGAAAAATTATTTAGCCGATTCTATTTCTATTAATGATACATTAAAATATAAAGCAATTAAGCTTGCAATGAATTATCGATTATACTTAAGTATAAATCATTTATCCGAATATTTTGTTGTAAATATTCTTAGTGCTACGGCTGAATATTATAAGAATGATATGTTAGTTGTTGGTATGAGGGTAGTTGTAGGGAAAAAGGCAAACCAAACGCCCATTCTGGCATCATACATTACAAGTATAACAACATTCCCTTATTGGAATGTTCCGCACTCGATCGCTGTAAAGGAAATATTGCCAAAGGTGCAAAAAGATGGGAAATATTTGGAACAAAAGGGTTTTGACGTTATTGATGCAAAAGGGGATGAAGTTGATGAATCGGATTTGAATTGGACAAAATATACAGAAGAAACCTTTCCTTATTTCTTCCGTCAATCGACAGGTGGCGATAATGCTTTGGGTGTTTTGAAATTTAATATAAATAATCCGTATAGTATATTCTTACACGCTACGAGCAATCAAGCCGTGTTTACAAAAACAAACAGATTTTTAAGTCATGGATGCATACGTTTGGAAAAACCGTTTGAGCTTGCTAATGCCTTGCTCAATGGTAACCTTGATGTTGAATCACTGAAAAAAAACAAAAAAGATACAGAGCCAACCATAATCATGCTACCACATAAAATCCCGACTTTTATTATTTACATGCCTGTTCAATTTGCCGATAATAGGCTTACATTTCTTCCAGATATTTATAATTTAATTAAGTAACTCTGATTTGTTTATGTAATTATCATTTTTATTATAAATGAATAAACAAGTTCCTCCTTTAATTGTTTCAATAATCGGTTTATTCAACTCAGGAGGCAGAGCCGGACAGCCTAAACTTCGTCCAAGTCGACCGTTTTGCTTGATGAAATATTCTGAAACATAGTCGGCCGCATGAAATATTATTGATCGCCTTTCTGCATTGTCATTAAAGCCTTTTTCAAGTCCATTTATTACTAAAGCATAGCCGGTATGCGAACCAATGATTGGATGTTCTGTAACAAAAAATCCTAAGCTACTTTTTAATGAACCTTCGCTGTTCGAAAATGATTTGGCAAATTCTTGACCCGTATTTCTGCCATGAGCTACATAAGTATGAAATAACAGTTTTTTATTTTGCAGGTCAATAACATACAGTCGTTTTACATTGCTCGACTGAGAATAATCAACGATGGTGATAATGTTTTTGTTTGACAATCTACCTTCATTACCAAGTTTTTTAAAACCTTTGATAGCATAATTAAACACATCGCTCGACAACCCTTTTTCGGCAAGATTTAAAATATTGTATGTTGTATAAGCAACTGATGTTACCAATTGAAAATCGGTAATGTCAGCGTTATTGGCAACTGGTATAAAAAGCAACAGGAAATAGATAATCGATTTTTTCATACGGTAAAGGTATCATTTAAGTTGATTACTCAGACAATGTCAGCAAAAGATAAATTTGTCTTGAAAGCTTATACGGCTATTGTTTGAAAATGACTGAGAATCGTCTTTAAATTATACAACTATTACGAAAAGTAATGCAACACATTCGTTAATCAATTCAATCAACTTTGTGTAGTGAAAATGTTTTCACAAAATAAAAAGTACGAGTATGAAATCGAATGAAGTTTTGCAAAAAGACGTTCAAGATGCAATTAAATGGGAACCACTTTTAAAAGCAGCAGAAATAGGTGTAACGGTAAAAGATGGTGTGGTAACGTTAACAGGTGTCGTTGATAGTTATATGAAAAAACTGGAAGCCGAAAGTGCCACAAAAAAGGTTGCAGGAGTAAAAGCTGTTGTTGAAAAGATAACAATCAAAGTTTGCAATTCATGTCTAAAAACTGATGGTGAAATTGCAAAAGAAATATTAAATGCATTTATGTGGAATTGGGAAATTCCTAACAATAAAATTAATATTAAAGTTGAAGCAGGATGGGTGACTATTGATGGTCAACTTGAATGGAATTCAGAAAGGGAAGCTGCAAAAAAAGCAATAAGTAAACTTTTAGGAGTTGTTGGAGTAACCAATAATATAACCATTGCATCGGAAGTAAAAGACAATGTTGAAAAACTTGCCATTGAACGTGCTATAGCTCGTAACTGGTCGCTCGACGATAAAAATATCCAAGTAAATGTCGATGGTAATAAAGTTATTATCAGAGGTACGGTCGATTCTTGGTATCAAAAAGAAGAAGCAGGACGCATAGCATGGAATGCTCCCGGTGTTTTGGTCGTTGACAATGAATTAAGTGTTGATTATTACGATTAAATAAAAAGCAACATAATCACGATATTCCACAGTTTGATGTTATGTTCTATTTCGATACATAAATATTGAATTAAAGACAGAACATCGACTGTGGTTTACAAATTTAATAATACCTTAAAATACTGAAAACATGAATACTGAAAATTATTATTGGGGAATGCACCTTATATGGTGGTTTCTTTGGTTCATAATGATTGTCTGGATTTTTGCAATCCCTTTTGATATTCCGGGACAAAGGAAAAAAGATGATTCGCCAATCCATATTTTGAAAAAACGTTTGGCTTTGGGTCAGATTACTCCCGAAGAATATAAGGAAATGAAAAAGCTTCTTGAAGAAAATTAAATCTTTATAAGCTATGCTTTTCTTGTATCTAGTGATAATAAACCTTCAAAATTGTTGAAACCATGAAACCGAAAAATAATAAGCCACAAACGGATGACGATGCTTTATATACTTCAAAAGAAGATATATTTAATAAGGATTACGAAGAACAAGAAATAGATCCTGAAGATATATCGACAACAAAGAATAATGATATACAATCAGATATATATGATTTAGATGTTCCCGGATCGGAACTTGATGACGATGATGAAATAATTGGCAACGAAGATGAAGAGAATAATTTTTATAGTTTAGGAAGCGACGATCATAACGATTTGGATGAAAATTAAGCATTAAATTCTCTACTAAAATGAATGTCCTTAGGTAATTGTAATAATAACCTAAGGACATTTTACTTTTTAAAATAGATGAATTTTGTAATGTATTGTAATAATTGTTTAACAGTTTGAACCGCCAATAGTAGCACCTTTGTGCTGTTGTGAAACTTTATTCTCAATATAAAAATAATACAAATGGAAACAATTCAACATCACAAAGACGCTGCAAAGCATCATGAAGAAGCAGCAAAACATCATCTTGAAGCAGCAAAGCATCACGAAGCAGGTAATCATGATAAAGCAGCTGTTAGTACAGTGAAAGCTCATGGTCATCATGCACAAGCTGCTGAAGCTCAAAAAGCTGATTCAAAACACCACGCTACAAAAGCCTAAAAAGCTTTTCAACCCTTAAAAAGAGTTTGTTGCAACGCTTTTGTAAACCTGATTCGTCAGAAACAAAAGTTTTGCAATAGGCTCTTTTTCTATTTTACAATAGTGATGAATGTATAATGTATGAATGATGTAAAATCTATGCAAGGTATTGTAATGCAACTGGCTGTAAATAAAATCATCTTTGTTCTGTAACGTATCACACATTATGAAATAGCCATGAGCAAAACTTGCACACGATGCGAGGATGATTAAATGGCGTATTAGCTTCGCTGAGTCCTGCGGGGTTCCATCTGACAAATTAAAAACTTAAAAATATATACAGATGAAAAGAAAATTCCTGATTTATATAATAGTATTTCTTCATTTTTCCCCAAATATTGTAAAGGGACAAGCACCAAATATAGGTTCGGCTTCGAGCTTTGCACTTTTTACCGTTGATGGAGCATTCAGCAATAGTGGAAGTGCAACCGTTGTAACCGGTGATGCAGGTACTAATGTTGGTGCATTTACTGCATTTCCAACAGGAACAATCGTTGGACAAATTCATGTTACCGATGCAATGTCGGCACAAGCCGCAAACGATGTTACAGCTGCATATAACGATTTAAGCAGTCGAATTGGAGGTGCCGTTATTTCTACAACACTCGAAGGTCAGCACCTTTTCCCCGGACTATACAACCTAGGAGCTGCAAGTTCATTAAATGGTGATTTAATCTTAGATGGAGGAGGCGATCCCGATGCATTATTCATTATTCAAATACATGGAGCTTTAACCGTTGGTGCAAGCATTATTTCTACTCTTTCACTCATTAATAAAGCCTCTGCTGGCAATGTTTATTGGCAAGTTGATGGACAATTTGAATTGGGAGCCAGCTCTGTCTTTCGAGGAACGATAATTACAAATGGAGCTATTAATTTATTGGAAGGGTCAACACTTTTGGGTAAAGGACTTTCGATAGCAGGAGCCATTTCACTGCACAACACTCTTGTTACAACATACCCGTCGGCTGCTGGAACAATAACAGGGACGGCAATTGTATGTCAGTCACAAACGGGTGTAACATATTCGGTTCCTGCCATAACAAATGCAACCGATTATATTTGGACATTACCAACTGGTGCTATAATCAGTGCTGGAGCAAATAGTAATGCAATCACAGTCGATTACGGTTCAAGTGCAATAGATGGGAATATTACCGTGCAAGGCAGTAACAGCACTGGTTTAGGAATTGTTTCCGCTAATTATTCCGTTAGCGTAAATCCAGTAACATTAACATCAGCAATATATCATTACTAAGAAATTGAAAATATGAAACCCTCATGACTTGCAAGTCGCAAACAGCAATGAATATGTAACTGATGAGGGTAACATCTAACCATTAAAAATTAAATTATATTCAGATGAAACCCTCATGACTTGCAAGTCGCAAACAGCAATGAATATGTAACTGATGAGGGTAACATCTAACCATTAAAAATTAAATTATATTCAGATGAAAAATCTAAAAAGAATTAAACAATGGCTAATGCTGTTTTTAGCGGTAATGACCTTAAGTGTTTCGGCACAAACGAGTCAAACAGCCACCCAATCGGCTTGCATTGGAAATCAGATTTATAAAGTCGATCCAATTGTTGGTGCTACATTTGTGTGGAATATTAGTGGAGGCATTCCTGCCGATTATCAATTAAACGGAACGGGCAATACCATTTCCGTTGATTGGAATACAGCTGGAATCTACGTTCTTTCGGTATATTCGTATTCGGTGATAAGCTGTCCGAGTACAACACAATCGGTAACAGTAACCGTGGTTGGTCAACCTCTTGGACCAACCATAAATGCAAAAGCACCCAACCTTGCAAGTGTTTGTGAAGGCACAAATGTATCAGCAAGCTTTATTGCCGGAAGTGGTGGAGTAGGTTGTAGCGATGTTTTCGAATATCGATTCGATGGTGGCTCATGGACTGCCTATACTTCGGGAACAAATCTAAGCACAACTGGACACACATCGGTCGATATTCAAGGGCAACGAGCTGGTTGCACCGCCGATGCCGGTTGTACGGGAACACCGTGGGTTACACTTGCCAGCTGGACAGTTAATCCTAATCTTGCAGTAAGTGTTACGAATGCTGCCAGTCAAAATAATTTGTGCGGTTCAACATCGGTTACCTTTACTGCAACACCTGTCAATGGTGGAGCAAGTCCTGTTTATGCCTGGTATGTGAACGGAACTGTTCAAGTTGAAACAACTGCAATCTTTAATTATTCACCGCTCAATGGTGATGCCGTTTATGCAACGCTTACATCAAATGCCGGTTGTGCAACTGGCAATCCAGCAACATCAAATATTGAAACGATGGTTGTAAATACAGCACCGTCAACATCAGCAATCTGGCATAATTAATTATTGCAAATGTGTGTGTGTTTAAGATATATTCTATTGTGTTTCGTCGTTCTGTTATCTTGCATTTTTGCTACAGCACAAAACCCTATGCCCGATAATATCTGTGTAGGATTGGTAAAACACTATTATGTCGATCCTAATTCAGTTACAGGTTCAACCTACGTTTGGCGAATTGATGGAATTATTCAAAACAGTTCGAATACAAATGCAATAGATATTACTTGGAATACTGTTGGATCATATTTGCTCGATGTTCAGGAACACACAAGTACGGGATGTTTGAAAGCTTTGAAATCGGGTAGGGTGAATGTGAGTAATCTGCCTACAATTGTAGTATCGAGCAATTCGCCCGTTTGTGAAAATAGTTCTATCTATTTACAAGCACAGAGCCAGCTTGCCGAACTCTATTTTTGGTCGGGACCCAACGGATTTACATCGACCGATCGAAATGCAGAAATTGTTTCAGCATCAACTGCCGATGCCGGAACGTATTCTTTGATAGGTTCAACCAATGGTTGTAACTCGGTTGTTTCGTCGCTTACTATTACCATTAAAAAATGTGATACAATTGATTTTTGTATTCCCGAAGGCTTCTCGCCCAATGCTGATGGAATAAACGATTTGTTCGTGATCAGAGGAATTGATCGCTTTCCACAAAATAAAATTGTTTTCTTTAATCGATGGGGTGATAGGGTGTTTGACGCAAATCCATATAAAAATACCTGGGATGGCAAAGCAACCAAAGGCTTGCTTATTGGTGGCAACGATTTACCGATAGGAACTTATTTCTATATTCTCGATTTAGGCGATGGTTCTCCTGTTTATAAGGGAACTATTTATTTGAATAGATAATACAATTCACCTCGTCATAATAGAGTAGAACAGGCTGGAACCTGAAAACGATTTATTATCCATTGCCGAACAAGACCTTTTAGCATATACAACAGCATCATGAGCCGATGCTGTTGTGTCGATTGCCATTGTTGCTATTACAAGCTACCAAATATAGTAATCTGCTTAATATTTAGTATAAGCGTGTTCATCCAAAAAAAACTATACAGCTAAAGCATTTGCTACAACCTTCGCCAAAGACGTTGTTGCATGTCCAATTAAAGTTGATAGTTGTTTTGAATTGTTGAACAAATCATTTTTTGAAGCGGCAAAGTCCCATCCAGCAATTGCCGAGGCTAATCCTTCAGGAAGCCCAAAACTCGTTAAGATTTTGGCATACTCTGTTTCTGGCAAATTATTGTAGGGTATGCTTTTTGCTGTTTGTCGCGAAATCTCGATGGCCAGATCCGATAATGTATAACATTCGTCACCAGCAAGTTCATACACCTTGCCAATATGTCCTTTGGTTGTAAGCACTACAACTGCTGCCTCGGCATAATCGGCACGGGCTGCTGACGAAATTTTACCCTCACCAGCACTTCCAATAAATGCCCCTGCAGCAATAGCTCCTTTAACCGAACTTGTGTAGTTTTCAGTATACCAACCATTGCGTAAAATGGTATAGGGAATCCCCGATTCTTTAATCGCGTTTTCTGTAACTAAATGTTCAGCAGCAAGACCTAAGGTTGATTTATCAGCTTGAAGCAAACTTGTATATACAATCCATTTTACACCTGCCTGTTTTGCTGCATTAATAACATTAGAGTGTTGTAAGGCACGTTGCCCAATTTCATTCCCCGAGATAAGTAGTAAGCTATCAATATCTTTTAGTGATGTGGCAAGACTATCAGGCTTGCTATAATCAAAATCCCGTGCTTCTACCGACAATTCATTCGCTTTTTGTGGGTTACGGACTAAGGCCACAATGTTTTCTGCCAATACTTTTTCTTTCAGTTTTTCAACTACTATGCGACCTAATTGTCCTGTCGCACCTGTTATTCCAATTTTCATTTTTAAATCCTTTCTTTAAAAAAATATGTTTAATTAATTCTTCTAATTTTTATTATTACTTTTGTTACACAAAGTAACTAATAATAGTTATTATTTGTAACATGTTACCGAAAGGTAACTAATAAAATAGTAGTAACCAAAAAGTAACCATCATGGCAATGCTTAGAAAAATATTTAAATGTCCCATTTCGGCAACAATAGAATTGATAGGAGGTAAATGGAAAACAATTATACTATATTCTCTTTCAACAGGGACAAAACGCTTTGGAGAAATAGCTGTTCGCATACCCAACATTTCACGTAAAGTATTGACCGAACAACTTAAAGAATTGGAATCCGACGGTCTGGTTCAACGGGAACAATACAACGAGATACCTCCAAGGGTAGATTATTCGCTTACCGACATGGGAAAAAGTCTTATGCCTTTATTTAGAGAAATGGAAATTTGGGGAACCGAAAATGTGCTAGCCAAACAATAAATGAAATGGAAACTATTTATTTGAATAGGCAATACAAAAAGTTTAATATTTTCAGGCAATAGCTCAATAAAGTGTAACGACGACGGCAGAGACGATCGCCTTTAGATTTGCATAATCAAAATACAAGAGATTCTTTAACTTTACAAAAGAATGGGGTGAACTTCGCCGCTCGCTAGATTTAAGACCTTTGTTCGGCATTAGTCCCCATTCTTTCTCCGTTGTAGAACCAATTAGAATTTTAGGTTTGCAGACCTTTTAAAGGTTTAGTTCGACAACATATTTATGAACATAAAAACAAAGTTATGAAAATTATCGAAACAGTTGGCATCGATGTATCGAAACTTACCATCGATGTTGTTATCCATTCAAATGGAAGACACAGGCAATTCAAGAACAATGAAGAGGGGTTCAAGGATATGATAAAATGGGTCATAAAGAATTGTTCTACACCAATTACTGAAATTCTTTTTGCTTTCGAGCACACAGGATTGTACTCTGGTCTTGAATTGAAGAAATCATTAGGTATGGTGCGTGGCAAGGACGACAAGGTTGATGCCAAAGCTATCGCATTGTATGCTTACAGACGCCGTGAAGAGATAAAACTTTATGAACTACCATCTAAGAACTTGCTCGAGATACGCAGGTTATTATTGTTGCGCGATAAACTTGTAAAACAATGCTCTGGCTACAAGGCAACAAGCACTGAGATAAAGAGTTTCCTCAAGAAAAAAGAGCACCCCACTTACTTCGAGGCACACGATAATATGATAAAAGCTCTCTCTCAGGAAATAAAAGGAGTGGAAAAACGATTGAAAGAATTGATAAATAGTGATGTTACCCTAACGAAACAACACGAGTTGATAACAAGTATAAAGGGTGTAGGTGATGTAACCGCGTGGTTCATGATTGCTTACACAATGGGTTCACGTTATTCGAAAATTCACGGAAGTTCGCAGCTTACGCAGGCACAGCCCCGTTTCCAAACCAGTCTGGTACCAGTTTACAGGGAAAAACTAAAATCAGCAATCTTGGCAACATGAAATTCAAATCACTATTGAGTAACTGTGCAACAATAGCAATAACGTGCAATCCGGAACTACGATTATATTACAAGCGACGAATTGAAGAGGGTAAACATAAAATGAGTACATTAAATATTGTCAGGAATAAGATTTTGGGTCGAATATTCGCCGTTGTGGATCGAGGAACGCCGTATGTGGAAACAATGAAATTCGCTCAAAAAAACTAGAAGACACAGAGCTTTAACGATTGTAGCGGGAGATAAAACGGGAAATAACTCATCCAATTGGACGGGGTCTCCCATCGGATCCGTGCGTCCAATTGGATAGTGTTATTCACGTTTTATCCTCGCAGGATAGCACTGAAAATATTTTGAAAATAATTGCGTTTTTTCTTGTTTTTGTCTTAGAATGCCTTTAAATACTTTATTTCTTCTTATGCGTTTGTTCTTACAGACTTTTAATGAAGTTGAATCTGCAAATCAAATGCCCGTAGATTTGCCTAAACAGCACATCTTTAGAAATAAACTCATTGGTAATAAGGAACTTTGCATTATTTCAACGAAGCGATTATATGAAACTGTTTTGGGAAACTCACTTTTTAAATGCTCTTGAACAATGCTTCATACAACGACTGCCTTCCATGTGGAACAGAACCATAATTGTAATTACTTCACTTTTGCTCATTTGTGGCTTTTTCTTGGCTGGATTGCCTATTATATGGCTTTCCAAGCTTTTATTTAATTCTTGACAAAAATTGTCAATTAAATAAAATATTTTAGTAATTTTATCCTTTGAGGTACACATAGATAATTTGTTTAATTATTTGATTTACAGCTATAAATATAACATATATTTATGTCGTACCCAAATTTTATAGTCAAATTATTCTAGCCAATTATTTTATTCTCAAACTATTATTAATCGAACTCAGGTTGATAGGTTTAACAATATCTCTTTTGCGGTAGCGTTTCTTTTTCAATTCATCCGTAATTCATTCTTCAATAAAACAATCTCGTTTTGCATATTTTCTATACGTTGTAAAAGATGCATAATACTTTCAATACCTTCCACATTTATATCCAGTTCGTAATGGAAACGAACAATTTTCTCTAATTGCACTATTTGGCTTGATGCAATGAATGGCATTTTATTAATTGTTGTCAGTTCAATTAATCCGGCTTGTTGAAGCGAATGTATAAAAGAAAATTCAATGTCATGACTAACACAAAACACTTCGACTGAAAGTAGTTTTTCTTTATTCTTCATCTTTACATTTTTGATAATTCGGTAAATAAAGCCTTTTGTTTTTCGTTTATTTCTTTTGGAATTAGTATGTTAAATGTAACAATCAAATCGCCGAAGAAACCTTCACTTTTATAAACGGGAAAACCTTTGCCCGTTAGTTTTATTTTACTACCATTTTGAGTTCCTGGCTTAACATTCAGTTTTACTTTTCCACTCAATGTTTCAATGGTAATTTCGCCTCCTAAAATTGCCGTATATAAATCAATATCAACGGTCAGATAAACAGTATTGCCCAAACGTTTATATTTTTCGTGATTCGATACTTTGAAGGTGATAATCAAATCGCCATTGGGTCCTCCATTGGTACCTTGCCCACCATGACCGATAATTTTTATTGTTTGTCCGTTTTCAACTCCTGCAGGAATAGTTATTCGAATATTTTTATCGTTTACGGCAATTGTTTGCTTATGTGTTGTATAAGCGTCAATAAGTCCAAGCTGTAATTCGGCATTAAAATCTTCGCCACGATACCTTGCTTGACGTGAACGCCCGCCCGCCATACCTGCTCCGCCAAACATCGACTCAAAGAAATCGGAAAAATCGCCACCCGATTGTGCTCCATAACTTCGCGACTGTTGCGACGATTGTTGCTTTGCTTTTTCAAATTCATCGGAATGCTTCCAATCGCTTCCATATTGATCGTATTTCTTGCGTTTTTCAACATCGCTCAATACCTCATTTGCCTCATTTATTTGCTGAAAGTTTTTATGTGCATCTTTATCATTCGGATTTAAGTCGGGGTGATATTTACGTGCTAATTTTCGGTAAGCTAGTTTTATTTCGGCAGCAGTTGCTGTTTTTTCTATTCCTAGAATTTTATAATAATCTACATAGGTCATGATTTCGCTTTAAGTTTATTAGTCGCTGTTTTCCATTTTTTCAAAAGCTCAAATACCAAAAGACAAATAGCTCCCGATGATATTGGCAAAATCCAATCATAAAGATGTAATGGAGCCGTATGTAAATAGAGATTGCATATAGGGACATACACAATAAGTAAAATGCAAGAAATTGACAAGGCAAATGCAGCAAGCAGATACTTGTTTGAAAACAAATATTTTCCTAAAGCATTACCAAATGTTCGACGAGAAAGAAGATTGGCATATTGACCGAAAATGATTGCAACAAAAGTGATGGTTATAGACTTTTCGTAGTTGTGACTTGATAAATAAAAAATCAAGAAAGCTATATATGCCGTTAATCCGTTTACCAAACCGGAAAAAGCAATTCCAAGCATGGCTTTATGGGTTAATATTTTATCTTTGGGATTACGAGGAGGTTCTATCATCATACTTTTTTCGGCAGGGTCGTATGTAAGCATTATGAGTGGAAACATTTCGCCGACCAAATCGACTAACAGTATCTGTACTGCCAGAATCGGAATAGCAAGACCAAAGAACACACCGACAAAGCCAAACAATACACAGGCAAGCTCGGCGACATTGGACGATAGGTTTGTTTTGATTGTTTTTTCAAGATTTCGAAAAATAGTTCTGCCTTCTTTTATTGCCAGAACGATGGTCGAAAAGTTATCATCCAGCAAAATCATATTGGCAGCTTCCTGTGCCACTTTCGATCCATTTTTGCCCATTGCAACACCAATGTCGGCACGCTTTAAACTCAAGGTATCATTTACTCCATCGCCGGTAACGGCAACAATTTCTCCTTGTTTCATGAGTAAATCGACAATTCGGAATTTATCGTCGGGCGAAACTCTTGAAAAGATAACTGCTCTGTTTTTAAAAACAACCTTTAATTCGGCATCGCTCATTGAAGGCAAATCGGCACCTTTTATAATAATCGGATATTCGTCGCCCTCGTTCATTAACCCGATATTTTTTGAGATGGCTTTTGCCGTAACCTCATTATCGCCGGTTATGATAAACACTTTTATGTGTGCTTTAAAAACCGATTCTATGGCTGCTTTAACTTCCTTATGCGGAGGATCGAACATGGTAACAAATCCTGCAAAAACAAGATCTTTTTCAGCATCATCAATTGTATAGTCGGCTTTAGTGTCAAGATCTTTATACGCAATGGCAATGACCCTTAGAGCCTTTTCGGAAAATGTAGCCGATGTGGCAAGAATTTGTTTTTTTTGATCTTCGTTTAAATCAGAAACGGTTCCATTCACAATCTGTTTTGATGAAACGGATAAAATGGATTCTATTGAGCCTTTTACAAAAGAAATTACTTTATCGTGATGTTTGCGAACGATGGTTGCACGTTTGCGAAACGAGTCGAAACCAAAAGTCTTTAATAAAGGATAATCTTTTTCAATTTCATCTAAAGTAAAGCCTGCTTTCATGGCAAGAGTGGAAAAACATGTTTCGGTAGGATCGCCGATTGAATACCATGTTTTATGATTTTTATCGGGAGCTGCTATTTTACCATTTGAGGAAAGAAACCCCGATAGAAAAAATATTTTCATATCGTCCAAGCTTTCCCGTTTCAAAACAGTAGATTGTTCGTCGATTATATTTCCCTTTGGTTCATAACCCAAACCTTCCACGGTAAACGATTTTCCATTGAAATAACATCCTAAAATTGTCATTTCGTTTTTGGTTAATGTTCCTGTTTTGTCGGAAGCAATAACGGTAGCCGAACCTAATGTTTGTGCCGAAGCGATTTTCTTAACTATAGCTTTTCGTTTTGCCAATCGACCAACGGCAAGAGACAGTGCCATTGAAATCTGAGCAGGTAACCCTTCGGGAACCATTGCAGCGGCAACACTTACCGAAAACACCAACGCCAACGCAACCGAATCGTGCATAAACATACGAATTGCAAATAGAATGGCAGCTATTACCAGAGTCGCATAGGTCAGTTTTTTTGCAACATCAGCTATTTCAACTTGAACGGGAGCATCGGCGGTTTTAATTTTTTCGGATGTTGAACTTATTTTCCCGATTTCGGTTGCAGAACCTGTTGCATAAACAATACCTGTTGCATCACCACGAGCAACAGTTGTTCCCATATATACACAGTTTTTTATTTCGGCAAATGTTAGCGTCTTATCTGTTGTAAAATTACAATCTTTATTGGAAGGTAAGGTTTCTCCCGTTAATGCACATTCGTTGGCAGCAAAATTGTTTGACTGTATTAAACGAATATCCGCCGGAATGCCATCACCTTCATTGAGTTTTACTATATCACCCGGCACAAGCTCTTCAACCAGAATTTCAACTATTGTTCCATTACGAATAACATTGCATGTATCAACAACCAAACTTTTGAGCGATGCGAGAATATTTTCCGATTTCCATTCTTGATAAAAGCCAATCATTGCATTAACAACAACAATAGCTAACAATATAGATCCATCGCGAAATTGAGCCAGATAGAACGAAATTGATGCAGCAACAATCAATATAAGAACAAGCGGACTTGTAAATTGACCCAACAGAATTTTAAAGAGATTTATTGAATTGGTAGCCTTTAAAATATTGCGTCCGTCTTTTTGTCTTGCTGTGGTAATGTTGCTTTCGGTAAGTCCATCGGTTTTATTACTATTGAGCTGTTTTACCAGTTCATCAATACTTTGTTTATAAAATTCCATGCGAATAGTGTTTCTTGGTATAAATAACAAATTAACTTATTTCAAAAGATAATCATATAGGACTTCCCCTTTGTCGAGAGTTAAATCTGCAATAAAATGAAGCGAGGAAAGTACCTTTATAACGGGTAATTCAGCTACCGGAGCAAGTGCATGAGGATGAAGTTCCAATGAACAAGAACCAGTCCATGCACCCTTTACAGTTACAAGTGTTGTGAAATACTGAACCAGTTCACAAATTCGTGTCGAGCCATCGACGTGAGGTATAATTTTTAACAGAAAATTAGGCATGGCAAGTCCGGTTAAAACCAATTCAGCGTTTACCTGATTATGTTTAAAACCCATGGTTGCAGTTGCAATTCGTACCTTCCCATAATCGAGTGTTCCTAGCAAAGTATCGTTATCGACATCGAGATTTGGTGAAGCAAGTTTTTTGGGAAATCCCCATAATTCGCGACCTGCAGCAATGGCCGGGTGATTATTCAAATACATTCCATGAACATAATTTCCCTGAATACCATTGTAGCTTACAGGAATAATCTGACCCGATTCGGTATAATCGCCAAAGCCCGAAGAATCGGGCATACGAATAAATTCGAACTTCACAATAGGTTCCAGTATTTCCAAAGGTTCAGGAACTACGGCACGCAATGCTTCCATATCGGTGCGATATGTAATAATCATAAATTCACGATTGACAAAATGATAGGGTCCTCGTGGAAATGCCGGACTCGTCAACGGCATTGAGAATGCTGATGCTTTGATTTCTGATAGTTTCAAGTTCTTAGTTTTTAGTTCTTAGTTTTATAAAAAACAATCCTGATGTTTTTTTACTCATCCACTGTCCTATCGGACATCCCCTTCTCTACGCGTAGTGAAGGGGAAAGCATATTGCGAAGCAATAGCAAGGGGATAAGTCGAAATTAAAATGAATAAACAGTTTTGATACGCTTTTAAATCTTTCTATTTCAACCGCCTTAAAACCGAGACACAATTGGTTACAGCCGAACCTCCAACATTGAACGTCACGCCTATTTGAGCTGTTTTATTTGCTAGTTTTGCTCCAATGGGTTCATCAACCAGTTGCTTGTATATCAAAGCATGCATAGAAACTCCCGTTGCACCAACAGGATGTCCTTTTGCCTTTAATCCACCTGAAAGATTTACGGCACATTGATTATCGCTTCGAGTAAAGCGACCGGAAATATAATCATATCCAGCTTGTCCATCTTTTGAAAGTCCAAGAGCTTCGGTACACAGAAGTTGATTGATTGTAAAACAATCGTGGACTTCTACAATATCAACATTCGTAATCGAAATCTTTGCTTCGGTAAATGCACGTTTTACGGCTTCTTTGCCAGCCATCAAATCATACATATTGGGACGAACGGAAACTGCCATTCGCTCATTTACATGTCCGATGCCTGCAATTTCAACAACTTTCTTGCCTGTTTTTAATGCATCAGCTGTTCTCATTATAACCACAGCTGCCGAACCATCGGTTACAAGCGAACAATCGTGAAGTCGCAATGGGTCTGCCATCATTGGATTTTTTTCGGGAGGTAGATTCAAGATTGCATCTGCTGAGAAAAGTTTCATTTTATCGGGTGGACTATCTTTGCCAAATTGTGCCAGCGGATTATCTACACCATTTCGATAGGCTAATGCTGAAACGGTGGCAAGCATTCGTTCAAATTCCGCATCACTTAATTTATAATGATCTTTATAACCTTTTGCATATTCGGCAAACAGAAAAGGGAAACTGACTGATTTAGCACCTTCTTCGGGCCAATAGGAACAAGTAGCAAGGGCATGAGTTACTCCTTTGGTATCGAGCAAATGCATTTTTTCAACACCAACAACCAGAGCAATGTTTACCCTACCCGATTCTACAGCATATATTGCATCGTAAAGAGCCACAGATCCTGAAGCACATGCGGCTTCACAACGAGTCATCGATTTAAATCGTAATCCTTCGGGATCAATTTCAGCAGCAAATGCAGCCAAATGTTCCTGGTTGGTGAATAGACCGGGAGCAAAGCTTCCAAGCCAGACTCCATCAACATCTTTACCTCTAATTCCTGCATCCGACAAAGCTCCATTTCCTGCTTCCAGTATGAGTTCATAGATAGATTTCAAATCGGTAAATTCACCTGTTTCGCGATTATGGTTTACAAACGAACCAAACTTTGAATTGTATGCACCTATTATACTGGTTGTACTCATTATCTATTCTCCTCAATCTATAGTTTTAATCTGGCAATTATCTTTAATAACAATATCGGCATCGGTATGTTCCAAAATCCATTCGGACGTGTAGGGAGCAAAACATTCTGCCAAATGAAACTTGTTGTCATGGACTTCAAACAAGCCTAAATCGGTAACAACAATATTTACTTGATTACTGGCGGTGAGAGGCAGTGTACAACACCGCTTTAAACGTGAACCACCCGATGGTTGAAAGTGCAAAGTTGCTGCAATAACCACCCTGGCACCGATTGTTAAATCCATTGCTCCACCCATTCCGGGAACCATTTTGCCGGGGACTTTGTAATTGGCAAGATTGCCTTCCTGATCGACCTCCAGAACACCCAACACCGAATAATCGATATGACCGCCACGGATAATGCCAAAACTTTCCGATGAATCGAAGAAACAGCCACCTGTTCTAACACTTGCCGGCGATCCACCGGAATCAGTAATATCTTTATCTTCATTTCCTTTTAATGGTACAACGCCAAGTCCCATCATACCATTCTCCGATTGGAGTATAATATTTATGTCGGGTGAAATGTATTTATCAACCATTGTAGGAAGTCCAATGCCAAGATTAACCACATCTCCAGTCTTAAACATCAGGGCAATTCGTTTAACGATAACCGTCTTATTTGCTATGTATTCCATGTTTTATATTTGTTCGGCTTTTACAAGATAATCGATAAAGATGGAAGGAGTGTGAACTTCGTTGGGATTGATTTCACCGATTTCAACAATCTCTTCCACTTCTGCTATAACTATTTCAGCAGCGGTTGCCATCAGTGGATTAAAATTTCGGGCTGTACCGTTAAATACTAGATTTCCTGCTTTATCAGCCTTTTTTGCCTTGATTAATGCAACGTTTGCTTTGATGGGAACTTCTAAAAGAAATGGCTTGTCATCAACAAGAATAATTTGTTTGCCAATGGCAACCTCTGTTCCAACACCCGTGGGAGTGAGAAAACCTCCCAAACCGGAACCTCCTGCACGTATTTGTTCGGCAAGTGTGCCTTGAGGAACCAATTCAACCACTGTTTCGCCGGCATTCATTTGGCGTTGCGTTTCTTGATTGGCTCCTATATGACTGGCTATAATTTTTTTGAATTGTTTATTTTGAACAAGAAGAGCAACACCTGTGATTCTTTCGGTTTTCAGTTCATGAAAAGAGGTATCGTTACAGATTAATGTCAGATTTTTTGTTCCCTTTTCCTTCAATGCAAGCATTATGGAGTGAGGTGCACCACAGTCCATGAATCCCCCTATCATTACAGAGTCTCCGTCTTTGATCCAGCCGGCTGCATCGGCTGGCGATATAATAGGTTTTACAATCATTCTGATTCAACATTATGTGTTATAAATGAATTTTTACAACAACACAAAGTTGCGTTCCTTTCGTTCGTATAGCATTATACAACTTTCGAAACATGTTTTAAAATTCACAGATAATCAAAAAGCTGATTATTGGCTTAGCATAAGCCGAACAACCGCAGGCTAATTTGTCGCTGTAGCATATTGATTCACCGATGTTCGGCTATGGCGTCCCGCTATGCCGAACACCATTAAACTTTCATTTTGCTTAAACGCTACGGCAAACGAGGGTAAAAATCTCTCCCTGCTGGGTTCGATCTTTCAATTTTTCTTTTTCTTCATGTAATCAGTCCTGCTAATTAGATTTGCATTGACAAAATACCTATTTTCTAATATGTAATTTTTATGTTGTCCAGCTATTTTTTTATAATCAAATTTTAGTGGAATTATTTCAAACCACTGTTCTTCTTCTTCTTCTTCAAAGACAATTCTCTTTAATTTCATTTTTAAAGTTCCTATACAGCTGGAATTACTTTTATAAAAGACTTCTGAATTAAGTTCTAACGATTTGAAAAATGTTTTTCCCAATGTCGCATTAATTTGTTTTATCATTTGTCTCTTTTTCTTATCACTTATTTTTAATACTTCAATATCATTTTTATTGATTGGTCTGGCTTGTTGATAAATTGTTATTCTCTTATTTTCTATGAATGCAGATTTTGAAATAAAAACAGAGTCTCCAATCTTTGCATTAGACCATGGGTCTTGTTCAATAAGCAAATCATTAAAAGATTTTTTGCTATAATTGTAAGCAAATATAGATGAGCTTATACACAAAATAACACACCATAAATACATTCTTCCTTTAAAGTGATTTCTTTGGATGATTATTTCATTTTCTTTTAACGCAACATAGCCTGTGACTACTTGTTTGTATCCTTCAGTTCTGTAACTAGTTTTATATCGTCTATCCGATTTCTTAATTGGAACATCACTGTATATTGGTCTTGTCTTTTTTCTAGCAGAAAAGAATGAAGAAACTACTCTTATAAATGAAACAGGAACAAAGAATAGCGATAACCCCCACATGAAATTAAACCTGAACATTGCCGAAATACAAAGGACAGACCACATAAATAACCATGCAAACGTTCCAAGATTATTGAACAAATTCATTTTGTCGGTAGAATTTAAATTACGAAGATCAGTGTATTTTCTGTATGCTTCTCGTCTAAGAATGTAATTTAGAATTGAATTAATCATATTGATTGTTTATATATTTATTTATAGTCATGAAATAATTACTTTATAGTTTTTCCATTTGACCAAGTCTCCAAGTCTCGAACAAATTGGAATAAAAATAAGTGATAACTGCCAGTAATTGGGTCTGTGTCATTATAGTCGAAATTAATCCAGGCATTCAAAAAATTGTCAAGTATTTGAAATAAGTCAGAATCTATTTTCTTTAATTCAATAAGCTGTTTTTTGTAGTCAAAAGATTCATTCGGGCAAGTATTCGCAGCGAAATAAACTCCAATGAAAAAGTCAATTGCTATCGAATTGTAAACTTTTTTAAAGAATCTTTTCACGGTAAAATGTTTTCTTATTGCTGATAATGATTCATCTGTGAGTTTGTTTACTGAAAAGTCTGATAAAAATTCATCTCTACTATAACCAAGCTGAATGAATTCAGGGAACATTTTAATATGGTCGAGGCAGTTGCCAACATGTTCAAGTAATTTGTCTGAAAATATCTTTGAAAGAACCTGATTTTCTTTGATTGACATTATTAATCCTGCACCAATAAAAACTTGTTTTGTCCTTAGATAAATATGCAAAAGTTCGTGAGTAAACGAAGAAACATTTAAGTTGTCAAAAGGGACGTAGATAATTGACTTTTCATTCTTAGAGAATACTAAGTAATCAACCCTTTTCTCTTTTTGAATTTCTATGCTTTGAACACTAGTCAAAGTGTTCCATAGTACTAAATTTCTATTGTCTAGTAGACCAAGTGTCTCCATTCTTATATATGCTTTAACAATTGTATCTTATTCAAATGTAAAAAATAAAAACTATAGCTCATTCATAAATTAGAGATTTACTTATTAATTGTCTTTTGAATATCTTACTCAAAGATAAAAACATTTTTTGATAAACTATCCCACTGGCTTTTTCTCCCCTCGAATCCTTCGAAAGTCGTCAACCCCCCATTTATAATCTCTGATGCTCCCGCACCGAAAAATAAACATCCACTTCCGGGGGGCGACGATCCTTCTTTTGCTATCCAAAATTGCTGTTCGAAGGAGCAAATTGCTGTTCAGGGAGGCAACGTTGGTGGTTAAAGAGGCAAATTGCCCCTCAAACACTCGACGTCGAACCTATAGAGGGAGTCTATACAATAAACTGTGTGAAACTATATTTTATATAAATTTGACACAATATGAATACTCCAGTATTTGATTTTAACACTTTTGAAGCAGAAGCGTTAAAAGGTTTGCAAGAAGGCAAACCGT
>Ga0302288_1000103_pt1 | contig 78873 bp, 70 predicted proteins | sample III_Fen_N1_1_FD_194549 | JGI IMG/M metagenome (GOLD analysis project Ga0302288, IMG submission 194549) | Peat permafrost microbial communities from Stordalen Mire near Abisko, Sweden - III_Fen_N1_1 | ecosystem: Environmental > Terrestrial > Soil > Wetlands > Permafrost | place: Sweden: Abisko... | reverse complement strand
TGCCATGAGTGAAATCACCGGTGCCATCATCTCCATTACGCTGGTCATGGCATCTGTGTTTATTCCCGTCACCTTTATTGGCGGTTCCTCCGGGGTCTTCTACAAGCAATTCGGTATCACGCTGGCCGTGGCAATCATCCTCTCGGCAATAAATGCCTTGACACTCAGCCCTGCGTTGGCAGCACTTTTCCTCAAACCCAAAGGAGAAGAGAAGAAAAACAGCAAATACACCCAACGGTTTATGGAGGCCTTTGATTCAGGTTATCAGGCTATTGCCCACAAATACAATGGCATTATCGGTTTCCTTGTGGCGCGAAAGACATTGGTCATCGGACTGGTGGTAGTCTTCGCCGCGGGATTCTTTCTGTTGATCAAGACAACGCCGACCAGCTTCGTTCCTGAGGAAGATATGGGAACCATTTTCGTTAATGTAAGCCTTCCTCCCGCATCCTCTATGGAACGTACGGCTATCGTGGCTAAACAGGTTGAAGATATTGCACGGGGTATTCCGGAAGTAGGCAATGTCATGCGATTGATCGGACAGAACGTGGTTGACGGCAGTGGTAGTTCCTACGCCATGGTGCTTCTGGAACTTAAAAATTGGAAAGAAAGAGGCAATGTTAGCAACACCGATGTGATCGGTAAAATTATGGCACAGACCTCGCACATACACAACGCCAAAATCATACCGTTCTCCCTGCCGACCATCACCGGGTTTGGCATGTCAAGCGGATTTTCATTCGAACTACAGGACAAAGGTGGTCACTCGACCGAGGCTTTCTACAAGGTGGCCCAGGATTTCCTGACCACATTAGGGAAACGCCCTGAAATCCAATACGCTTCGACCTCGTTCAATCCAAATTTTCCGCAGTACCTGATGTCGCTGAACGTGCCAAAAATCAAGGAAGCCGGTTTAACGGTAGAGGGTATATTGAGTACCATGCAGTCTTTTTATGGGGGTTTGTATGTCTCCAACTTCAACCAATTCGGAAAACTTTACCGCGTCATGGTACAGGCCGACACAAGCTATCGCGCCAACCTCGAAGGCATGAACAAGATCTTTGTGCATGCCAGCGACAATAAAATGGCACCTATCTCTGAATTTGTCACCATGAGTCGTGTTTACGGCCCTGAAAGTTATTCCAGGTTCAATCTATATACCTCCATGAGCATTATGGGTGCACCTAACAAGGGTTACAGCACAGGAGAAGCCCTTCAAGCCATTAAAGAGGTCGCATCTGCATCGCTCCCGCAAGGGTATGGCTATGAATTCTCCGGCATGAGCCGTGAGGAAGAAAATAGCGGTTCGCAAATGATCTACATCTTCATGTTGAGTCTTGTCTTCGTATACTTGCTACTAAGTGCTTTGTATGAAAGCTATGTGTTACCTTTAGCTGTGTTGCTTTCCCTACCGGTCGGATTGTGTGGTACCTTTATCTTTGCAAAGATATTCGGTATCGACAACAATATTTACACGCAGATTTCAATGATCATGCTCATTGGTTTGTTGGCCAAGAATGCCATCCTAATTGTACAGTTCGCTAAAGCAAGACGCGAGAAGGGTATGCCCTTATTACAGGCCGCTATTGAAGGATCCAAAGCTCGGTTTAGACCCATTCTGATGACCTCTTTCGCGTTCATAGTTGGAATCATGCCGTTGATGTTCGCTTCCGGTGCAGGAGCCAACGGGAACCGTTCCATCGGTACTTCTGCCGTTGGTGGTATGTTGTTCGGCACACTGTTCGGTATCCTGGTTATACCGGGGTTGTATGTCATTTTCCAAGGCATCGCTGAAAAAATCAGCAAGCACAAAACACCGGAAATACTGATTTCAACTGAAAAGGGCATTGATAATAATCAATAATATGTACGTAATAATGAAAAAATACATCAACCATAGGGTCCTGCCACTGCTGATTGCCTTACTACTTACATCCTGTGGTGTGGTCACAAAGACCTACAGAGGACCGGATAAAACCGTAACCAACAACCTTTACAGGGATGCAAAAAGCACTGATTCCACATCGTTAGCAGATATGCCTTGGCGAGACCTTTTTAACGATTCCATTCTCCAACAGCTCATTCAGGAGGGTTTGGACCAAAATTTTGACCTAAAATCGGCTCTAGAGCGAATGACTCAAGCTAAGGCATCACTGACAAAAAGTAAGCTTTCGCTGTTGCCTTCCTTGAGTGGCTCCGCGGATGTAACACAAACCAAGTTTTCACAAAAATCGACCCAATCCACCGACTTATATTCCACCGTTTGGGAAGCAGGAATTGGAGCCAGTTGGGAACTGGATATTTGGGGTAAATTGACGAGTTCGAAAAAAGCAGCTCTAGCAGCTTATCTTCAGACCGATGCTGCCCGCAGGGGTGTTCAAACAGCCTTGATTGCCACAATAGCCAATACCTATTACACATTGCTGGCATTGGATAGGCAGCTGGACATCACCCGTGAAACAGTGAAAAATCGGTTGGAGGAAGTAGAAAGTATGAAACTGATGAAAGAAGCGGCCCTTGTCAACGGAGCCGCATTCGTACAAAGCCAAGCTAACCTGTATGCGGCCGAAGTCAGTATTCCGGATCTGGAACAACGCATCCGCGAAACTGAAAATGCCTTAAGCATCGTATTGGGAAGAGTACCTGGATCCATTAAGCGCGGGACGCTAGCCGAACAAACATCTCAGACAACGTTGACAATAGGTGTACCTAGTCAGCTGCTGAATAACCGGCCCGACGTGCTCGAAGCAGAACTGGCCATACGAGAAGCCTTCGAGCATGTCAATGTAGCCAGAGCTAGTTTTTATCCCTCATTGACCATCACAGCCAATGGCGGATTGTCCTCCTTAAATCTGAGTGACTTTTTTAACAACGCACTTTTTTACAACTTTGTAGGCGGCCTAACTCAACCGCTGTTTAAGCAAGGTCAGCTTACGGCAAACCTGATCAGTGCAAAATCCCAACAACATGAAGCGTACAACACGTTCAGCACAACACTTCTGAAAGCTGGCGGAGAAGTATCCAATGCACTATATGCCTATCAGATAGCCGAGGAAAAGGAACAATTAAGAACCAAACAGCTCGAAGCGCTCCAACAAGCAGTCACTTCTACGAAGGAACTGCTAAAATACAGTTCATCAACCAATTACACGGACGTACTGACAAGCGAACAAAGCCTACTTTCCACTCAACTGTCCTCGGTAAGTGACCAGCTGCAGAAGCTGCAGGCTCTTGTTGATTTGTATAAGGCTCTTGGGGGCGGGTGGAAATAATGTAGGATTCAACTATTTTCACTATCAGGGCACAACAAAAAGGCCGCTTTTCACAAAGCGGCCTTTTTGTAGGTTTTCAATAGGTATTAGTTCTTAAGGTAAAAAAGATTGTATTAGGTTAACGCCAGCAAAGATTCACCTTTTTTCACAACTTGCAAAATAAAAAAACATATTATAAAACATGTTTTTGCAAAACGGGTGAATAAACATACCTACATGAGCATCAATTTTTGCATACGTCGGAAGCTCGCCAGCCCGAATAATCCCTATATTTGTTTGACAAATGCCCTATTTCTGAGTACTTTTGCAGATAATACAAATATACAGATAATTCGTTATACGACAAATACATTATGAGCGATTCCGGCATACCAGAAAAGAACGAGAAGAAAGTCTTGAACTTTATTGAGCAGATTGTTGCAACTGACCTAGCAGAAGGCAAGAACGACGGGCGTATCATGACCCGATTTCCACCGGAGCCGAATGGATACCTCCATATTGGTCACGCGAAGGCTATTTGCCTGGATTTTGGCATTGCAAAACGCAATGGTGGCACCTGCAACCTGCGCTTTGATGATACGAATCCCGTAAAGGAAGATGTAGAATATGTGGATTCCATCATGGAAGACATTCAATGGCTGGGCTTTCAATGGGACAACGTTTTTTATGCTTCTGACTATTTCGGCAAGTTGTACGAGTTTGCCATTGAACTCATCAAAAAAGGATTGGCTTATGTGGATGACCAATCAGCTGAAACTATTGCACAACAAAAGGGAACGCCGACCACTCCGGGTACCGAAAGTCCCTACAGAAATCGTTCAGTAGAAGAGAACCTCGACTTGTTCACACGCATGCAGGGTGGAGAGTTCGAAGAAGGATCCCGCGTGTTGAGGGCTAAAATTGATATGGCACATTCCAACATGCATTTCAGAGATCCCCTGATGTACCGCATCCTGAAGATGAGCCACCACCGTACCGGCGATACGTGGAACGTCTATCCGCTGTACGATTTTGCCCATGGTCAAAGCGACTTTTTCGAAGGCATCACCCATTCCCTGTGTACCTTGGAATTTGAGGTCCATCGGCCTTTATATGATTACTTTGTTGACCTGTTGAAAGGTGAGGGGACCTACCGCCCTCGACAAATCGAGTTCAACCGGTTGAATATTACCTATATGGTGATGAGCAAACGAAAGATGCTGCAGCTCGTCAAGGAAGAACGCGTGTCAGGATGGGACGACCCCCGAATGCCGACACTTTGCGGGTTACGTCGACGTGGTTACACACCGGAATCAATCCGGAACTTCATCGACAGCATCGGCTATACCAAATACGACGGACTGATTGATGTGGGGCTACTTGAACACAGCATCCGGGAACACCTGAACAAAACGGCTCCCCGAGTGAACGCGGTGTTGAACCCCATCAAACTCATTGTAGACAATTACCCCGAAGGACAGGAAGAATGGAATACGACGGCTGTCAACCCGGAAGATGCTGAGGCAGGAACACGTCAGGTGCATTTTTCCAGGGAAATCTACATTGAGCGCGATGACTTCATGGAAGACGCACCTGCCGATTATTTCCGCTTGTCAAAAGACCGTGAAGTACGTATCAAGAACGCATACATTGTACGCTGCACGGGTTTTGACAAGGACGAACAGGGTAATGTGGTGGCCGTACACTGTGATTACCTTCCCGAAACGAAAACGGGTCAAGCCAATGCCAAACACAAGGTGAAGGGTACCATCCATTACGTATCCACACAACATTGCCTCACGGCAGAAGTGCGGCTGTACGACCGGTTACTCGATGTGGCCAATCCGGCTGAAGAAAAAGACCGTGATTTCATGGACATGCTGAATCCGGATTCGCTGAAAGTGTTGCGTGACGTCAAGGTAGAACCGGTTGTGGCTACAGCCAAACCGCTAAGCAGTTTTCAATTCACACGGATCGGCTATTTCAATGTGGATCCCGATTCGACAGAAGGCCATATGGTGTTCAACCGAACCGTATCATTGAAAGACACCTGGGGTAAAATAGTAGGCAAACGCACAACTTGAAGCGATACAAGCGATGGGAATAAACAGACACAAAGAAGTTGACGGACTGGTAAAACGCTATGAGCAAGCCATTTCTGAAGGTCGTCCCGCTTATTACGACGTGGATGAGCTGGAGGATTTGTCTGAGTATTACCTTTCGCACGGCAAACGTCAGGAATCCGGCGCCGTGATTGAATTGGGGCTGAAATTACACCCGAACAACAGCCTCTTACTGTTGAAGCGCGCCACCTTGTACGTGGAAATCGGTGAATTGCAGCACGCCTTGCGTATTTTAGACAAACTGCCTGAAAAAGAAGATGTTGATGCCTTGTTGTTACGGGCTGAAGTGTACCTGCGATTGAATAAAAAACAGGAAGGGATGCGTCTGCTTAGACGCATCACGGAGGAGGAAACGGTGGATCGTGTACAACGTTGCCTGGATGTGACCGCCATTCTTTCTGATATGTCGTGGTATGGATTGTCCATTGAATACCTCATGGAAGCACTCAGGGATTACCCCGACGACCTCGAATTGCTCGAGGAACTTGCCTGGTGCTACGAACAGGAAAAAGAATACGAAAAGAGCGCACGGGTCTATGAACGTATGCTCGAAGTCGATCCGTACAGATCGGAAGCGTGGTTTAATTTGGGTCAGGCCTGGTTCAATCTGGAAGACTTCAACCGAGCTGTCGATGCGTATGAGTTTGCCTTGGCTACGCACCCGCAAGACCTGTTGGCGATGATGCAGATGGCACACGCCTTATTTCAGGCAGGACGTTACCTGGAAGCAGCAAAGGCCTACGAAGACTATATGGAAGTGGAAGGCAAGAGCGACTACGTGATGGTTTTTCTGGGCGAGTCGTATGAGAAAGCCGGCAAGCTGGACGAGGCCATCAGCTGTTACGACACGGCGTTCCAACTCAGTCCGACAAACATGGATGCCTGTACGGGAATGGCCATTTGTCTAATGGAGCGCAAATCGTATCAAGAAAGCCTATCTTGGTTTGACAAGGCACTTAAAATTAACGATGAGGACCCGGAAGTCTGGGTTTATGTAGCTGAATTATTGCTACAGATGGACATGCGGGAAGAAGCAAACATGTGCTATTTGCGATCACTAACCTTGAATCATGACCAACCCGACGTGCTGGCCGCGATGGGTAACATCGCTTTCGACGACGGCGACTTTGACAAAGCCTTGGGGCTTTACCTCTCGGCAAATGAACTAGACCCGGAATTACCGGGACTTTCACTTTTTTTTGCGTTAGTATATACCAAGCTTGGAATGAATGAGCCAGCAGCTACGTACCTGTCAAAAGCAGTAGCTGCCGACCCAACTGCCGAAAAGCTGTATCGGGATATTATTGCGGAAGAAGACAATACACCTTCCCAAAAATAAAAGAATGAAACACTACGGTTTGTTGGGGTACCCCTTATCACATTCGTTTTCTGTTGGTTATTTCTCTGAGAAATTTCGTCGTGAACACATCGATGCCACCTATGAAAATTTCCCCCTTTCAACCATTGGTCGTTTTTCTGATTTATTGAAGGAATATCCGGATCTGTCCGGATTGAATGTAACAATACCCTACAAAGAAGCCATTATTCCTTATTTGGATACACTGGATACACAGGCACGGGTTATCGGAGCCGTCAATGTAGTTCAATTTAAACGAAACGAAAAGGGAGCGCTCCTCCTTACAGGATACAATACAGATGTTATCGGTTTTCGCGAATCAATCCGTCCACTTATTCAAGCGTTGAAAGAACGTTTTTCAGCATGCACCGATGAGTTGCCTTTTAAGGCCCTGATTTTGGGAACAGGAGGTGCGTCAAAAGCTGTTTTTTATGCGTTGAAGGAGTTGGGAGTGGAGTCGGTCTGTGTTTCCCGAAAAGCTGCACCATCGGTTTTGACGTATGAAGCGCTAACAGCAGAGGTCTTAGAAGCACACCGCATCGTAATCAATACAACGCCACTGGGTATGTATCCGAATATGGATGGCCTTCCTTCATTAGACTATTCCAGCATAGGCTCGTGCCATCTTCTCTATGATGTGGTGTACAATCCTCGTATGACAGCATTTATGAGAATGGGGGTTTCCAGAGGCGCGTTGGTGAAAAATGGCATTGACATGTTGTATCTACAGGCAGATGCTTCATGGGAAATTTGGAATTCGGAATGATGTAGAAATCAGTATAAATCCTTAAATTATTTCTACCATGAACACAGTTACACCTATTTTTTGGATTGTTCCGACGGCATCGGTAGTTGCACTGTCTTTTGCTTATTATTTTTACCGCCAAATGATGAAGGCCAGCGAGGGGACTGACACCATGAAAACCATCGCTCAGTACGTACGGGAAGGTGCCATGTCGTACTTGAAGCAACAGTACAAGGTGGTTGGCCTTGTTTTCCTGTGCATGGTGGCTATTTTTTCCATCATGGCCTTCGGCTTCGGGATACAAAATCCCTGGGTGCCCGTTGCTTTTTTAACGGGCGGTTTCTTTTCCGCATTTTCCGGCTATCTGGGTATGAAGACTGCAACTAACGCCTCAGCCCGTACCGCCAATGCTGCCATCACTTCGTTGAACAAGGGGCTTCAAATCGCGTTCCGAAGCGGAGCCGTCATGGGATTGGTCGTGGTCGGTTTGGTCTTGATTGATATTTCGGTGTGGTACTGGTTGTTAAACCACTTCACCGAGTTTAATTTGAATGACCCGACGCACAAGCTGAATGTCGTTACAACTACCCTGTTGACATTTGGTATGGGTGCGTCCACGCAGGCCTTGTTTGCCCGTGTGGGCGGTGGCATTTATACCAAGGCTGCCGATGTGGGTGCCGACCTGGTCGGTAAGGTGGAAGCCGGTATTCCCGAAGATGATCCCCGCAATCCGGCTACGATTGCCGATAACGTGGGCGATAACGTAGGCGATGTTGCCGGTATGGGTGCCGACTTATACGAATCGTACGCTGGAGCCGTTCTGGCAACAGCCGCTCTTGGAGCCTCGGCCTATTCTTTTTCCACAGTTGACGTTCAATATAAGGCCGTTATCGCGCCCATGCTGATTGCGGCTGTGGGTGTATTTCTTTCCGTACTTGGCATCTTTGTGGTCAAAACAAAAGAAGGAGCGGGTATGAAGCAACTGATGGCCGCCCTGAATCGCGGTATCAACCTGAGTTCCGTACTGACAGGTATTTTTGGCTATGTGATTCTTTACCTGTTGGGCATTGAAAATTGGGTTGCCGTTGGTTCGTGCGTGGTGGTCGGCCTTATGGTAGGCATTATCATCGGCAAGTCAACGGAATACTACACGTCTCATTCGTACAAACCAACCAAACGGTTGGCGGAGAGTGCCCTGACAGGATCGGCCACCGTCATCATCAACGGCATCGGGTTGGGTATGATGTCAACCGGCATCCCTGTAATTATTGTTGCAATAGGTATCGTCGCTTCTTTCATGTTGGCTGCCAATGGCGATTTTAGTGCGATTGGAAGTGGGTTATACGGCATAGGCATCGCCGCCGTGGGCATGTTGTCCACATTGGGTATTACCCTGGCCACCGATGCGTACGGTCCCATTGCTGACAATGCAGGAGGAAATGCCGAAATGTCCGGATTGGGCGAGGATGTACGAAAACGGACAGACGCATTGGATGCACTCGGAAACACCACCGCTGCCACCGGAAAGGGGTTTGCTATCGGTTCTGCCGCGTTAACGGCCTTGGCACTGCTCGCATCGTACATTGAAGAAATCAAGATCACCTTAATTCGTATGGGACAAACCACTATTGATGTGGGCGGTTCTGTCATAGAAACGGCAAAGGCTACTTTTACTGACTTTATCACGTATTTCGATGTCAATTTGATGAATCCCCTCGTGTTGGCCGGTATTTTCATCGGTTCCATGATGACCTTCCTGTTTAGCGGCATGACCATGTTGGCAGTGGGTAGGGCCGCCGGAAAAATGGTTGATGAAGTTAGGCGTCAATTCCGTGAAATTCCAGGCATCCTAACGGGTGAAGGAAAACCCGATTACAAACGCTGTGTGGAAATTTCCACGAAAGGAGCTCAACGGGAAATGATCATCCCGGCATTGATGGCTATTCTGGTTCCCGTGTTGGTCGGCGTTATTATAGGTGTGCCGGGGGTTATTGGTTTATTGTGTGGAGGTATGGGTACCGGTTTTGTGATGGCCATCTTTATGGCAAATGCCGGAGGAGCCTGGGACAACGCCAAGAAGTATGTGGAAGAGGGCAACATGGGTGGCAAAGGTTCCGAGGCACACAAAGCCACCGTTACCGGAGATACCGTGGGCGATCCGTTCAAGGATACGTCAGGGCCCAGTTTGAACATCCTTATCAAATTGATGAGCATGGTGTCCATCGTCATGGTGGGACTGACGCTTGCTTTTACCTTAATCAAGTAATTTTTTATAACGACCATGAAAAGAACCACGTGTGTACGATTCGCCTTTACATTGCTGCTGATAATGACTTTTGGCACAACGGCATGGGGTATTGGAGGCGTTGCGTATGTAACCCCACAAAAGTCAAAAGACGTTTTTCCGCTTTCAGAGGTCGGAGCCAAGACAGCACTGTGTATCAACACCACTGATTTTCCCGGTGTTATTCGTGCATTGGGTGACCTGAAGTCTGACATGGGCAAGGTGACAGGCAGGGAGCCGGAAGTCTCCACCGACAGGATTCCCAAGAATGCAAACGTGGTCATTGTTGGCACCGTGGGAAAAAGTTCGTTGATCGATCAGTTGGTCAGTTCGGGCAAGCTGGATGTGTCTGCCATCAAGGGAAAATGGGAACATTTTCTAATCAAGGTGGTCAAAAATCCATTACCAGGTTTGAAGCAAGCACTTGTGGTAGCAGGGAGCGACAAGCGAGGCACCATCTACGGGATCTACGACATATCCGAAAAGATGGGTGTTTCGCCGTGGTATTGGTGGGCAGACGTTCCCATCAAACATCAGGACAACCTGTACGTTCGCCCCGGATCAATTACCGAAGGGCCAAGCGTACAATACCGAGGAATCTTCCTCAACGACGAAGCCCCTGCCTTGTCCGGTTGGGTGGCTGAGAAATTCGGGAACGTGCCGGCAAAGGGAAATGTTCCCAAGAATATAGCCAACTATGGACGGGAGTTCTACTGCAGACTCTTCGAGTTGTTACTTCGCATCAAAGCCAACTACCTGTGGCCGGCCATGTGGGGTAATGCCTTCAACGAGGATGATCCCGAAAATCCCCGTCTGGCCGACGAATACGGCATTGTGATGGGAACATCACATCAGGAACCCATGATACGGGCTCAACAGGAGTGGGACAGACGCTATTCCAAAACGTTGGGTTCCTGGGATTATGCCAAGCATCCAGATGTGATGCAAACGTTCTGGCGCGAAGGCATAAGTCGTAACAAAAACTACGAAAGCATTGTTACGATGGGTCTTCGAGGAGCCAATGACAGCGAAATGAAAGGCACCATGAAAGACAACATTAGCATGGTGGAAGGCATTATCAAGGTACAACAGACTATCCTGGTCGAGGAAATGAAAAAGCCGTTGGAAGAGATTCCACAAGCCTGGTGCCTGTACAAAGAAATAAACGACTATTACAACGAGGGGATGAAAGTGCCCGATAACATTACCTTGTTGTGGGCCGACGACAATTGGGGCTACGTGCGCCGGTTACCCAACGAACAAGAACGTCTTCGCAAAGGGGGAGCCGGTGTGTATTACCACTTTGACTACCACGGCAGCCCTAGAAGCTACGAATGGATCAACACCAACCCGTTACCCAAGATTTGGGACCAAATGATGCTGTCCAAGCAATACGGCGCTGATAAAATATGGGTGGTCAATGTGGGGCATTTCAGAGGGTATGAGTTACCCATTGAATACTTTATTAACTTGGGTTGGAACACTTCACGCTGGACCAATGACAACATCACCGAATACACGCGCTTGTGGGCAGAACGGGAGTATGGTTCGAAATTTGCCACAGATATTGCCGACATTTTAGCCAAGTATGCCAAGTTCAACACCCGCAGAAAACCGGAATCGCTAACACCTAAAACCTACAGTTTGGTAAACTTCAATGAGGCGGAAACGGTGGTGGCCGACTATAATGCATTGGCCAAAAAGGCTGAAACGATAGGTGCTCAATTGCCGAAGGAATACCAGGATGCGTATTATCACATGGTCCTGTTCCCAACCAAGGTTTGTGCTATCATGAACGACATGTACCTGGCTGCCGGAAAAAACCAGCTGTATGCCAAACAGGGACGTGCCAGCGCCATCGATATGGCTACACGTACCAGACTGTTGTTCAGCGCCGATACGGCTATGATGACGGAATACAACAACGTCTATGCCCAAGGTCGTTGGGATCATTTTATGGACCAGACCCACATTGGCTATACCAGTTGGAATCCGCCCAAAAAGAACAACCTTTCGGCCATCCGTTTGACGGAAAATACTTCGCCGGAAGCCGCCGGATTGGGAGTAGCCTTGGAAGGAACGGAAGAGGCGTGGCCAGGTTCAACAGTAACAGCCGTACTGCCAGCTTTCGATGAATTTGGCGGAGAAGTCCGATGGATGGAAGTATTCAATCGAGGCAAAGCACCCTTTACGTACGAGATTCAGTCTTCACTGCCTTGGTTGGCTTTTTCCGAGAAGTCCGGTAATATGGGAACAGCGGACAAACGAATCGTCGTCAAGCTGATAGCCGACAAGTTACCTGAAGGGAAAACAACAGGCAACTTTGTGGTGACCGGTTCCGGACAATCGGTCACGGTTCAGGTATCTGCCTTCAAGCCCACCAATAAGGAACGATCCAGCATTAAAGGGTTTGTGGAAAGCAACGGCATGGTTTCCATCGAGGCTGAACATGTGGCCAAAAACCGGGTAGCCGGTAACCGGAAATGGCTCCGTGTGGAAGACTATGGCCTCACGCTGTCCGGTATGAGGGCAACGGCTCCGGCCAATGCACCAGCTGCCATACCTGGAACGGATGCGCCTTGCTTGGAATATCCCCTCTACGTGTTTACAAAGGATTCCATGAACCTGCACTTAATTACCTCACCCGTGCTCAATTTCATGCCGGGGCGTGATATCCGGGTTGCTGTGTCATTGAACAATGAGAAACCCCAGTATGTAACAGTGGTCCCAGCCTCATTCAGCGTGCAGACCAGCCGTTCCTGGGGCAACGATGTGCTCAATCAATGCAGGCGACTCACCACTACAATTCGCATTCCGAAAGCCGGAGCGCAGACGTTGAAGGTGTGGATGGTCGATCCCGGTGTAGTGCTGATGAAGGTGGTCTTGACGGCCGGTGCTTATCCTAACACCTATCTTGGGCCGACGGAAAGCCGGTTTATCAAGTAAACGAGTTATTCGAACAGGCTGAGATCGATGAAGTCGCCCATGGTTTTGTAGCCGGCTTCGTTGGGATGCAGGAAATCACCTGATTGCAACTCCGTTTGCATGGTTTTGGTATCCAACGGGTCGCGCATTAGTTGGTCGAAGTCGATCACCGCGTCGAAACGGTCGCTGCTACGAATCCAATCGTTAATGGTTTGTCTGGCCATCTGATGGTGATCACCGTCGTAGGAGGACTTTCCAAACGGAATAATGGTGGCTCCGTACACCTTGATGCCTTTTTCGTGGGCTTTGGTTATCATTTCCTCGTAGGCTGCAATAACCTCACGGATGGCACCTTGAGAGGCTGCCTCATTTCGCGCGTTTCCAATGTCGTTGACCCCAATGGATACGATTAGCCATTTGACCCCACTTTGTCCGAGAATATCCCTGTCAAAGCGCTTGATGGCCGGATCACCCAGGCCGCCTTGCACCACGCAGTTTCCACCGATACCCAGGTTAAGGACTCCGCGTTGAGCTGTTTTCGGGTTTTTGAGCAGGCGTTCGGAAAGGACATCCCCCCAACGATTGAATTTGTTGATGCCGGAACCCCTGCCATCGGCAATGGAATTCCCAAGGATGGCAATAGCTCCCGCTGTTTTCGGTGCGTATACCTCTATTCCGCTGATGGTGTACCAGTGGTCAGTCGGGATGGCGCTGCTGAAGTCGGCCTTGGGCGATTCATTGCCGGCCAATAAGTAGGAGGTGGTGCGCGAGGCCGGATGACCCGTTATGTCTGGCGTTGTCCCACCGTAGCAAATGGTGATGGCTATTTTCGCTCCCGGTTCCAAGTGAAACTTCAAGGCATCGGAAACAATGTCACTATTGGGACTCATGACAACGTCTTTTTTACCGTTGAATTTCAATAAGCGATGCGTTTTTGGGTTGATGGATGATCCTCCGGTGGAAACAGCAACGCCAACCGACTTCAGGGTAACCGGATTTTTACTGAATTGATTGGAAAAACGCAGTCGAATAATTTCTCCTCCCAGTGAAACACGTACAATTTGACGAAACGTGTTGTTGGTGAGTCCGGGTGCAGGTGGCATGTTGTTTTGCTCAAATACAATCTGAGGGGCTGAACTCCACGTCCCAACCCAGGTTATCGATGGGAGTGCAGCGTTACACATGACAGAGGCGAACAAGAGACTGACAAAGCACAGCGTCTTTATAATCCGGAAAGGTTTGGTAGCATTCATACGTACACTATTTAATGGTAGAGGATTAACAACAGCAAATATACACTTATTCTTTGCTGTCCGTATCTGTCTTTTTTCGCGTGGTTGTTGTACAGATGGAAAGGACACCGTATTTTCGTGTTTGTTAACACCATCGGAAACGTCTATATCGAAAGGCTTCAATGCCGCCCCATGCAAGATTCTAACTGGATTACTGAATCTCAAGAACGTCGCGAATCGTTCCAACACGGACCTTTCCACTTTTTACGCATCATCCCACTTTTGGTAAGCGTCATTGCCTTGGCGTTGGTCATCTTTGATAGTGGATTTATCCAGGAAAATGAACTACAAGATAGAATATCAAACGGTTACGTGCTATTCAACATACTTGCCTTTTTATTCCTACTAATCAGACAGGTGCTTTTCTTTCAACCAAACCGCATTCATGTGTGGTTGTTTGTCTTGTTTTTTATCGGATTCCTGCGCGAGTTTTCAGCGTTGAAGATAGAGTTCAGGCGTTCGGCAATTTCTCCGGCTATGCTGTTCTTGATAAGCTTTTTATCCATCATTTTGATAGGGGCAGTCAGTTTGATGCTTCCCACTGCCACTCTTTCCGGCATTAGCTTTATCGATGCACTGTTCACCTCGACCAGTGCCGTTTGTGTAACAGGGTTGGTCATTGCAGATACAGCTACCTATTTTACACCCATCGGTCACCTAATCATCATATTTTTGATTCAAATTGGTGGTTTGGGTATCATGACCTTCACGAGCTACTTCAGCTATTATTTCAGGGGGGAGTCGTCGTATGAGAATCAGTTGATGATACAGGAAATGACAGGCACCAACAAGATTGCGGAAGTGTTTGGTACCTTGAAACGTGTCTTACTGCTGACCTTTATCATTGAGGCATTGGGGGCGATTGTGCTATAATTTAGCCAACCCCCTCTTTGTACACGAATACGACATTCAGTTGACCATTGGCTTTCTAATCATCTTTGGAGGATTGGGCTTTCCCATCCTGTTCAACTTTTGGACATTCTTCAAACAGGTCATCATTGGTCATTATCTACTGAGGAAACGCACCCATGCGGTCTGGATTATCAATCTGAATACCCGAATCATTGGTTTAACCACTCTTTATCTGATCCTATTCGGTACTGTCGGCTACTATGTCATGGAATACAACAATGTCTTAAAAGATTTTGACGGCGTTGGAAAGTGGGTCACTTCGTTTTTTGCGTCGGCCACTGCCAGAACAGCCGGATACAATACGATAAATTACGCGCAACTGACTTTCCCGGCAATCATTCTCAGCTATTTTCTGATGTGGGTGGGAGCCTCTCCTGCTTCAACCGGTGGTGGAATCAAGACCAGCACCTTTGCTGTCAGCATCATGAACTCCTTGAGTATAGCAAGGGGAAAGAAACACATCGAAGCCTTTGGCCGGGAAATAACGGATATAACTGTCAAAAGAGCCTATTCGCAGATTTTTCTTTCCATCATAGCCATCGGCGCTTCCATCACCTTGGTTTCTTTATTTGATGGTGCCGTTCCACTTCGAAGTGTGATTTTCGAATGTATCTCAGCCTTCGGAACAGTTGGTCTTAGCATAGGCATTAACGCTGATTTGACTCCGGCGAGCAAGCTGGTACTGATATTGACCATGTATGTGAAACGTGTCAATTTATTGACACTCATGGCTGCTATGGTCAAGCAAGTGAAATATCAAAATTACAAGTATCCATCTGAAGACATTCCAATCAACTAATTTAAAATTAACGCATTCAAATAGAGTGACTATGAAGTACATTATTATTGGATTGGGTCATTTCGGGTCTTCCTTGGACAGAAATTGACAACGATGGGTCACGAGGTTATTGGCGTCGACCCCGATATGAACAAGGTGGAAGACAACAAAGGTTACATGACCCACACGGTATGCATGAATCCGTCCGATCCGGAGTCGGTAGCCAGCCTACCGGTTTGGGATGCCGATGCCGTGATTGTCTGTATCGGCATGAACGAGGGAGCGAATATCTTGGCAACCGCAGTAATGTGGGCAAGACGCTTTCCGAACTCGATTTGCGCAACAAACACAATGTGATTGTGCTGGCCACTATTTGCATGGTTGAGGAAAAGAATTCATTGGGTATCAGCAGAATGACTAAAAAGGTGCAGGAAATGGATTCGGCGAATACCGTTTTGGAAGAAGGTATCATCATGGTGCTCTACGGAAAAATGAAGGACATCGAAGATGTGATCAAAGGGTATTGACCCTCTCAAAACCTACAAGCGCATACGCTCTTTAAGAAGCTTATAGCCATTCAGGCTGGCCCTGACTTGTTGCCCAGTCTTCAGCGTAATCAAATAATGTTGCTTTTCGTACAACTCGATGCGGGAAATGTTCTCGGCATTCACAATGCAGGAACGGTGGATGCGCAGAAAATTACCGGGTAACTGGCTTTCCATGTTTTTCATGGTTTCTTCCTTGATGTGGCGTCCGGTGGCTGTATACAGCACCACGTAATCTCCTTCTGCTTGAATGTACATCAAATCTTGCAGCGAAATGAGGTGGATGTTGGAACCCGATTTAACGGTGATTTTTTCGTTTGAAAAAAGACGTTCTGTTTGTTTTCCCCATTCAGGTATAAGCTGCTCGTTTTGAACGGGAACATCGTCTTCCTCTTCGTCTCCTTCACTTTCGTCCACAACTACTGCCGACCCTGATTTGCTGTAGTACTGAATCACTACGGTGAAAAGTAGCAGGCCGCACACGATTTTACAGGGTATCAGTGTAAGCAGTTGCTGAAAAACGCTTTGCTTGAACAAAAGATACAGAAACACGTGTTCGCAACCCTGCCAAATCAACAATAGAATTCCAAATAGCACAGCGTGATTGATAATTCGCTGGACGAAGTTATTCCCATTTAGTTTGGTGTATTTGGCAATGAACCACAGCAACACGGCTAATCCGCAGAACAACAAGCCGGATAAAGCTCCCTGAATCATCAGGACGCCAATCGGTAGGGTTGTCAATCCCAGCAAGCAGAGTGACATCAATCCGCCTGCCAGAATGAACATTCCCACAAAAAACAGGGAGCCCGAAAGTGTGTTGAAAGCAGGATGCCTCATGTCCGGATCAGTCTTTCAATTCGCATTCGCCAAAGGCAACCTTTCCTTCAATGGTGAGCCGTTTTGTTTCATTGGGATAAAAACTTTTCGTCAACCGGTTGTCGGTAAAGGAACCAAAGGCGGCATTTCCTTTAATCTGTACATTCCAGGTATCTGGAACAATGATCACAACAGATCCGAACGATAAATCAACGAACAATTTGGTCGTACCTTCAGGCAAGCTTGTTTTCCGAAGATCAATGACTACTTCTCCAAAAGAACAGTGAACGTCTCCACCTTTGAAAACGGGATCAAGTACAATATTCTTACGGCTTTCGAACATGGATTCAATGTGGAAATAGCCATCTTCATTCTCAAAGGTAGACGTAGGCTTGAAATCACGACCCATAAAAAACAGTCTTTTGCACCTTCCAGCCCTAAAAACTATCAGCATTATTCCAGCAAAAATCAGCAGTAAAGGCCAATAGACGTATGTGAAATTAGCTTGCAAGCCCCATTGTGGGTTGACGGCCCCAACAAAGGGTGTGATGAAAAAAGCACCGACTGCCAGCAATACCGTACCGAAACCATAATTCCGATGAAAAATTGAAAATAGGCCGACCAGAATCAACCAAATGGGCCAAGCAGTAAGCACCGTCTTATATTCAGTAGGGATGACGCCTGTATTTATCAATAAGAAGAGTACACCGGCAATAATAAGCGTCAGGGAAAAAGCAAAACCCCCTCTTTTTTTGTGTTCGAAAGAAGAGCAGTGGTTGGGATGATTGAATGCGTGTTTCATGTTGAACCGTGTTTAGTTGTTTGACAATAGGTCAGTAAGGTGTCCCTTAGTGATGACACGACAAAAGTAGGTGACACGAAGGTAGGCAAAAAGAAGAAATCGATGAACCGGGTGAATTTATCCGACGAAACGTCCCTTTTTACAGGTTCTCATCCAAAAATCGTTTGGAAAGATCGTAGGCGTCAATCCGTCGGTCACGCAGAAATGGCCACCAACGCCTCACCGTTTCCGATCGGGTCAGGTCGATGTCCACAACCAGCGAGCACGCTTTGTCATCGGGAGCCAATGCAAGCAATTCGCCTTGTGGCCCTGCTGCAAAACTGTGTCCCCAAAATTGAATGCCCAGGGTTTGTCCGGATGGATCTGGCTCATGTCCCACGCGGTTGACCGCAATCAGTGGTAACCCATTGGCGATGGCATGACCTCGCTGAACAGTGACCCAGGCGTCTTGCTGGCGGTTGCGTTCCTCTGTGGTATCGTTGTGTTCCCAACCAATGGCCGTGGGGTAGATCAAAATTTCGGCACCCTTTAGCGCCATCATGCGAGCCGCTTCGGGATACCATTGATCCCAGCAAACCAACACGCCAAGTTTCCCAAGACTGGTCTGAATGGGCTCAAAACCGAGGTCACCGGGTGTAAAATAGAATTTTTCGTAATAGGCGGGGTCATCCGGAATGTGCATTTTCCGGTAGCGACCGGCCATGCTTCCATCCGTATCAAAAACCACGGCCGTGTTGTGGTACAATCCGGGAGCCCGCTTTTCGAACAAGGATGTGACTAAAACAATACCGAGATTGGCAGCCAATGAGGCGTAATAATCGGTAGCCGGACCGGGAATGGGCTCTGCCAAATTAAAGTTGTCCACGTTTTCCGTCTGACAAAAATAAGGGCCTTCGTGCAATTCCTGCAAGACCACCAATTGGGCGCCTTTTTGGGCGCACTCCTCAATCCGTTGGGTGAGACGAAGGCGGTGCGCCTGTGCATCAGAATCCCACGATTCCTGAATAAGACCTGTTTTGATGATGCGGCTCATGGTTCGATTGTTGAACACGTAAGACAAAGATAATCTCTTTTTTTTGTATAAACAGGAACAATTTACCCCCGGTCGTTGTAAATTTGGATATGCAAAAGACAAACGAGGAACTAATTGCCGAGTTGGAAGGGTTGCAACACGCGTATTCAGATGTGGAGGCAAGGCATGCCGAAGAAATTCGCAGTCTGAAAAAGAAAGAAGAAGCACTAAACATGCGGTTGACATTTTTTGAAGGCATTGCCAATTCTACGTTCGACGGCTTTCTTGTAGTGGATACAAATGGACAAAAAGTTCTTCAGACACAGCGTACGATTGATTTATGGAAAATACCCCAAGAAGTAGTTGAGGATCTTTCCGGTATCAAACAGGTGGAACACATCATGCAAATGACCGTTGATCCACAAAAGTTTATTGCTGAGATTCAGTATCAGATGGAGCACATTATGGCCGCATTTATACATTTCACGATATTACCGAACAAAAGAACAGCGAACGGCAATTAATACAGTTAAACACCGATAAAGACCGCTTTATATCCATTCTTGCGCACGATTTGAGAAGCCCTTTTAATGGATTGCTGGGTGTTTCAGCATTGTTGTTGGACCATTTTAACGACTATTCGACCGATCAGATAAAAGACCTGTTGGCAACTATTCATAAAACCGTCCAAAAATCGTACAACTTGCTTGAGGACACGCTTTTATGGGCAAGCATTCAATCTGAGAAAATCAACTATTCTCCAATTCTAACAGACATCTCCGTTTATTTGGCGGAAATCATCGATATTTTCGAACCGGTTGCTGAGATTAAGAGCATAAAATTGGAGAACAAGACAAAAAAGGTGGTGAATGCCTACGTAGACATCTATATGTTCAAAGCCATCGTGCGCAATCTTATTTCAAATGCAATTAAGTTTACCAAAAGGCAGGGTAAAATAGAACTTACTGCTTCACAAAGTGGCTCAACCATTGTTGTCAAAGTGAAAGATAACGGCATTGGTATGCGTCAGGAAGCGATAGATAAACTTTTCCATTTTTCTTACTCCCATACAACGGTGGGTACAGCCAATGAAATAGGGACAGGGCTTGGTTTGATGCTCTGTAAAGAATTTGTGGACAAGCACAATGGAACGATTTGGGTGGAAAGTGAAATCGATAAAGGGACGACGGTGTCTGTTTCACTGCCTTTACCTGAGTAATCTCCCATTCTACTGAAGGATATAAAAAGAGCAACTTAAACCATTTACTGGTAAGTTGCTCTTTTTTAATGGGAAAGAAGCTGCATCAATGTGATAGGTGAAACTCCGTATGACAGGATTTGAGTGCCGGTCCCCTTTGTAATCCGCTGCGCCAAAGGCGATTCTTTCGAAGTGCGGCCCGCCATTAAGAACCTAAGCGTAGTCTCGGTGTTTTCAACTAATTTGATGAGTCTGCCAATCAAGATTGACGCAACTTCTCTACACCAAAGATAGCAATAAACTTGAATAAAACAAAAAAAAACCATCTCACGTGTTATCGTTGAGATGGTTTTTTTTGTGATATATCGTTTTTTTTAAGCGTTCTTGGCTCTTTGAACGATAGCGCTGAAAGCTTGCGGTTCGTTCATGGCTAAATCGGCTAATACTTTACGGTTGATTTCGATGCCTGCTTTGTGCAAAGCACCCATCAGGCGGCTGTAAGACATACCTTCTAAACGGGCACCAGCGTTGATACGTTGGATCCATAAAGCACGGAACTCGCGTTTTTTCGTCTTGCGATCGCGGTAGGCATATTGCATCCCCTTTTCCCAGGTATTTTTAGCTACGGTCCATACATTCTTTCTGGAACCGAAATAACCCTTGGTAAGGTTGAGAACTTTTTTTCTTCTTGCCCTTGAGGCTACGTGATTGACTGATCTTGGCATTGTTGTTACGTTTTTTTGAATGCTAGCGTCATGCTTCTCAGATGAACTTTTGAGCTAAGCGATTCGGTTAAAAAATGAAACTTAAACTAAATTCTGACGGTTTTACTTGAGACACAACAAGAGTTTCACGTTGTGCAAGTCGGTCTTGTCAACCATCGTGATGTGGGTGAGGTTGCGTTTTTGTTTGGTCGTCTTCTTTGTCAGAATGTGACTTTTGAATGCGTGTTTACGCTTGATTTTACCTGTTCCGGTAAGGGTGAACCTCTTTTTGGCACCGGAGTTAGTCTTCATCTTTGGCATCTTGCTCAGTTTTTTGTTTTATAACTACTTTATCTGGTGAAGCGGGAGCTGATACAGGTATTGCTTTTTTCTTAGGCGCCAGCATGATAATCATGCGCTTGCCCTCCAAAACCGGCATATTCTCCACTTTTCCATAATCTTCCAAATCGTTGGCGAAACGAAGCAGCAATACTTCACCTTGTTCCTTAAACAGGATGGAGCGGCCTTTAAAGAACACATACGCCTTGACCTTTGATCCTTCTTCCAAAAACGACTTGGCGTGTTTCAGTTTGAAGTTGTAATCGTGTTCATCGGTCTGAGGGCCGAAACGAATCTCCTTGAGGATGATTTTGGTCGATTTGGCCTTTTGTTCTTTCTGTCGTTTCCGTTGTTGGTACAAAAACTTTTGATAGTCGGTGATACGGCAAACGGGCGGTTCTGCGTTCGGGGAAATCTCCACCAAATCAAGTTGCTTTTGATCCGCGAGTTCCAATGCTTGTTGGATGGAGTATACACCCTGTTCCACATTTTCGCCCACTAAGCGGACTTCCTTGACACGGATACGTTCGTTGATCCGGTACTGCAATTTAAATTCGTCGTTCCTCATTCGGTGCTAAAGCCTCGTTAGTAGTATAGTGACTATCAGTTGTTTTTTTACCAAGTTGTCATCATTTTCTCGACCTCTTCAGTCAAGAGCGCGGCAAAGGTAGTAAATTTCATGGAACCTTTATCGCCTTCACCCTGTTTTCTTACAGAAACTTCTTGTTTTTCTGCTTCTTGCTCACCCACAATAAGCATGTAGGGAATGCGTTTTAGCTCGTTATCACGAATCTTGCGTCCAATTTTTTCATTTCTGTCGTCAACAACCGCGCGAATATCCTTTTCGTTTAGGTATTGACTTACCTCGTTGGCGTAGTCGTTGAATTTCTCACTGATGGGCAGCACGACCACCTGATCGGGGGTTAACCACAAGGGGAACTTACCGGCAGTGTGTTCAATGAGCACAGCCACAAAGCGCTCCATAGATCCGAACGGCGCACGGTGAATCATGATGGGGCGATGTTTTTGATTATCGCTGCCTACGTATTCCAGCTCAAAGCGTTCGGGCAGGTTGTAGTCCACCTGGATGGTACCCAGTTGCCAGCGACGACCGATGGCATCCTTCACCATAAAGTCAAGTTTCGGGCCGTAGAAAGCGGCCTCTCCGAGCACAACCTTGGCGTTAAGCCCTTTTTCCTGGCAGGCTTCCACGATAGCGCGTTCCGACTTTTCCCAGTTCTCGTCGCTACCGATGTATTTCTCCGTGTTTTTGGGGTCGCGCAGAGAAATCTGAGCCTCGAAATTTTGAAAATCCAGGGCCTTGAAAATGATAAAGATGATGTCCATCACTTTCAGAAACTCGTCTTTCAACTGGTCGGGGCGGCAAAAAATGTGAGCATCGTCCTGGGTAAAGCTGCGTACACGGGTCAATCCGTGCAGTTCGCCACTTTGTTCGTAGCGGTATACGGTACCAAACTCAGCAAAACGCAAGGGCAGGTCTTTGTAGGAGCGGGGCAGGAACTTGTAAATCTCGCAGTGGTGCGGGCAATTCATCGGCTTAAGCAGGTACTCTTCGCCTTCTTCCGGGGTAAGGATGGGCTGGAAGGAATCCTTGCCGTACTTGGCGTAATGACCGGAAGTCACCCATAATTCCTTTCGGCCGATATGAGGGGTTATGACTTGCTGATAACCGAACTTCTTCTGAATGCGCTTCAAGAAGTCTTCCAACTTGAGACGAAGGGCTGTTCCTCTAGGTAACCAGATGGGCAACCCTTTGCCGACGGCTTCGCTGAACATGAACAGCTCCAACTCGCGGCCAATTTTACGGTGGTCACGTTTTTTGGCTTCTTCCAGCAATACCAGGTATTCATCGAGTAATTTTTTCTTGGGAAAGCTGACGCCGTAGATACGGGTCATTTGTTTGCGTTTTTCATCGCCACGCCAGTAGGCACCGGCAACGGACAATAATTTGATGGCCTTGATGGGCTCTGTTGTCATGAGGTGAGGCCCGCGGCACAGGTCGGTAAAGTTGCCTTGTGTATAGGTGGAAATCGTACCGTCTTCTAACTCAGCAATCAGTTCGTTCTTAAAGAGTTGACCTTTCTTTCCAAAGAAATCCAAGGCATTCGTTTTGGAAATCTTTTTCCGAACAATGTCAGACTTCCGTGCGACCAATTCAATCATGCGGGTTTCGATGGCTGCCAAGTCGGATTCCTTGATAATAGACTCACCGGGATCAACATCGTAGTAGAATCCGTTCTCAATAGCCGGGCCTATGCCGAACTGGATACCGGGATACAGCTCCTGTAAGGCTTCTGCCAACAGGTGGGCGGAAGAATGCCAGAAAGCGTGCTTGCCTTCTGCATCGTCCCATTTATACAAGGTGATGGCGCCATCGGAAGTGAGGGGGCGGCCAAGATCGATGGTTTCTTCATTGAACGAAGCGGCCAGACAGTCTTGCGCCAGACGAGGGCTGATAGACATGGCTACTTCATAAGCGGTTGTTCCTTCGGGAAATTCCCGGACAGAACCATCAGGAAAACGTAACTGAATCATAAGGCTGTATTTGAACGGCCAAATTTACTGCATTAATTTGAGTTGACCAAGTGCCCGCCGGATGTTTTCGATGTTTTCGACTACCAGGGACCGTTTTCCATTCTGGTCGCGTAACCGATTGTTTTTACTATTTTTTGCCAGGTAGGTGAGGATGCCGTCGAATGTGGACGACTGATAGAAGGTGGACAGGAGGTTGCTCACAAAATAACAGATCATCTGGTTATTTTTCAATACAACTTTCTCCATGCCAAGTTGTTTGGCCAAACGACGCAAGCGAATCACCTCAATCAGGTCGGCGGCAACAGGTGGAATTGGGCCGAATCGATCCAACAGCCGTTTTTCGAAAGTGGTAATTTCGTCCTCAGATTCGAGTCCGTCCATCTCGCGATACAGGCTCATACGTTCCGAGGCCCCCGGCACATAGGCTTCGGGGAACATCATTTCCATATCCGATTCCACATTGCAATCAGACACATAGCTATAGGTGCCTTCGCGGTTGAGTTGCTGCTCGTCGGCGTAAAGACCGGCAAATTCCTCGTCCTTCAATTCTTGAATGGCTTCGCCCAGTATTTTTTGATACGTTTCATACCCCAAGTCGGCGATAAAGCCGCTTTGCTCGGCGCCCAGCATGTTTCCGGCTCCGCGGATGTCAAGGTCTTGCATGGCAATATTGAAGCCGCTGCCCAGGTCGGAAAAGTTCTCGATGGCTTGAAGCCGCCTCTTCGCTTCCGGAGTCAGGGAGCTCAATGGCGGGGCAAGCAGGTAGCAGAACGCTTTGCGGTTGCTACGCCCCACGCGCCCCCTGAGTTGGTGCAGGTCGCTCAGGCCGAACATATGGGCATTGTTGATAATCATGGTGTTCGCGTTGGAAATGTCCACACCCGATTCGATGATGCTGGTGCAAATGAGCACATCGAAGGCGTAATCCATGAAGTCGAGGATGATTTGTTCCAGTTCCGGTCCCGGCATTTGTCCGTGAGCGATGGCGGTACGGACACCAGGCACACAGCGGTGCACCATGGCTTCGATTTCGGGCAGGTTATTGATTCTGTTATTGAGAATAAAGACCTGACCGTTTCGGCCCAATTCAAATTCCACGGCTTCCCGAATCAGATCGTCGTTAAGGGTATTCACCTCGGTTTGAATGGGGTAGCGGTTGGGGGGTGGTGTGGTAATGGTGCTCAGATCCCTGGCTCCCATAAGGGAGAATTGCAGGGTGCGGGGAATGGGGGTGGCCGTCAGGGTAAGTGTATCCACGTTCACCTTCAGTTGACGTAGTTTTTCTTTGACGCCGACACCGAATTTTTGTTCTTCGTCCACAATGAGCAGACCCAGGTCATGAAATTGGACGCTTTTTCCAATGAGTTTGTGGGTGCCAATCAGGATGTTGATTTTGCCTTCTTTCAGCTCGGTAAGAATGCGGGCGGTATCGTTGGTCGACCGGGATCGACTTAGGTAATCAACGGTACAGGGGAAATCACTCAGCCGCTTTTTGAATGTCTTTACGTGTTGAAAAGCCAATACGGTGGTGGGTACGAGTACGGCCACCTGCTTGTTGTCGGTTACGGCCTTGAATGCAGCACGAATGGCAATTTCCGTCTTTCCAAAACCCACATCGCCACAGATCAGTCTGTCCATGGGACGGCTGTTTTCCATATCGTTCTTCACATCGGCTGTAGCCTTGACCTGGTCAGGGGTATCTTCATATTGAAAAGAGGCTTCCAATTCTTGCTGCAGGAAACTATCCGGACTGAACATGAAACCCTGTTCCTCTCGCCGTTGGGCGTATAAGGCAATGAGTTCGCGGGCGATGTCCTTAACCTTTTTCTTGGTACGTTCCTTGACGGTGGACCAGGAGGAACTGCCCAGTTTGTTGATGCGGGGCTCTGTACCTTCTTTTCCCTTGTATTTGGAAATGCGGTGCAGGTTGTGAATACTCACGAACAGGACATCGTCGTCCTTGTACATGATCTTGATTACTTCCTGCATGTGCCCGTTAATCTCGGTACGGAACAATCCGCCGAACCGGCCTACTCCGTAGTCAATGTGAACCACGTAGTCGCCAAACTGGAACTGAGTGATTTCCTTTAACGTTAAGGCCATTTTCCCGCTTCTGGCCTTGTCGGAACGCAGGTTGTATTTATGGTATCGCTCAAATAGCTGGTGGTCGGTAAGGCAGACAATTTTCAGGTCATTATCCAGAAAGCCTTCGTGCAGTGTCTTTTGGATGGGTACAAAAGTGATGGAATCTCCTCTGTCTTCGAAAATGGTTTTTAGCCGCTCAATTTGCTTGGCACTGTCGCTTAGCAGGTACAGGGTGTAGCCATCTTCCTGCCATTCCTGAAAGGTTTGGCTGACCAGGTCGAAGTTGCGTCCAAAAATGGGTTGTGGCGAGGTATTGAGCGATAGATTGGCTTGTTTTGCCGTGGTAGGTCTACGACCATATTCCAACCAGCGATAGGTGCCGGCTTCCTGTCGGAAAGACGTACCATCGTTGAGGTCAATCCGGTCATCCTTGTCGGCACTTTCATAGAGTTGATTCAACCGTTCGCAGGTCAGGTCAATGTCGTGGAAGCACAACAGAGCGTTTTTATTCAAGTGGTCAAAAAACGAAACGTTGTTGGCACGTTTTGTGTCTGTATTGTGAATGATGCGGATGGATTGAACGGTTTCTTTCGACAGTTGGTTCTCAATGTCGAAGGTGCGGATGCTTTCTACTTCATCGCCAAAAAAGTCGATGCGGTAGGGGAGTTCGTTGCTCCAGGAAAAGACATCAATCAGGCTTCCTCTCAGGCTGAATTGTCCCGGTTCATACACATAATCAACACGTTCGAATCCGAATTCACTCAGCAACTCGATCACAAATGAGGTGTCCACGTGTTCACCACGATGGAGGTCGAGCATCTTGTCTTTGAGTTCAACCGGAGGAATCACTTTTTCGAGCAGGCTCTCAGAAGCAGCTACCACAATGCAAGGGGTTTCTTGTTGAAGCGCGTTCAACACTTCCGTGCGCAAAATACTGTTGCCGGCATCGTTGCGACTGTATTTCAGCGATCGTTTGAATCCGGGGGGATAATAAAAAACGGAGGCTTGACCAAGCAGTTGTATCAGGTCTTGATACACATACCCGGCGCTTTCCGCATCGTCTTCAACCACCAAAAACGTTAATCGATTTGCCAAAAAGAGCGATGACAAGCACAGGGCTGTCGTAGATCCGGTCAGGCCACTTAGATATATGTTTTCGGATGTTTCGGACACAAGTTTTCCACCCACCTTGAGGCTGGGATGGTTTTGATAGAGCTGGAGCAGCTGTTCCATTTCCAAAATCCTGAATCTATTCGTCCGTAAAAATTGCCCAAAAGTAGATAAAATGTATTAGATTTACGCCTATATTTGCGACAATTCAAACATTCTTGCTGCATGACCTCAGATACAGTGGTGATTATACCCACCTTCAACGAAAAGGAAAACATCGAATCGATTATCCGTGCTGTTTTCGATTTACCTAAAGCTTTCGACATTTTGATTATCGATGATGGTTCACCCGACAGAACCAGCGATATCGTGCGCCGTTTGCAGGATGAATTTTCCGATGCCTTGTATATGGTGGAAAGAAACGGAAAACAAGGATTGGGAACTGCCTACATCACCGGCTTCAACTGGTCACTTAACCGCGGTTATGACTATGTAATAGAAATGGATGCTGATTTTTCGCACAATCCCAAAGACCTGCTTCGGTTGTACCATGCTTGCGCACAAGAAGGTGCCGATTTGGCCATCGGTTCCCGTTATGTGGACAACGTGGTGAATGTGGTAAACTGGCCCATCGGCCGCGTATTGATGTCGTATTTTGCATCAACATACGTACGATGGATTACCGGCATGAAGGTGTTTGATACTACGGCCGGATTCAAATGCTACCGCCGAAGGGTGTTGGAAACCATTGATTTGGAGGCTATACGTTTCAAGGGGTATGCGTTTCAGATTGAGATGAAATTTACTACTTGGAAATGCGGATTCCAAATCAAAGAGGTGCCCATCATTTTCTCCAACCGCGAGTTGGGCATTTCGAAAATGAACGGAGGTATTTTTAACGAAGCCATCTTCGGTGTCATCAAAATGACGGGGAGAAGTTGGTTTAAAACTTACCCAAAAAGTCATTAATCATGGCTCGATTGCTTCATAATGCTCTAATAATCAACGAAAACCGTTCATTTATCGGTTCCGTTCTAATCAACCAGGGTCTTATCCAGCATGTGTTTGAAGGAGCCGTACCCGATGCGATTTTTCAAACAGTTGAAGTGGTCGATGCCAAAGGGCTTTGGCTACTTCCCGGCGCTATTGACGATCACGTCCATTTTCGCGAACCAGGATTGACGCACAAGGCCAGCATCGAATCGGAATCGAAGGCAGCGGTGGCCGGAGGCGTTACCTCATACATGGACATGCCCAATACCAAGCCTGCAACAACAACGATTGCACAGTGGGAAGCTAAGATGGAACTGGCGGCTGAACGGTCATGGGCCAATTATGCCTTTTACCTGGGGGCAACCAACGACAATATAGCTGAATTGCAGAAGGCTGATTTCCAACGTGTTTGCGGTGTCAAATTGTTTATGGGTTCTTCCACCGGAAATATGTTGGTGGACGACGAAAACGCCCTAAACGAGCTATTTGAGACTGTCCCAGGCCTTATTGCCGTGCACGCTGAATCTGAAAGCCGCATACGGGCCAATCGGGAGCATTATATTCACCAATACGGTGAAACCCTTCCACTTTCATTCCATCCACTCATTCGTGACGCAGAGGCCTGTTATGAATCCACATCGTTGGCCGTTGAACTGGCTCATCGTCACGGAGCCAGGCTTCATGTGCTGCATGTGAGCACTGCCAACGAATTAGCGCTGTTTGAGTCGAAGCCGTTGGTTGAAAAGCGCATCACCGCCGAAGCTTGTGTGCCGCATCTTTGGTTCGACCAAGATGCCTACGCACGAAAAGGTGCTGCTATTAAGTGCAATCCGGCCATCAAGACGTCTACAGACAGACGTGCTTTAATCGAGGCCGTCCAAAAAGGCCTTATTGACGTCATTGCCACCGACCATGCTCCACACCTGTGGTCGGAAAAAGAGGGCGATGCCCTAACTGCCGCTTCAGGCATGCCATCCATTCAATTCTCCCTTCCACTCATGTTGGAATTATCCCTTCAAGGTTGTTTTTCAAAGGAAACCGTGGTGACTCGTATGTGCCACGCTCCGGCTATTCTTTACCGTATTGAAAAAAGAGGTTTTATCCGCGAGGGCTATCACGCCGATCTGGTGTTGATTGATCCTTCTTCGGAACACGTTATTTCCAGTGACGAGGTGCTTTCTACCTGTGGATGGTCTCCCTATGTGGGTGAACGTGTGCACTTTAGTGTGGTAAAAACCTATGTCAATGGATCACTTGTTTTCAATCAAGGTAAAGTTATGGGTCAGAGAGCTGTTTCCGCGTTGTTGTTTAATGCGCATAGAAACACCCTAAACCATGAAAAAACACGTAATTAGCTGTATCGCTTTTCTATTTTTCATTGCTGTCGGTTCGCAGGCTCAATTGTGCTGGAAGGTTTCCGGTAATGGGCTTGAAAAAAGCAGTTACCTGTTTGGAACCCATCATATTATAGATTGCAACACCCTTCCTCATTTTAGGGATATTTTAAAGTTATGTGTCACATCAGAAGCCGTAGTGGGCGAGTTGGTGCTTGATTCCTCACTCAACGAGGCCATCATTCAGGGTGTTTCCATGAATGGTAAAAGCCTAAGCAACTTGCTGACTCCCGATGAGTACAAGCGTGTAGATGCTGAGATGCTGCGCGTTATGGGTGCTGGTTTGGACTTGCTGAACGGGATGAAACCGTTGTATGTAAGTTCAATCTATTCGGTCATGTCGTACATGCAATCGTTGGGCATTTCGGAACAGCCGATATCCATTGATGAGCTTTTTCAACAAAAAGGTAAGGAAAACGGGCTGAAGTTAATCGGTCTTGAAACGCCTAAGGAACAGCTTGATTTGTTATACAACTCCATTCCGGTTGAGCGACAGGCAAAAATGTTGGTTGAAGCAATTTGTGAAAAAGGCGAAACCACCAATCAGGCCAAGCAATTGAATGATGCCTACCTTGCCGGTGATTTAAAGGTGATTGAAAAGATCGCAAAGGGAGAGCAATGGACGCCGGAAGAAAAGGCGTTGTTCGCCGACGATCGGAATGAAAAGTGGATGAATGAGTTGCCGGAAATGCTAAAGGACCAGTCTTGCTTTGTTGCCGTGGGCTGTCTCCACCTTGTTGGCGAAACCGGCCTGATCAACCAGCTCCGTCAAGCCGGCTATTCGGTAGAACCCATGCAGTTCAACTAATAGTAAGCAACGCTTCCCTCGTCCAGTGCTGTTGATCGGATTTCTCCCTGCGTAAAAAGTAAAAAGGCTGCCTGAAAACGGGCAGCCTTTTTAATGATATAGCAGTGTTGCGTTATTTGCGCTTCTGTTGCGTTTTCTTTTGTTCCTGTAACGAACGTTGCTGTTCCTTTTGCATTTGCTCTAAACGAGCCGCAAACCCCGACTTCTTCGCTGGTTTCTTTTTGTTCTCGTTCAGTTGAGCCAACAACTTGTCCTCGTTGATGGTAGCACGGATGGCGTAGGTCTGTATAATGGAGATGAGCGTTGAGATAAAGAAATAGAAGCTCAAACCGGCTGAATATTGGTTGAAGATAAACAGAAACATCACAGGCATGAGATACATCATTGCCTTCATCCCAGGCATTTGATTGTTGGTCGGCTGGGTTTTCATGTTCAAGTTCGTGTAGACCAAATTGGTAACCGTCATCAGCAAACAGAACAAACTTACGTGATTCCCAAAATAGTTCGTCACGAACGGAATGTTACCCGACCAACTGACAATTGAGTCGTAGGTTGACAAGTCATGAGCCCACAAGAAGCTTTGCTGTCTCAACTCAATGGAAGAGGGGAAAAACGAATACATGGCAAACAGGATAGGCATTTGAAGCACCATGGGCAAACACCCACCCATAGGACTCACGCCGGCCTGACTATACAACGCCATCGTAGCTTGCGAACGATCGGACGCTTTATCCGTACCCGGGAAACGTTTGTTAATATCGTTTATCTGAGGCTGAAGTACGCGCATCTTGGCAGAAGACATGTACGACTTGTAGGTGAGCGGGAATAAAAGCATTTTAATGACAAACGTCATCACCAAAATGATAAGACCGTAATTGCTAATAAAACGTCCAAATAAATTGAACATGGGCAGAATGACGCCGGTGTTGACCCAACGGATCATCTTGCCACCCAGTGGAACAATACGGTCCAGTCTGAGTTTCTGATCAGCAGGCACGCCTTTGTCGTAACCTCTGAGCAAAGCGTGCTTGATTGGTCCCATGTAGAACTGCATGTTGGCCGACTGACTTCCTCTCAAATCGAAGGGAAGAGAGCCCGTCATGGAGTAACCCTTGATATAGGGAGAACCCAAGGGCTCAGGTTTGGAATAAAGTTCGTTGGAACTAAAGCCTTTATCTGAAATTGCGATGCAAGCAAAAAACTGATCCTTGAAAGATACCCACTTAAGTTCTTCGACGACACTCTTCGTGGTTTCCTTTGCTCCATTCAGTTTTTCCACATCATCCACCAAAAATTTGTAATCCAAACCTGAATAACGTTCCTCAAATTTACGGCCCACTTCTTGTTGACGCATTTTCATCGCCCAATTGAAGTCAATTTTGTTGGTGTTAGACAACATCATGCCTTGCAGGTTGTTGCCTTTCATCTCAAAATTGAAGCGGTAGTCGTTCTTATTCAGCGTATAGGTGAAATCCATCCAAGACTTGTCGTTTACGGCCAAACGGAATGTCTGGCGCAGCGGGTCGGTAGAGGGCAGTAAGGTAAAGTGAAGGTCAGCCGTATTGATCAGGCGGCTATCCAACGAAAAAAAGGAAAAATTAAAGCGCGATGCATTTTCATCAAATAAAATCAACGCGCTGGAATCACCCGTGACGAATTTCTTGAGTTCAGCCGAAACAATTCGGGCACCCAACGTGGAAAACTTCAACTTGATCACTTCGTTTTCAAGAGTGATGTACGATGTTTTACCTGACGTGAAGGGTGCAAACATACCATATTTAATGGCACGGTTGGCGGTATCCTGAACAACCGAAGCGGCGGCCTTAGTCGTGTCGGCTGCAAATGCAGCCTGACGGACGGAAGCTTCAACGGCAAGCGAATCGTTCACCTGCTGTTGCTCCTGTGCGGCTTTTTGTGATTCCTTGTTTGGCTTGTTCAGATAGGAAAACCCTACAATAATCAGAAAAATAAGGACAAATCCGGTAATTGTATTTTTATCCATGTTGAAAATGATGTGCGGTTTGAAGTATTCAGGCTTGTGAACAGATCTTGATGAAATTGACAAATAAGGGGTTAGGCTTCAGGACAGTGCTGTTGTATTCAGGGTGAAATTGGCAGCCAATGTACCACTTTAATGCCGTTACTTCCATCACTTCGACCAGATTGGTATCCGGGTTGGTCCCAACACATTTCATGCCGGCTTTTTCGAATTCGCTTCTGTACTTGTCATTAAATTCGAAACGGTGACGGTGGCGTTCTTGAATGCGTTCTTTCCCATAGGCATGATAAGCCTTAGACTGTTTGTCCAGTTTGCAATCGTAGTTACCCAAACGCATGGTTCCACCGTAATCGGACACGCTTTTTTGGTCTTCCATGATGTCGATTACGTTGTGTGTCGTGTTCGGATCCATTTCTGTAGAATTGGCATCCGCATAGCCCAATACGTTGCGGGCAAACTCAATGACCATGCATTGCATGCCAAGGCAAATGCCAAATGTGGGAATGTTGTGTTCCCTGCCGTATTTCAAGGCAATAATCTTGCCCTCAATACCTCTGCTTCCAAAGCCAGGAGCAACAACAAGACCGTCAATACCCGATAGCTTTTCGTCCACATTGGCTTCTGTTAGTTGTTGGGAGTGAATCAGTTCCAGTTTAAGCTTTCTGTCATTGTAAACAGCTGCATGGTTAAGCGACTCAATGATAGACTTATAGGCATCAGGCAATTCGGCGTATTTTCCCACCAACGCAATTCTGACAATCTTAGTGGCCTTTTTGCGTTTCTCCAGGAAATCAATCCAAGGACCCATATCAGAAAGAGAATCGGTAGGCAATCCAAAACGCTCAAGTATCAAGGTGTCCAACCCTTCTTTCTGAATCAGCAAAGGCACTTCGTAAATGCTGCTGGCATCCATGCATTCAATAACCGATCGTTCAGCAACATTGCAAAACAAGGCTACTTTACGGCGAATTTCTTGATTGATAGGATGTTCCGTGCGAAGGACAAGGGCATCCGGTTGCACTCCAAGCTCTTGCAATGCTTTTACGGAATGTTGTACCGGTTTGGTTTTTAATTCCTGAGTAGTAGATAAATAGGGCACGTAGGCCAGGTGAATGCAAAAGCATTGCTTGCCCAAATCCCAACGAAGCTGACGTACGCTTTCAATAAAGGGTAACGACTCAATATCGCCCACTGTTCCGCCAATCTCCGTAATGATAAAATCAAATTTGTTTTTGACGGCCAAGGCTTTCATGCAGCGTTTGATCTCATCAGTAATGTGGGGAATCACCTGCACGGTTTTGCCCAAATAGTCGCCGTGTCTTTCTTTTTGAATGACACTCTGATAAATACGTCCTGTGGTGACGTTGTTTGCCTTCGTGGTTGGAACATTCAGAAAACGTTCATAATGTCCCAAGTCGAGGTCAGCTTCGTGTCCGTCGCTACAGACGTAGCATTCACCGTGCTCATAGGGATTCAATGTACCCGGGTCGATGTTAATGTACGGATCGAATTTTTGAATGGTCACTTTATATCCCCTGGATTGCAGTAGTTTGCCCAGGGAAGACGAAAGTATGCCCTTGCCCAATGAGGAAACAACACCTCCTGTTACAAAAATATACTTGGTGTCAGCCACGTGTTGAAATTTTTTAAAGATTGATACCTGGTTACGGCTAATAATAGCACTCGAAGCGGCAAAAGTACAAAAAATGTATCAAATAAAAATATATTACCTTTGTTTGGACCCATATTTGAACTATGCTTTTACTCCCTTTATTGTCAATTGCGGCAGGTATGACACTCTCAACAGCTGTACTATCAGATGTTGCTGATATACACGTTGATACATTGCATATTTCACCCATTGGATCGGCCAATTTTTCTTCCGACAGCAGCCTACAGCGAACCGTCGAGCTAAAGCAAGCAAACGTCAAAGGTCTGTACAACGCAGTCCCGGATACGATAGTTGTCTTCCCGCAACAGGTTGTCCCATTGAAAAAAAACCTAACAGTTGTTAAAAATAGCAACGAGGTAAACTTTCCGAAAGTAGTAGATTCCAACCCATTATTGACAGAAATTGTTTTGTACGATCCGATAATGTATCGGGTATGGCCACAAGGGCCACAAATAATCAACGACGAGAACCTGATTGAATGTGTCAGGCCAAAGCCCTTATTCTTACCGCTGGTGTTCTCGTTGTATCAACCCGATTACTCCCTGAAAGAAAAGCAGACGATTGACACCTTGAGCCTGTTTTCTTCTCAAGAAATGGATTCGCTGATGCGCGTTTTTAGGCGTGAATATGAGGCGTTACAGCATGAATTGCGCTTCTTGAGAAAAATGGAGTCCAGCATGATAAGAAACGTTCAATATACGAAAGATGAATTGCCGGAAGCCGACCCGTTGGTCTATATTCTGAAAGAGGAAAATATCATGCTGCTGGAAAAGCCTCCCTTAACTTGGATGAACAATACGACTCACAAAGAAAATAGCTATCCGAATGTAGTGTATAACCCTTGGTCAAAACGCGGGAACTTCAAGTTGCAATTTTCAGAAACGTACCTGTCTCCCAATTGGTCGAAGGGGGGGGAAAGCACTATGGCCGGTTTGGCAGCCATTTACCTGGAAGCCAACTACAACGATTTAAAAAACGTTCAGTTCGATAACAACCTAGAATGGAAGATTGGGTTGAACACCGTATCAACCGATTCGCTGCGAAACCTGAACGTAAGCAGCGATCAGCTCAGAGCTGTCAGCAAATTGGGCATAAAAATGCGTGACAACTGGTTCTACTCGTTGTCGTCTGAGTTTACCACTCAAACACTCAACAATTACCGAAAAAACACCATGAACTTGCTGACGTCATTCCTGTCTCCTGCAAAATTGTTTGTGAGTTTGGGCGTTGATTATAAAAAAACAAACAAAAAAAGCGGGTATGCACTTTCTGTCATGCTCAGTCCGGTAACCTATAAGGCCAACTATTTGTACGACATAAAGAACATGAACCCAAAATCGTACGGTATCGATCCAGGAAAGCATTTCGGCAGTGAGATGGGTTCGAAAGTCTCTTCCACCATTGCATGGCAATTATCTGAAAAATTAAACTGGAAATCAAAGGTTTATTATTTTACCGATTATACCTACATTGACTCTGAGTGGGAAAACACAGTAGACCTCTCGTTGAACAATTACTTCTCAACGCAGTTTTATTTCTGTGCAAAAATGGATGACAGGTTGAAACGGAAACCCGGGGACTCATTGATTCAATTACAGCAACTGCTTAGCTTCGGCATGACCTACCGCTTTTAATTTTCCGTATATTTGCAGGAGTTTTCGAAAAAATTAGCGGTGTATGAAAAACAAAATACTTGTAACAGGCGGAACCGGTTATATTGGCTCCCACACAGTAGTTGAACTGATTGAGGCAGGCTTTGAGGTGGTCATTGTTGACAACCTTTCAAACTCCAACGCAACAGTGCTGGATGGTATTGAAGCCATTACAGGCGTCAGGCCTCCGCTTGAAACGTGCGATTGTACTGATTCTGTTGCCATGAAGGCCGTCTTTGAAAAATACGGAACTATAGCCGGGGCCATTCATTTTGCAGCGTTTAAAGCGGTAGGAGAGTCGGTCGAGAAGCCAATGGCTTATTACCAAAACAACCTGCTGTCATTAATCACGGTTATGCGTTTATTGGCTGAATACGGGGGCAAAGGATTTGTTTTTTCTTCTTCTTGCACGGTGTATGGCCAGCCAGACCTGTTGCCGGTTACCGAAGAGGCGCCCATTAAGCCGGCCATGTCCCCATACGGCAATACCAAACAAATAGGCGAAGAAATAATTCGTGATGCCACCTATGCTGGTTTGCCTTACCACTCCATTATATTGCGGTACTTCAACCCCATAGGAGCCCATCCTTCAGCATTGATAGGCGAATTACCGTTGGGAGTACCACAAAATCTCATTCCTTTTGTCACACAGACAGCCGCCGGCATTCGTGAAAAATTACGCGTATTCGGCAATGATTACCCAACTCCGGATGGTTCCTGTATACGCGACTACATTCATGTGGTTGATTTGGCCAAAGCCCATGTGATTGCGGTGAAGCGTTTACTCGAGGATAAAACCGAAACACCGGTTGAAGTTTTCAATCTGGGAACAGGACGGGGTCTTTCTGTCTTGGAAATTATTAAAACCTTTGAACAGGTTAGCGGTATCAAATTGAATTATGAAATCGTCGCACGAAGGGAAGGGGACATCGAGCAGGTGTGGGCCAATCCTGTACGGGCCAACAAGGTACTTGGATGGACAGCAGAAACGTCGGTTGAAGATACGCTCTTATCCGCGTGGAAATGGCAACAACGGCTTGATTCAATGCATTGAAACCGACCGCAACGTAATAAATTTTCGCTTATTGTTGTAAAAGCCTCTCGAAAGCGGGGCTTTTTTTGTACCGTTCAATGAATGCATTAAGACTGTCCAAGAGCACAGTAGAGCCTGGTCTAACGGCCCATGCCTGGAATTGAGGCAGGCTCAAGGGTGTCGAACAGTCCATGCCGGGATAGGTTGCTTTCAGGGCTTTTGCTACGTGTTCATCCATGGCGGCAAAGTCTTCTTTTCCGGAAAGAACCAACCGAACCAATTCTTCATTGGTGGTTATCCTGACCGATCTGACAAAAATAGAGTCACTAATTTCCGTAGCCAAGTGGTTGATTCGATAAATGATGGGAGAAAATGCCGGTATGACCAGCCTCTTTCCGGCAAGTTCAACCTGATTTCGAATGGGAGAGCCGGTCGATCGTTGGATGAGCACCAATCGAGAGGTATACAAGGGCATTGTAAACGCCAGGCGTTGCTTCAACGGTGTGATCACGGGTAAAGGCCCCATTAAAATATCGTAGGTGCCGTTTTCCAACCCTTTCACTCTACGATCAACATTTCCATCGTACCGGTAAACCACCTTCAAGCCGTGTTGAGAGGCAAAAGCCTGAATGAGTTCACGATGAAATCCGTGTTGACCGGTTGAGTCCTCGTAAAAGCTAAACGGGTCGTATTCACCACAAACGCGCAATTCGCCTTTCCGAAGAATGTCACTGTATTCATTCTTGGAATCAAGTTTGTCTGGATACCGTTGAATCAGGTAGAACGTTGCCCATCCCAAAACAAACAGGAGGATCAACACCCATGATATCGTGCGTGGCTTAATCATAGAAGTTCCAGGAAAGACCGGCCTTGACGATGGCAGGATTCAGGGGATAATAAGGTGCCGAGAAATAATTGGGTTTTGCAAAAAACCGACTGATGTGCGAATACAGTACAAAGAAACGCATCCGTTTCAAGTGAAAGTTGGCATAAACGTTCATGTACGGATAATTTCCCACTTTAATCGATGATTGAGTATAAAACTGCCCAGTTGCCGGCATGTATGCAGGTGCATAGTAGGAGGTATTGTAGTGGCAGTCAACGCCGAAATGAGAAAGCATCACATGGCTAATCATGCCTTTCAGGTAAAGATTTGAGTAAACAGTTACCGTGGGTAAAGGCAGGATATCTTGTCGGCTGGAAGCCTGGTAAACCAGGTCGTTGTCCCAGTTAAGATTACCCCAGGATAGGTGTTGTTTCCAATTGGCGGAAAGCACTTGAATGTTTCCATTGTATTGGGCCGGCACAGCGGCGGTATTAAAATAGACCAGGTGGTTCAGGTTTTCTACTGTAGCATTGAAGTTGAATCCGAGTGAAGGAATGTCAAGGGTGCCAAAAATACGGGTTTTGTACTCGTTGCGAAAATGGTTGTTCCAACTGAAGTGGTTGGAATAGTATTCTTCTAAAAAGTAGTCGGGTTTGAGGTTCTTGATGTATCCACCTGCCTGTAGGTTTACCGACTGCTTCCACAGTAAGAGATGCGTGAGCAGTTGGCCGCTCAAATCAAAATTGCCCACGTCTTCCCCCACTAGACACAACTTTCCGATGGCATTGTAAGTCAGTACCGTACCCTGTTGTTTGCTTAGTGCCACACCACCCCAGACCAAGTTTTCGTTGTGTGACTGCAACCCACTGAATAGATTTGTACTGTCTTTCAAAGGAGCATTGGCGGCCAATCGGGTGTATTTTCGGAAATCATGTTCTATAAAGGCCGTTAAACCCATTTTTACCCAAGCGTGAAACCCTTCCCGCAACGACAACCCAACCGTGTTACGAATGTGAAAAAGTGCGGCAGTATCGGCTGTATAGGCATTGCTGATGTTCGCTACCGAATCGTAATACGCCAGGTTAGCCGTTTCTGACAGATAACTGCGCTGGCTTCTGTCAATAAACAAGGTATGGATGATGCTTGTAACCGGAACAAATGTCTTATGGGTGGAATCAGCTTTGTTATATCGATTGAAACCAATGTGGTACTTGTGGTTCAAAAATACCTGCAGGTTCTTGAGTCGGCTACTTGCGTCGTTCAGATTAGTGGGAATGTTCAGGCTCTCATATTCACGCATACCCCCACTCATTTTCAACGGCTGGGTTATGTATCTCACATCGATAATACCCCCGTTTTCCATATTATCAATGGTATTGTACGATCCACGCCAAAATGCTTCGTAATGGGGGCTTTGGTAGTTGCCGAATAGATTAACCAATTTGCTCCTGGTTGCACTTCTGTGGTAAAAACCCCTAGCGTAGAGAATCTCATAACTGGCTCCCAAGTTCAGGTATTTGTTAGCATTCGCCGATACGAAATACTTGAAATTTTCCTCCTGCGATTGTTCGTTTCCAAACGTTGTCAGGTAACTGAGGTTCGTATAAGGATTGGTGGTGTTCATGTACGTGAACTGCTCCGGGTCAGTGAGCCATTGCTCGTACGACTTCAGGAATAAAAAAGGACTGTAAGCGGTTTGTTGGGTATAGATCCTCGATTGAAAGGGTGAACCAAAACTGCCAGTATGGGAGCCTGAAACGGTGTTGAGCCGTTCAGGGAAAGCGTTGTTTTGAAAATCAAGGGGTATGGTATCAGGGCCAACCGGTGTATGCATTCCCAATGTGGCGTCTATTCGGACATATCGAATGCGCAGGCTGTCCAATTTCGGTGAATGGACGGTCTGTTTATTGGACGTATCGGCTTCCGCTTCGCGCTGCAACCGTTCTGAAATGGCCGTAGCCTCCTCAATGGAATATTGTGACCACGCAGGCAAGCTGACGCAAACGGCTGTCAAAATGAGGAACAGGGTAGGACGCAAGGACATACGCAAGGGGTACAATTTGTGGCAAAGATACGTTTTACACCGCATACTGCGTGATGTTGCGCCGTCGTTTTTTTTTGTAAATTTGCTGCATCATAACACGTTCATGAACCCTGAACAAGAAATCATACACCTTAGGGAACAGCTCAATGAAGCCAACCATGCCTACTACGTATGCTCCAGCCCCATCTTGTCCGATTTCGAGTACGACGGGCTGCTGAAGCGGCTGCAAGCGCTTGAAACAGCACACCCTGAGTGTTACGACGACACGTCTCCCACACAGCGCGTTGGGAGCGACATCAACCTAGGTTTCGAGCAGGAACCGCACCGTTATCCCATGCTTTCACTGGGAAATACCTATTCGGAAGCCGAAGTCAGGGATTTCTACGAGCGGGTAAGCAAACTGCTGAACGAGCCGTTCACGCTGGTGTGTGAATTGAAATACGACGGCACGTCCATCTCCCTGACGTATGAAGGCGGCCGATTGGTCAAGGCATTGACACGGGGTGACGGTTCACGCGGCGATAATGTGACCGATAATGTGAAAACCATCCGAAGCATTCCTTTGAAACTACAAGGGGAAGGTTATCCCGAAACGTTTGAAATCAGAGGGGAAGTGTTGATGCCTTGGTCGGTGTTTGACACCCTTAATAAGGAGCGTGAGCGCGCTGAAGAATCCTTGTTCGCCAATCCTCGAAATGCGGCTTCAGGTACATTGAAGGTGCAAAATTCAGCCACCGTGGCCTCCAGAAAGCTGGATGCCTATCTGTATTACCTGCTGGGGGACAACTTGCCTTCAACCAGCCATTTCGACAATTTAACCACAGCCAGATCTTGGGGCTTCAAGGTTTCAGATGCCATGCGCCGTTGCACAACCCTGGATGAAGTCTTTGCATTCATTCGGTACTGGGACGAAGCCAGAAGGCAGCTGCCCGTGGCGACAGACGGTATCGTCATCAAGGTGGATGACATTAAACACCAAGAAGCGCTCGGATTTACAGCCAAATCGCCCCGGTGGGCCATTGCCTACAAGTTTCAGGCCGAACAGGCTGTAACACGGCTGAACTCGGTATCATTTCAAGTGGGACGCACGGGGGCCGTCACGCCGGTGGCCAACCTGGATCCTGTACTGCTTTCAGGCACCACCGTGAAGCGGGCTACCTTGCACAACGACGACGTGATCCAATCGCTCGACCTGCACATTGGCGACCAGGTGTTTGTTGAAAAAGGAGGGGAGATCATTCCCAAAATAACCGGCGTGGATGTGGAATCCCGCTTTTTATTGGGTGACAAGGTTCGATTCATCACCCATTGTCCCGAATGTGGCACCCCACTCATACGTTACGAGGGCGAATCGGCCCACTATTGCCCCAACCAGTCGGGTTGCCCCCCCCAAATTAAGGCCAGATTGGAACATTTCATCCAGCGCAAGGCCATGAACATCGAAGGGCTGGGGGCTGAAACCGTGGACGCCCTTTATGAAGCGGGTGTGTTGACCGATCTGTATTCGTTTTATCAATTAGACGCCCACACACTGGTCAACATGGAACGTCTGGGAGAAAAATCGGCCCGAAACATCCTGCAAGGAATCAGGGCTTCCAAGTCTGTTCCCTTTGAACGAGTTTTGTTCGCCCTAGGCATCCGTTTTGTCGGCGAGACAGTCGCCAAAAAGCTGGTCCGGCATTTCAAAAGCATGTACGCCCTGCAAGCCGCCACGGTCGAGGAATTAATCACCGTTGACGAAGTAGGTGTCAAAATAGCGGAAAGTGTAGTGGCTTATTTTGCGTCTCCTGTCAATCGACGGTTGGTGGAAAACCTGACGCATGCGGGGGTAACGATGTCATTGCCTGAAGAAGCGGCGACACCGATATCTTCGATACTTGAAGGTAAATCAATCGTTATAAGTGGAACATTTACAGAGTTTTCAAGGGATGAATATAAAGCTATGATTGAACAACACGGTGGAAAAAATACCAGCAGTGTCAGCCGCAACACCAGCTTTATTCTAGCGGGAGAAAACATGGGCCCTGCCAAACTGGAAAAGGCCGCTGCGTTAAATGTACCCCTCGTCTCTGAATCGTCCTTTTTGGCACTATTGCCGACAAAACCCTAAACACGTAACTCGTATGAATAAAATCGCATTGAGGACAGCTATTCGTCGGCTGAAACGAAACTACGTGCGTTCCAAATGTTTTCTTGAGTACGACGAGATTCATCGTGTGCTGTTGTTTTTCAACATCGAACACATTGATGGAATCTTGCCTGTTATTCAATCGCTGAAATCGGACGGAAAGACGGTTAGGGTTTATTGTCTGGAGGACGATAAGGTTAAAGGCGAACGAAAACCCTTACCCGCCGACGTTCGTGTTTGGAAAAAGGCCGACTTGAACCGCCTTATGGTGCCGAAGAAAGTGTGTATTAACGAACTGGCTGCTTTTCAGGCGGACACGTTGATTGACCTGACGTTGAGACCCTCGCTGGTGCACGATTTCATGTATCATCACACGCAGGCATCCTACCGTGTAGGGTTGGGCCGCCAAGACCCAAACCGATTTGACCTCTTGCTGACGGTTGATGATCAACACGATGCCCCCTTTTTTTTCCAGCAGCTGCTTTTTTACCTGAAAAGTATACGGACTCGCCAGTAATTTTGTACTTTTGTCCACCGTTTTTGCCCCTCAGACAGGCTGTTCGCCATGAGGAGTTTAACCCTTTTTCACCCGACTAAGAGCCGGAATAGCATGATAAATTCGAAATTGACAGGCATGGGAGTGGCACTGATCACTCCTTTCAAGGATGATGAAAGTGTCGATTACACCGCACTGGGACGCCTAATTGATTACCAAATTAAACATGGTATCGATTATTTGGTTGTTCTTGGGACTACGGCTGAAACAGCCACGTTGACCGAGGCAGAAAGACGTGAAGTAAGCGCATTTATTATCGAGAAAGCCAAGGGAAGAGTACCCATCGTATTGGGCGTGGGAGGAAACTGCACCCGCGCCGTTGTGGAGGAACTCAATACCCGTGATTTTACCGGTGTGGATGCCATTTTATCTGTCACCCCCTATTACAATAAGCCTTCCCAGGAAGGACTGTATGAACATTACAGTGCACTGGCCAAAAAAACGCGTTTGCCCCTTATCCTGTACAATGTTCCAGGACGAACAGGGGTAAACATGACAGCCGAAACAACCCTGAGGCTGGCCAAGGAATTTTCAAGCATCGTAGCCATCAAGGAAGCATCCGGCAACATTTCCCAGATGGATGAGATCATCAAGAACAAACCGGCGCATTTCATGGTCATTTCCGGTGATGACGGCATCACGTTTCCGTTGATTACCTTGGGTGCCGTTGGTGTCATTTCCGTCATTGGAAACGCGTTCCCCCGTGAATTTAGCCGGATGGTTCGTCTCGCCCTATCCGGAGACTACGCCAACGCCCTTGATATTCATCACCGCTTCACTGAATTGTTCAATCTGCTTTTCGTCGATGGAAATCCTGCCGGTGTCAAGTGCATGTTGAGCGCAATGGGTTTAATTGAAAACAAATTGAGATTACCGTTGGTTCCTACTCGTATCACAACGTACGAGAAAATCAGTGTTATACTCAACGAGTTGAACATTAAGTATTAATCATATGAATATATCTTACAGTTGGCTAAAATCCCTGTTGCCCATCTCGTTGTCACCCGATGAAACAGCAGCTGTGCTGACGTCTATAGGTTTGGAGAACGGTCCTGTCGAGGAGGTGGAAACCATAAAAGGCGGATTGGAAGGATTGGTTATCGGTGACGTATTGACCTGCACTTCACATCCGGATTCCGACCACCTTCATATAACAACGGTAAACGTTGGAACAGGAGAACCGCTCACGATTGTTTGCGGCGCACCCAATGTGGCAGCAGGTCAGAAGGTTATGGTGGCCACCATTGGCACCAAGTTGTACAGCGGAGAAGAGAGTTTCACCATCAAACGCTCCAAAATCAGGGGACAGGAATCGTTCGGTATGATTTGCGCCGAAGACGAAATTGGCCTAGGCACCAGCCACGACGGTATTATCGTCTTGCCCGAAACGGCACAGGTGGGTATGAAAGCCAGTGATTACTACGGCATTCACAAGGAATATGTGCTTGAAGTGGACATTACGCCCAATAGGGCAGATGCCGCTTCCCATTTTGGCGTTGCCAGAGATTTGGCTGCCTTTTTGAAACAAGCAGACCCTTCCGTGACACTGGTAAAGCCCTCCGTGGATGGGTTTAAGATTGGTGAGATTTCGCAACCTGTTGACGTGAAAGTGGAAAATACCGATGCTTGCCTGCGCTATTCAGGTGTCACCCTGTCGGGTGTCAGCGTCGGCGAATCGCCCAAATGGCTCAAGGAACGCCTCCAGTTGATCGGTGTACGCCCCATCAACAGCGTGGTCGATGTCACGAATTACCTGTTGCACGAAATGGGTCAACCCCTTCATGCCTTCGATGCCGACAAGATTTCAGGAAACGTGGTATATGTCCGGAACGTAGATGCCGGCACCAAATTCACCACATTGGATGGGCTTGAACGTACCTTGGATGCTGCCGATTTGATGATTTGCAACGCGCATGAACCCATGTGCATAGCCGGCGTGTTTGGCGGATTGGATTCAGGCGTAACGGAAACCACCTCGCGTGTGTTCATCGAATCGGCCTGCTTCAATCCTGTTTCCGTGCGCAAGACAGCTCGTCGCCACGGATTGAACACCGATTCCTCCTTCCGCTTCGAACGCGGAGTAGATCCAAACAACACTGTTTACGTGCTGAAGCGTGCGGCCATGATGATTCAAGAACTGGCCGGAGGAACAATAACCTCCAACGTGGTGGACATCTATCCGGATCCCATCGAAGGCTTCAAGGTTTCCTTGAGTTTAAACAAGGTAAATACACTGATAGGTAAATCATTGCAACGCGAAACCGTTATTTCCATCTTACGCGCGTTGGAAATTTCCATCGATGCCGAGAACGGAGATATACTGGAATTGACCGTGCCTGCCTACCGGGTAGACGTGCAACGCGATGTAGATGTCATTGAAGACATCCTGCGCATTTACGGCTACAACAACATAGAATTCACGTCAACCATCCGTTCCACGATTTCCAGCTCCGTCAAACCGGATAATCACCGTTTGACCAACCTGGTTTCGGAACAACTCACAGCTATTGGTTTCAACGAAATACTGAACAACTCGCTTACCGCTGCATCCTATTATACCGCATTAACCGGCATGCCGGAAACGTCGTGCGTACACTTGCTCAATCCCTTGAGCAACGACTTGAACGTGATGCGTCAAACCTTGCTGTTTGGTGGGTTGGAAAGCCTTTCATACAATAGGAACCGTCGTCGAACCGACCTTGCCTTCTACGAATTTGGCAACTGCTACCGTTATGACGCAACAGCGCAAAAAGAGGATCAGGTATTGTCACCCTTCAGCGAGTCCATGCACTTAGGTATTTGGATGACAGGGTTCAAACAAGAGAAACATTGGTTAGGCCCTCAAGTTAAGGTGACCGCCTACGACCTGAAATCGGTGGTGGAAAATGCGTTCAATCGACTTGGCATCAACCGTGACAGCTATACGTTGGCTGAAGGGGGTGATGAGGTATTTGCGCATTCGTTGACGTATGCCTTGAAAAACGGAACGGTGTTGGCTCAACTGGGTCAAGTAAGAAACAAGGTATTGAAACCGTTTGACATCGATGCGCCTGTCTTCTATGCAGACATTCGCTGGAACGTCGTACTTAAGGCCATCAAGGGAATTACCGTCCAATTTTCGGAAACATCCCGCTTTCCCGATGTTCGAAGAGATCTGGCGTTGTTGATTGACACATCCGTCCGCTTCGAGGACATCGAGCGGGTTGCGTTGAATACGGAACGCAAATTACTCCAATCGGTTGCCCTGTTCGACGTGTACGAAGGCAAAAACCTGCCTGAAGGCAAAAAATCATATGCCGTCAGTTTTGTCTTGCAGGACATGGCTCAAACATTGACGGACAGTCGGATAGATGCTACCATGAGTAAACTTGTAAAACAATTTGAAGTTCAATTGGGTGCCTCACTTCGGTAAGGTACCATGAAATAGTAAAAGTTATATGGGAAGAGCGTTTGAATACCGCAAGGCACGAAAAATGAAGCGATGGGGCAATATGGCCCGCACGTTTACCAAACTTGGCAAAGAAATCTCCATCTGTGTGAAGGCGTCCGGTCCTGATCCAGATGGCAATCCACGGTTGCGTCTTTTGATGCAGAATGCTAAGTCGGCCAACATGCCGAAAGAAAATGTGGAGCGAGCTATCAAGAAGGCCGTTTCCAAAGACTTCGCCGATTACAAGGACATGGTTTACGAAGGCTATGGGCCTTTTGGTATCGCCATCCTGGTGGAAACCCAGACCGATAATCCTACACGAACAGTAGCCAATGTACGCAGTGCATTGAACCGCCATGGGGGTTCTTTGGGTACAACAGGCAGCCTGTCGTTTATTTTCGACCGCAAGTCGGTGTTCAAGATTGTTCCCAAAGAGGGCATGGATATCGACGAACTCGAACTGGAGATCATTGATTTCGGTGCCGAGGAAGTGGAGATGGATGAGAACGAAATTATTATTTACGGCCAACCCGAAGACTTCTCCCGCATCCAAAATTACCTGGAATCAAACGAGTTTGAGATTGTTTCGGCCGAGTTCGAACGGTTCCCCAACGACACCAAGGAAATTGATGCCGAACAACGAGCTGCCCTTGAAAAATTGATTGACAAACTGGAAGACGACGAAGACGTGTCGAATGTTTACCACAACATCGCGCCTTCCGAAGACGAAGAATAAATCAGATGGCTTCGGCCACAATGAAGGTACTGCCGCCCACGAAAATCAAGTCGTTTGGGCGGCATTCTTTTGTGGCAGCCTCAATGGCCTCTTTTACAGAAGGGTAGGCATGACCCTTCAAACCGAATTCAGCTGCAGCTTCAGCCAGCTTGTCTTCCGGAAGTGCGCGGGGTATGGCGGCTTTAGTAAAGTAGTAACGTGCCTCTTGAGGAAGCAAAGAAAGTACGGTGTGATAGTCCTTATCATTGACCATGCCGATTACGATGTGTAGCTGTTCGTGTGGGGTTGCCATAAGCTGACGCACGACAAAACGGATGCCGCCCTCATTGTGTCCGGTATCGCATATGATTTTTGGATCAACGCTGATGGTTTCCCACCGGCCACGCAATCCGGTATTTCGAATGACGTTGCGAAATCCGTTTCGGAGGTGTTCTTCGGATAGCTTCCACAATCTAGGCAGTGTTCGAAGCAAGGTCAATACCGTGGCTGCATTTTCCGATTGATACCACCCGCCAAGTGCACAGGGAATATCTATATATAATAGGGCACCCCCTTCGTACGTATTCAGCGTAACAATCTCACCCTCAGGCTTCAATTCAACCGATAGTATATCCTCGGCATACAGCAGGGGCGATCCGCAGTCTTCTGCCTTCTTCCTGAAAACAGCCCTGACTTCCTCATTGGCATGTCCGACAACAACAGGAATGCCCGATTTGATGATGCCGGCTTTTTCACCCGCTATGCTGGCAAGGTCATTGCCCAGTAAGGCCATGTGGTCGTAACTGATGTTGGTGATTACGCTGCTGACGGGATGAATGATGTTGGTGCTGTCCAAACGGCCTCCTAAGCCAACCTCAATCACGGCAATGTCCACGTGCTGCCTTGCAAACCAGTTGAAGGCCATCATCGTTGTCAGTTCAAAAAAGGATGGTTGCAACGTGCGTTCCGGTGATTGGAGGTAATGCTCCACAAAATCCGTCACGGCTTGTTCGGGCATCATGACGCCGTTCACACGGATGCGTTCCCTGAAGTCTTTCAGGTGAGGAGAGGTAAACAGCCCGACACGAAATCCGGCTTCCTGAAGTACAGAGGCCGTAAGGTGTGAGACAGAACCTTTGCCGTTTGTGCCTGCCACGTGAATGCAGGCATACTGCTGATGAGGATGACCAAAAGCTGTATCCAGCTTCATGATGGTATCTAGGCCTGGTTTATAGGCTGAAGAACCCTCTTTTTGAAAAACGGGTAATTGGTTGAATAAATAATCAACGGTTTCCTGGTAGGTCATGCTATTGGCGTGTATCCGTAGCAAAGGTAGGAAAAAGTGAACGGCTTCAACCATTGCCAACGACAGGAATTAGGTGTACTTTTGCACTAAAATAAAGAAAATGGCGCAAGCCTATGCGGGAGAAATAGCAGCCTTGGCCGTTGCGGTATGTTGGTCGGTGAGCTCCACGATGTTTGAGCGTTCGGGTAAACGGGCAGGCTCAATTGCGGTAAACCACATTCGCTTACTGTTCGCCTGTATCCTTTTAGGGGTGTACGGGTGGCTGGTCAATGGCTCTTTTATACCCGTGGGGGCTTCCAACCAGCAATGGGTCTGGCTTTCCATCTCCGGTTTCTTTGGCCTGTTTCTGGGTGATCTGTGTTTGTTCAAATCGTTGACGCTAATAGGCGCGCGCCTTTCCATGTTGGTCATGACATTCGCTCCTGTACTGACGGCCTTGATTGGTTGGGTCGCACTTGATGAATCGTTGTTATGGTATCAGTGGATTGCCATCCTACTTACCATTTCCGGTATACTCGTGGCGTTTGTGGGAATGAACAAAGGTCAGTTCACGTTAAAAATGTCACTCAAGGGATTTTTGTTTGCATTGGGCGGTGCCGTCGGGCAAGCCCTGGGCTATATTTTCAGTAAAAAGGGAATGGGATCGTACGATCCTTTCTCCGCTACTCAAATTCGCATGATCACCGGACTGGTCTGTTTTACACTTTTTGTGGTGCTGGCGAAGCGTTGGCGGGAAGTCGGCGCGGCATTTGGGAGTCGTGTCGTTGTTAAGGATGTGTTTGTCGGCTCTTTTTTCGGCCCATTTTTAGGGGTAGCCCTGTCGATGTACGCCATCACAAAGACGGAAACGGGTGTTGCTTCGGCCTTGATGGCGCTCACACCCATTGTCCTTATTGTGCCGGCTGTACTAAAAGGACGTGCCATTGCGGCACGCGAGTGGGTGGGAGCATTGATTTCCGTTGCGGGTGTGATTTTGTTATTTATATAATCGTTGTTTTTTTACAGATTATTGCCTTATTTTGCTTACTCAATTTAGATAAAAATCATGATTCGATTCTTCGCGCCACTATTGGCTGTTTTACTCTTGTTTTCCTGCTGTAAAAGCAATGAAAAGGCGTATCAGGTCGCTTTTGAAAAAATGAAGGAAAAAGATAATGAATTGGTGAAGATGGAACAAGCCGATTTGCTGGCAGACACTTCAGAAAAGTTGATAAAGCGTACGACACCTATCAACTTGAAAATAAAGGAATCGGTTACCGTCGTTTCGGGTAATATCAAGAACCTGTCCAGGTTCAATATTGTCTTGAAAAATTTCATCAACCACACCAATGCCAAAAGTCTATATGACCGAATGGTAAAGGAAGGTCATCCGGCCGTTTTGGTACAAAATAACAAACAAGAATATCGCGTCATCGTAGAATCGTGCAAATACGAGTTTGATGCGGACAGAATTGCGAAGGAACTAAAAAACACGTGGCCGGATGTATGGATTCTGGTTAGGTATTAATAATACAAGGTCAATCCTATGAGAATCAATAAGTTTGTGGCAATCGCCAGTTGCCTTACACTCTTTTATTCGTGTTCTAGCGTGCGCTTTGTCAAGAAGAATTCAACGGTCGTTGCAATCGAACAGCCTGCTTCCTTGACGAATACCACACCTACGATTGGGGAAACACGCACCTTGTTTATCAAATCGGATGTAAAAGAAAAAGCGGTGGTCTTGGTTGCCGGTTGTGTGCTAAAAGATTCGACTTCTTTGTCGGCTTTTACGGTAATAGTAGGCAGTTTTACCCAGCCAACATCGGCCGTTGCGCTCATTAACAAGCTGAAGCAAAAATCCATTACGCCCTATTTTGTGCGCAACGCAAAAGGATTGTACCGTTTGGTCACCGGCACGTTTGAAAACAAGGACGATGCCGATTTTCAGGTTCTAAAATTGGATGTAAGCGATATTGACGCCTGGGTTTTGGCGCGTTAATCAGGCTTCGGCTATCGTATCCGCGAAATCCGAGAGGTGTTCATCTATGTAGCGGGCAATCTTATTTGTGCAATCTTCCTCTATTTCGAAAAACGATTCTTCGAGCTCGTCAAACGCCTCGTACTGTTCGTACATAGCGGTAAAATCCTCCTCGTTCGTCTCTTTTTCAAGCTCTTGACGATTGGCATCGTACACTTCCTTGGCTTTATACACCAATTTGGACAGATCCGTCAAACCGAATAGTCGCAACGCCTTCGCAAACGGGTTGTCGAAGATGTAACTGCCATACCCGTTTTGAATCAATTGCACGAAACCGCCTTCCAGTACTTCATCCCTGAAGTAAAAATACGCCAGCAAACTGTGTTGCCAGCCGTTGAGCAACGGCATGGTCGTTGCATTCGGAATTCCTCCGGTTATGGTTTCATAGGCTTTTCTGAAAACAAGAAGATAGGCGTCAATGCCTTCTTCGGCAGCCTTTCGCAGTGATGAATCGGAGATGGTAACAGGCATTTTTTTTGACAAAGAAACGCTTTTCCCCGATAAATACCAACAACGTGGTAGCGTATTTATTCGGGCATTCCACCGGAAAACCGTACCTTTGAGGTATTGTATGGATAAACTTCGTTTTTTAAGCATTGGTAGCGGAAGTAGTGGCAATTGCTACTATTTTGGGGACAACACACACGGAATCCTGATCGATGCAGGCATTGCGGCAAGAACGATTCGCGTGGCTCTCCGATCGATTGGCGCAGACTTTGACCGAATCATGGGTGTTTTTGTCTCACACGACCATGTGGATCACATCAAGTCGATTGGAACGTTGGGAGAGGTGTTTCACTTGCCCATTTACGCGACGGCCAAGACACACGACGGAATAGACAGAAGCTGGAGCGTAACCCATAAGCTGAACGGGAGTCGAAAAGAGATGGGAATTGGCTGTAAAATGCAGTTGGGTGAATTCAGTGTTACCCCGTTTGAGGTGTCGCACGATGCAACAGAAAGCGTTTGTTTTTGCATTGAATACCGTTCGCACAAGATTTTGGTGGCCACCGACTTGGGTTGTGCCAACGAGCAGGTTTGTCGGTTAATCAGGCAATCAGACATTATTGTACTTGAAGCCAACTACGACAACGAGATGTTGAATAACGGATCGTATCCCTATCTGTTGAAGCAACGCATCATCAGCGAGTCGGGACATCTGTGCAACGAAGAAACGGCTCGCTTGTTGGCCGAGAATTGGCACGAAGGTATTTCACACGTTTACCTGTGTCACCTGAGCAAGGATAATAACCTGCCGCAAGTGGCTAAAGATACCGTGGAAACCTGCCTCAGGGATTCCGGAATTTCTATAGGCCATACGGTTCATATTGAGCCGCTTAGCCGAACTGTACATCCGTTGATTGTTTTTGAATCGTGAAAGGAGGGAAGCTATGTCACAAGTTATTCAATATGTACTGGTAATTTTGGTCTTATTGGTAGCCATTGGGCTGTACATGGTTGTAACATTGCGTAAAGGAAAAAAAAACACCTCAGATGATGACTGTAATGATTCATCGGGTTGTTCCACGTGCAGTGAGGATTGCACGCTGAAACGGGAAATCCTGGAAAAAAGTAAAGAGAAGCACTTGCGGCAGCCGAAATAATAGCTATATTTGCAGCCGCTAACGCGATAGGGTACCTTGGCCGAGTGGTTAGGCACCGGTCTGCAAAACCGTGCACGGCGGTTCGAATCCGCCAGGTACCTCATAGAATCCTTGTAACCAACTGAAATTCAGTATACGGTTGCAAGGATTTCTCATTTAAGGATTAAAAAGAGGCTTAAATCATTGTTCTTCCAGTGTTTTACTGCCTTTACGCTGAATTTAAAAAGTGATGGAATAATGGGTTTGAAAGGTCTAAATGGCAGGTTAAATAGTTTCAATTAAAAAATTTAAACCCAAAAGCCGTTTTGAAATTTGATATGCTGATAAAGGTCAATGGGAAGCTCTTTTTAGTCTAGTTTTTGAGTATTTGAAAATACAAGTATACAACAGCATCCATCTCACGTCAATAATAGCCCGTTTTAAGCCCGTACAAGCGAGAAAAGATTAAGAGGGTAGGAGTTAGCTTTCAAATGAAAAAGATCTGCTATTAGGAGCGTATATTAACCTTATAATTTATTCTTTATTTTCAACAATTTACCCAAAATTGGCTTCCCTAGAAAAGTGAATTTTTCATATTTGACTTATGTATTACTTTATCGACCGCTAAATACTTTCTCTAGTTCTAATATACGCTCAGCTTTAATAATACAAGCAAGATTTATTGGAATTGTCGTTTTGTTCATATAGTTTAAGCTTGAAGGAATGTTTATCTGTTTTATATTCCAATCTTGCTCTTGGACAAAAACTGCATAGTTTACCCCTAAAAGATATAGATTCTTCATTATTATATCTTCACTCAATTTATTATCATGAATAAAACCATCTTTAACAATTAAAATCGGAGAACCGCTTGAGCCAGGAAAGCAGGAAATATCAACGAGAAATTCTCTTTTTCCATCATAATCGAAAAAAGGATGAGTTGCGGTAATTCCACGTCTAAAAATAGGCCTATTGTTTTTCTTATCCCAAATTCCATTTGGATATCCTACCATTACAACATCCTCTATTGAGGAAAGTCTTGACAAATCCTCATTTGATGGAATATGCTCCTTTCCTAATGCAAAAATCATTGCATTATGCCCAAACAATTGCTTAAATGCGGAATGGACATCGGTGGTCCCCATTGCGCATAAATCTACTTCCTCATCAGGGTGCATAACCCATCTGTTTTCAAAAGAATCAAATTCATCATTAAAGACTATTGATGCATGGTTTCCATTGTCAGGTTCACCATTTAGAGTTTGGTGAGTTAAATGCAATATTGCCGATTTTGAGCCTTTAATTACATGCTTATTAGTAATAATAACATAGCAGCATCTACCATCGGTCTGCACATTGAATTTATAAAAGAACCCCGTTCCATAACTAATTGACCCATCAAAATTTGTGCATTCAAGCCTTACAGTCGTATAATTTAATAAGTCTGATATTGAATTCATAATCGCAAATCTATGGTTGAAAATCAAAATAGCAAAGCATTAGTCGTATTTCTTCTTTTTCTAAAATGCAATAGAACAATTTATGCATAATATTTCTTCATTTAGTGTCTCTTAATGGGTACTGAATACGCGTAATCAATTCATATCGAATTAAGCCGTTTAAATGTCCGTACAAGACAGAATACGAATTCTCTAAGTAACCCCTTTTTCAGAAGCTTCACAGCGTTAAAACCTGAATAAATTCGTTTTCTGATTTAAAATCATCATTCCAAATAAATCTCACTTTTATTGTATCTGGACAATTCATTGTTAGATGAAATATCATTTCTGTATAATCCTGAGGATTCATTAACTCATATGGAAAAGGATTAGTGCAATTAAAAAAGCTGTCCGTGTTACTAAGAAATTCAAGCTTTACATTATATGCAATAGATTTGCCTGCATTAAATACTTTTAAAGTTCTACGTCCTTTATCCCCTTTTACAATATTTCCTTTTATAAGTGCTTTTTTGTTTTCGGATTCTTCGTTAGTAATCTTTTTCAACTGATATGAATTGAGCTTTTCTTCTTGCCGTTTCAATCTTTTATCGTGCATGAAATACATTATGAGAGTTAGCACAATAGCCAACAGGGACAATGCTGAGCTTATTATATTCCAAATCCCCATACTTTTGTTTATTTTCTTTTAAAGGCATTTTTTAATATATCAGACAACTCTTTTTTTAAGTCGCTCTCAATCTCACTTTTGATGCTCTCAATAGTTTCAGATTTTGCTTCTTCGTTAAATTCAACCAGCTCGTCATATCCACCCAAATATTCTCTGTTACAAAGTGCACACTTAACAAAACTTTTATCGTCGTTATACTCAAATTCTTCACCCCCACAGGTGATGCACCTCAATTTGATCGATATAGAATATTCATCCTTCATATTACGCTATTTTGGTCGTTAGTTTCACTGGCGAGAAGTTAACGATAAAGTTAATGCAAAAAGCCCGAAATACAAAAAATGATTGATTTACTTCGCTTTGATTGAAAATGTTCAATCCTCCAATCCAAAAAAATATTGACCCCATATCTATCACTATCCCTACTGACAAGCCAGTAGGGATAAACACATCAGCCAATCACGTTTGCGCTTTAAATGCAAGACTCTATTTAATATTTGCGTACTCTATATCCTATTGCGTGTTCATTGCATTTAACACCCTTTACAACGTAACGCAATAAGCACCACCAAATACTAGGTATATTACATTTTCAAGCATTGAGATATCCGAACTGATTATACATTGATTCAATCATCAACGCTCAATTATCCTATATATATATTACTACAAGGGTTCTTATACGTTGCTTAGTATAGATATAGTAGGGGGGGGGGTATTTTTCCCCTATATTTTAATATTAGTATTCGTTCCTAATTGGTTTTCATTGCGAAACAAGTCGATACTTTGTTTCTTCAAAGACTGGATAATATCAGTTTTGAGATGATTAGTTGCGCCAGTATTTACCTGTAATTCCTTTATCCTTCGTCTAGCCTCACGTCGGTGTTTTGGTGCAAGTTGAGAGATTAAACCTCTAATCCCAACTGCTCCATGCGAATTAATGGAATCTCTTAACAGATAACCTGTAAGTTCTTTCGTGGTTCCCTTTGTAGGTATGAATTCGAGTCTTGAATTATCATTCAATTGAAACAACCCAACATTTCTCAAGAAATAGGCAAGTAGACGAGGATAGTGAGTTATCAAGTCTTCAATTGTTTCAATACCCAATTCTTTTTTCAATTTTGCTTTTCCGTTTTGAATAGTAAATTCGCATCGAAAAATATTTAGATCCTTTGATTGCTTAATAAAATCCAACTCCTCAACACCCTTAATCAATTTCATTTTGCTCCGAATCTCATTCTTTTTATCATAAACCTTTGCGGTCTTATCTTTTGTTTTCGTTGAAAACAGTCGGTAGCCTTCACCATCCATGATTTTATACGAAGTACTTCGGAAACCAACAATTTGCGTCTTTGTATAGGTGCTGTCGTAGTCAATCTTACAATTTAAGCCTATTTCAATTTTGCTTAAGTTAAATTTACACAAGTCCTCATAGGAGATTTCAAGTTTTTCAGCTAGTTGAGTAAATGCATCTATTTCCTCATTCCAACGCAGATCTTTATCCGATAAAGCACCGTGATACCATTTTCTTAAACTGCCAAAGATTCTGCATTCTTCATAATGGCCACGAATAAGCTCGATTGTCATGTAAGCCTCATTACCTCCATCCATGCCGTTTAAAATCATGTAGCAGTTAGGCCTTTTGAATTTGAAAATGCCATTCCTTTGCGCTACAAAATTATCATTGATATGAGATACGCTCCTCAAATCATACGTTTTTGCATTCAAGTTATCTAACATGGTACTTATTTTTTTGAGTCAATTAAACATAATACATCACTTCTTCTGAATCGGTAATTTCTTTTGAATTCAGAATTCACTGGCAATAGCTTGCCTTGCTTAATCCATCTTCCCAAGGTTTGATGAGATATTTGTAACATATCGACAACTTCATTAGAAGTCAAAAGACGGTCAACCCCCATAAACTTGCTAAGGTTGTTAGCAATGTAATCTGAAATCCAATGCTTTCGATGCTTAATAATACTCACTTTTACAAGAATGTCCACTCTTTGACTTAGCATTCTGTCCAGCTCAGAACCGATGAAAACGTTTTCTTTTTTCATGTTATTAGTATTACATGGGCAAAACGCTTGCCCACAATATATATATGTATATCACTGGACTCTATGTTTCCATTGTAAATTAACATGAATTAACAATATTGCTGCTAACCAAAAAGAAAAGCAAGGTATAATATGCTGATATTCTGACAATAAGACAAATCATACCTTTTGCCATCATCTTTCGAGTGGCTCATTTGCTTTCCAAGCAAAGAACGTGATTACGATTTGGGTTTTAGTAAGGACTTAGTCGAACTGACCCGCTCCAAAAAACTTAAAGGAAAAAAACAAAAACGTCACTGAAATCGCATCCTAAAACACTCACAATCCTATGAACATTTAGAATATTTACAAAAAAAGAACCTAGCGTCTTTATCAGCAAGGCAAGAAGTAGTTAACCGTTTTACAGTTTATCACTTATGCTTTTACGCCATTCTTCTTCTTCCTGAATTTCCTGCATTCTTTTCTCTTTAGTTTTACCGCTTAAAAGTACTGAAATCAATCCTATAACATACGCAATTGGAAACGATAAAAACAGTGCCGTCGTTGCTTCTATTCCAATTAGCATTAATAAAAATTCAATACCAATTGATATTAAAAAAGGGACTAATGTCCACCCCCAAAAACTTCTTCCTCTTTTTCGTGCTAAAAAACCAAGAGTTGTATAAATACAAAACAAGATAGCCCAAATTGTTAACACCAAGATCCAAGCTTTAAGCATGTAATTATCCATATTATTAGTAGTTTATACCTCAGCAACCAATGAGGTGATTAGCAATAAATAGAAGTAGGCTGCCGCCCCATTGATTAGGCACTTCATATTTTAAAATTCAATCTTAAAAACATTACAAAGATATATAATATATCTATAATATTACCAAAGATAGATTATAATGTTACTAATCGCTCAAGCATCTTCTTATAGAAACTATCATTAAAGAACTCTTTCCAAACGCTACCAATAAATATATTGCGGCAACCATCAATATATTCGAGGTCTGGGCGATTAACCATAGAAAAGATTGCTTTTTGTTCCGAGCTAAACATATTCAATTTGTCAATTTTCTTACTAACCAAATTTATATCAATTGAGTTGGTTACTTGGGCTGCCACTACTGCATTTTGATTATTAACACCTAAAATATCAACATCTGAAAAATTGCCGCCAGTACGTATCATTTGATAACATATATGCAGGGGTTCTTCAGCGAAACGCGAACGCAACCATTCAGTACACATGGTTTCAATTGCCGAATTTGACAATTGAGTTAAATCTAACGGATACTTGGCTCCGTAATAGATGCCGTAAACGGCATTCCTTCTTTGGTTTATAGCACTTATGGTAGCCTGCCACGGTATTATACTCTTCAATATGGGATATGAGCTTAAATCAATGCTATTAAATTGCTCACCCCAATTAGGGGTACAATAAGCACTTTTCATTTTTAAACAATACAAGTTGAAGTTGTCTTTTTCTATGCAAAATATTTCTGACCCCTTCTTTATCAATCCTATTTTTGGGAGTTTGCCTACATATGAAGCTATCACTATCACATCACAACTTTTAGCAAGGTTTGCCAATGATATGAAACGCTGAATGTACATCAAGCTTTTATTAAATTGGGGTTTGACTCCACTAATTAATTCATTGTAATATTTTCGATCATTTTCCTCTTTCTTATCATTCTGAATGCAAATAGAAACTATGTTATTATCATACAGGTATGGGATTTCGGACGCAGATTCAAGTGAATAATTACAACGAACCAAGTAGACAGGTTCATTAAAAAGCGGTTCATTTTTCCAAAGAACCTTGACAATCTTTACAACAATTTCAAATAAGCGTTCTTTTCTGAAAGTGTCATTTTCTTTCAGTTCATCGTGGTCTTCGATAGGAAAGTATTTCTTGATAAACACATTGTATATCTGAACGGAAGGCATTTCATAAGATGGACTCCAATAAGAGATATTATTCTTTCTTACGTCTGGAAGCAATGAGTTTATAAACCAACTATACAACTCGGTATATTTCCAAAAAGATTGATAACCTTCTTGTATATCGATGATTCTCAGTTTATCAGTCAAATCATCATCCAAATCGATTCCCAAAACGAAACTGATTGATTTATATCTTTCTAGCTCATTCTGCAAAAATGCTTTCATTAGCTCTTCAACAGAGTAAACCTCTTTTACAATTTCGGAGAAAAAGCTAATTGCTATATCCAATCTCTCGGGACGGTAATCTTCTTTATAGAACTTGACGTATAAAGCAATTAGCTTTTCGGATTTGCTTTCTAAATCTGATATGCTATCTAATACATCGTCGGAACATCCATTAATTGTATTTGTAATTTCGTTGATTCTTGCCTTGTCACTTATGGCAACCTTGCTTTCTAGATATTGATTTATAATCTTGTGCAGGTCGTAGTTTGCACATATAATTTTTGCTAAGATTGATACCCTATCGTTTTGCGAAATCCCATTACCTTCATGACTAAACTGCTCAAAAATAGCCTTTCTGTTTACTGAGAGATTAAAATCATCAAAGAAGTTGCTCGATTTCATAATTGTTTTGATTGCTGCATTATAACCAATCCAATATGAATAATACAAATCATTGCATAACATATTGGAAATGCTCAAAATTAGCAAAAAAAACAAGCACACCGCATAAATGCAGGCATATTAATTGCCGTTACATAAATGCAGTGCTACTTCTACTTTCGTTAAAAATTCACATGAACACGAAAGACACCATATTGACAGAGGAAGAACGTTTGGTTCAAATTGGAACCCATATTCGTCTTTTACGCAAGGCAAATACCAATCTTAGTGCAGAAGATTTTGCAAATGAAAAGGGTTTCGACCGTGTACAATATTCCCGTATTGAAAAAGGAACAAATATCACGATGAAAACCCTTTTAAAGGTAGTTGATGCCTACAATTTATCGCTAAAGGAGTTTTTTAGTTCATTTGAGTGATTGTCTATTATTACCCCAAACTCTTATCATCGTATTTCTTAGGTCATCTTTTGATAGGTTAATGTAACGTTGGCTCATTCCAACATCTTTATGCCCCATTAACTCACAAATTAGAAAAGCCGAAACCATGCCTGAAGCTCCCAAGCGAGTTCCAAAAGTATGCCGAGCTACATGGGACGTCAGATTTTTTTCTATCCCTGCAAGCTTTGCTAAATCTTTCAAATAGCGATTCATAACTTGAATATCAATCCTCGGAAAAACGTGATTTTGAGTATCCTTATATTGATTCTTGTAAACAATTGCTATCGCTTTTGCTTGATTACTGATTGGGACAAATACGGGTTGGCCTGTTTTTACTTGCAACTTTTCAAAAGAAGTCATTTTTTCATCAATATGACTCCATGACAAATCCATCGCATCTGAATACCTCAAACCTGTTTCGCAGCAAAAAATGAATACTTGTTTTGCTAATTTGAGCGATTTACAAGAAGAGGCAGGAATAGTTACAGTTTTTATAGCCGTGTACTCTTTTTCAGATAATGCTACTTCTCTATGCTTTCCATGCTCAATTGTATAATTCAGAAAAGGGTTATCTAACTTTTTTCCAACCTTGATAGAATACCTGATAATCATTTTCAATAATTTCAGCCTCTTTGCTATCGTATTCTGACTATTTGGTATTTGCCTGTCTTCACGTAAGTACTTGGTAAAATTCAACAAGAAAGTATAATCAACTTGATTGATGTTCAGTTCTCTTTTATACTTTGCAATGCAAAATTCGACAAGTACGTTTTTTGTAATCCTTAGATTGTTAACCGATCCTGGTTTCATTTTCCGATAACTTATGTACTTTTCTATTGATTCTGATATGCTTGGGAAAGTAGATTTTCCTATTTCAATTTCATCTTCCTCAAATGGTAATCCTTTAAGAATTCGTTTTAGTTCTTCCAGTTTAATTTTTTCCTCTAATGCATCCCTTCTGCTCATGAATTTGCTATATTCACTCAACCTATCAACTAAATAGGAATTGATTTTTGTCGCCTCTTCACTTCTCTTATCTACCATCTCGGATTCCTTTTGCCAATACTTAGGTTCAATGCTTTTTCCTGAAGCTATTCGATACTGCTTCCCTTCAAAATAGATTAGAAACTCAATTCTTGCTTTTCCGCCCTTCGTTACTAGGTCATCACGAAGAACCAATTTTGGTTGTTTTTTCATTTTTTTAAATTTGATTTTAGTTACGCAAGCACTAATACTTACTTACACGTGTTAACCGCATTTAACATTTATGGGGGGGTCAAACTAAAACTACGCATGATCTAAATTAGTTATATATTTCTGATTATCAATATTATCTGAAGATATATTATATTTATTGAACCGTTATTTATAATATTATATTGAAACTTTAATGAAATTATATAATGAAACTTTTTCTACTCTCAGAACTTTGACTACTTTTGAGAAAAGTAATAGACTATGCGATTTATAGAGTTAGATGATAGCATGAAAGATATACTGATGCGTAAATATGGTAATCATAAAAGTGCAACGGTAAGAAAGCGCGTACGAGCATTAATCCTATCGTCTCAGTACCATTCTATGAAAGAAATAATTGAGGTAACGGGAATGAGCAGAACAACCCTATACCGCTTCTTTGAAAATTGGGATAATTCAGAATTTTCGGAAAAGATAGATTCAATATTTATCAAATCAGGTCGAGGTGCTAAACCCAAATTAGATTTGATAAAGGATGAGCTGCCTGATTTGGCACAACGATATAATGGTCATATTTCGGTTATTCTTAAAGTTCTTAAAGAAAATTATGGGATAACGGTCTGCAGACTAACTTTACAGAAGTATTTGAAATATAATTATAATCTATTATTATGAAAATTAAGAAGGAAACAAAAATTATATTAATATTATTTGCTTTAATGGTAATCAGCATTATAGTCATATCTTTGCCAATTATATTTAATATTAAAATCGAGATTTTTTTATATATAATGCTTGGTATAATTACTCTAAGTGTGATACTATCATATTTGACTGGAAGATCAAAAAGCAAGGCTTTACAAAAGTTATCTTTCATTTTTTATTTTCCTTTATATTTTATCCATTTAATACTAAGTTTTGTAATGCCTACATGCGTTCTATTATTCAACACCATTATTTTGTTTATAGCTTCATTTGGCATTCCATTCTTTATAATGAATCAAATAGATATTTTATTCAATTTTGGATTAAAAAAAACAACAATGCTTTTTATTTGCATTTCTTTCGCATCAATTTTATCGGTTTATTTATCTAAGTATCTGCTGAAATATATTTTAAAATTTTCACCTATAACAATGGATACATATACAGAAAACCCAAAAAACAAATACCTTAAAGAGCTTACATCGATATTCTTTCAAAAAAATAATCTATTATTCTTTATTTATGCTTGTTACTTTATCTATTTAGGAATTATGTCATTCTTTAAAATTCAATATGAGAAACCTTTATTAAGTATTGAAACTGATTTGGCAATATTACAATCATTTTTAGTTTTCATTGCTTTTGCAAATATGATTGTAAAGTCAAAAGATGTAAGTTTAGCCCCACAAAGAATCCTTTATATTTATTCTAAAATAATATTTGATGATGATATAATTGATAATAATGAAAAAATAAATACATTCACAAACCAAGAGGCCAAAATTGAAAAGGATTAAAACAAGGATTGTTTTTTTGGTACATTACGATAAGTTGTGATAGTTCAAATCTTGAATTATAATGGTTATGGTTAGATAATAAGGTATTTAGCCAACCAATACATCCATCAATAAATCAAATAATAAACCCGCCAGGTACCTCATAGAATCCTTGTAACCAACTGAAATTCAGTATACGGTTGCAAGGATTCTTTTTTTTTGAATTCAAAAAAATGTTTAAATCTCATTTTTTACACAAGATAAATCCTTGTCTTTATAAAAAATGACGTTCCTTTGCACCGTCAATCAATCGATAAATCCAACAATGGACGATAACCCTGCAAAACAGAAATTAATTATTCATCCTGCTGACTAGCGAGGTTGCCTGTTTTAAATAGGCATGTTGTCTTCCCTTGTCAGCCCATAAGGTAGAAGGTAACATGACCACAATCAACACCTTTTTTTTTAGCCGTGTAGTCGGATGTAAGGTATTCGACGAGCATAAAAATTGCCTTGGCAAGGTAATCGATTTTGCGTTGGACCTAAGCCAGGCTCCATCCATTGAAGGCGAGCCCTTTCGACCACAGCTGAATGCCATTCTGGTCAAGCATAATAAAGAAACATACTGCCTATCATTTTCTCAGATCTCAGTTACTACGTCGGAAGGACGATACCAGATCTTTGTCAATGGCGTTTCGCAGATTGATGCCAACATAGCCGGTGAAATTTTGTTGCTTGGACAAGGGTTTCTCGATCAGCAAATCGTTGACCTTAATGGACGCAAAGTCGTTCGGGTAAATGATATCCAACTGGTGAGTCTTTCAAATGCCATCTATGCCATTGCCGTTGATGTTGGCATAGAAGGTCTTCTTCGCCGCCTGGGAGTCGCTAAACAGATTGGGGCAATTTTGGGCATCTTTAATGGGAAAATTTCGTCTCATTTCATTTTGATGGACGACGTGGCGGCTGTGGACAATTCCAGCTACAACATCAAATTATCCAAGACTTCATCGAAGTTGGATAAATTACATCCGTCCGACTTGGCCGATATCATAGAGGAGTTGGGGAAAAAATCGCAAACCTCGATTTTTTCATCGCTTGACGAAGAAATGGCTGCTGATGTGCTCGAAGAACTGGATACCCACGAGCAAATTTACATCATTGAAAGCCTTTCGGTGGAAAAGGCGGCAGACGTGCTTGAAAAAATGCCAGCCAACGAAGCGGCCGATATTTTGGATCAGCTGGAGGATGACAAGGCTGAACTGCTGCTTAAGGAAATGAAGAAAAAATCGTCGGAAGAAGTTCGGGAGTTGCTCGAATACCCCGACAATTCCGTAGGCAGTTTCATGACCACCGAGGTGCTGTCATTTACTCCAGATGTCAGCATTAACAGTGTTCTTAATCATATTCGGAAGATAAAGCCAGAAATGGACATGCTCTACAATATATTCGTTGTAGACGCCAAAGACCACTTGTTTGCAACCGTATCGATTCGCGATTTAATCGTATCTCAACCGACCATGCTGTTGAAAGATGTCATGAAGTGCGATCCGATCAGCGTATATGATACCGAAAAGATGGACTCGCTTGCGGAAATATTTTCCAAGTACAACCTCCTTTCCATTCCGGTCACTAATAAGCAGGAAGCGCTTGAAGGCATGGTCGTCATTGACGATGTGGTGGAGGATCTTGTTGGTAAGCGCCGTACCCTCTAAGTTAAGTCAGGTTCGAGTCGAAGTACGAATCATCCAAAAAAACAGTGAAAACTATGATTAATTGGAGGAACAAAAAAGGTCTCTTTGGAAAGATTGCGCTATTTCTTGCCATTCTCGGACCAGGAATCATCACCGGCAGTGTCGATAACGATGCCGGTGGCATTACCACTTATTCGATAGCTGGTGCCATGTATGGGTACAATATGCTGTGGACGCTTATTCCCGCATTTATTGTGCTTCTTGTTATCCAGGAAATGAATGCCCGAATGGGTATCGTTACCGGGAAAGGTTTGGCTGACTTGATTCGGGAGAATGCTGGCGTGAAAATAACGTTTTTCATTTTTATAGGGTTGCTTATAGCCGACATTGGCAATACCACCACTGAGTTTGCAGGCGTTGCCGGTAGTATGGAGATATTTGGAATCAGCAAGTATATTTCGGTGCCGATTGTGGCTGCAATGGTTTGGATTCTCGTTGTTAAGGGAAACTACAAATTTGCTGAAAGGATCTTTCTGATATTCAGTGTATCGCTGTTGGTATACATCGTCTCGGCTATCATGGGACATCCTCATTGGGGTGAGATTGGAACGGCCATTGTTCACCCACACCTTCCCATTAACGAGCAAAGCATTGCCTTGACCATTGGAATCATTGGTACCACCATTGCTCCTTGGATGCAATTCTACATGCAGTCTTCGGTTATCGAAAAGGGGCTGAAGATGAAGAACTACAAATACTCCATCATAGACATTGTGGTGGGCTGTATAGCCACTGTGGTTGTGGCATTTTTCATCATTGTTGCCTGCGGATCAACGCTACATACCAATGGCATTACCATTAATGAGGCCAAGGATGCTGCAATGGCATTAAAACCATTGGCAGGTGAGTTTGCCGGAGAGGTGTTTGCCTTCGGTTTATTTGTAGCTTCCATCTTTTCGGCAACCATTCTTCCGCTTGCAACGGCTTTCTACGTATGCGAGGCATTCGGATTTGAAGCAGGTATTGACAAAAAATGGGATGAAGCAAGAGAATTTTATATTTTGTATACCAGTATTCTTGCTATTTCCGCCGGAATAATCCTGCTCCCAAATGCTCCGCTGATTCTGATCTCTCTTTGGTCTCAGGTAGCGAACGGGCTGCTGCTGCCCGTAGTACTCATATGCATGATGCTCATTGTAAACAACAAACGTATCATGGGGCAATATGTGAACAAGTCTGTTGCAAACGTTATCGGATGGGGGTCAGTTGCCATTCTCATTGGCTTGTCGGCAACACTTCTTTTTATGCCAATCGTTCAGAAATTGATTCAGTAACCTATTTCTTTTTTTTTGAAGTCTCAAAATATTTGTTAATTTTGGAACTTGAATAAAAAGAGCGAATCACGTAAGAATTCGTCATTGAATTGATCTATATTTTCTATCCAGTAATAACTTAAATTGTTCGTATTATGAAAAACAAGCTTTTAGCCGTGCTTTTTGCGGCTACTGTTTTGGGTTCTATCAGCTATGCTCAGGGGCCTCAAGCGCCTCCACTTGTTGCTGGCACGACTCCCCCCATTGAAGATTTCAAACCTTCAACCTACAACCAACCGGGTCAACAATATCCGATGGTGAACTCGCAGGGGTATGCCCGCTTTAAAATTACCGCTCCACAGGCTCAGAGCGTCGTTGTCGGCCTTGGTTTGGGCGGCGCCAGAGGTGGTACGCAGTTAGTAAAGTCTGAAGACGGATCTTGGATGGGAACTACATCCGGCCCGATGGACGAAGGTTTCCACTACTATCACCTCACCATTGATGGTGGTACGTTCAATGACCCGGGTACGCTGAACTTTTATGGTTCAACCCGTTGGGAAAGTGGCATCGAGATTCCCGCAAAGGATCAGGATTTTTATTTGTTGAAGGATGTTGCTCATGGTTTAGTTCAACAAATTTTATTCCCTTCGAAGAGCACATCGACCTCTCGCAGGGCTTTTGTTTACACACCGCCGGGATATCAAAGCAATTCAACGACCCGCTATCCGGTGTTGTACCTGCAACATGGTTGGGGTGAAGACGAAACCGCTTGGAGCAACCAAGGACATGCGAACCTGATTATGGACAACCTGATTGCTGCCGGTAAGTGCAAACCGTTCATCATTGTGATGACCTACGGTATGACCAATGAAGGTGGTGGTCCTGGTGCTCGTCCTGCCGGTCCTCGTCCCGCTGCTGCTGGCGCCCCTAGCGCAGCTCCTGCCGGTGCTCCCGCTGCAGCTCCTGGTGCTGCTCCTGGTGCTGCTGCTCCAGCTCGTCCTGCCGGTGGTTTTGGTGGTATGGGTAGCAACTCCGGATTCGAAGTTGTATTGGTTGACGAATTGATTCCTTACGTGGATGCCAACTTCCGCACCATTGCCAATCAGGACAATCGTGCCATGGGTGGTTTGTCCATGGGTGGTATGGAAACACACGCCATCACCTTGGCTCGTCCGGGTGTATTTTCCCGCTATGCGTTGTTGAGTGGTGGTACGTACACCCCCGACGAAATCAAGGAAAAAGACAAAGTGAAACTGATCTTCATGAGTTGCGGTAGCCGTGAATCCCCAGACGGTGTCAAGAATGCTGCTGTCACACTGAAGAACGCCGGTTTCAATGCTGTTTCCTTCGTTTCCGAAAACACAGCTCACGAATTCCTGACATGGCGTCGTAGCTTGCTCCAACTCGCCCCGATTTTGTTCAAATAATGAACTGAATACGCTATCAAACAAAGTGCCCCGGAAGCTATACTTTCGGGGCACTTTCGTTTCTACTAAGATACCTGGAATCATTTAATTTTCAAGCCTTATTTTCATGTTGTCTTCGCCGGGGAAACCGGTGAATTTATGGTTTATTTTTCCTTCCTTGTCAATAATCAGATAAGAAGGTATAGCTGTGAATCCGTACGAATTCATCAGGAATCTCCACACTTCATCGGAAAGGTAATAGTGCTCACCACCGATTTCCTTTATCTTTTCTTTCCACGTGGCTTTTGGTGATGTGGTATTGGTGAAATACACAAATTTAACGCCCTTGCTTTTTAACTCATCCTTCAGGGGTTCCATCGCTTTATGTCCTGGCATGCAAGGCCCGCACCCAACTATTTAGTTAACAATCGGCTTATGGGTTCACTGATGCTTGGTCAGTGGGGGTTGCTCAACCGGGGTTTGAGCAGCCATCTTAAATGTATAATGCTTTTGTGACATATAACTTATTCCAATCGTCAATATCGAAACAATCATATTTGAAGGTGTAGGGAATAAACCAAAATAATCGACCAATAATTTAAGTCCTGCATAATTAATTAAAAGATTGATCAGTACAACAATCATATATCGAACCAACTGTACTCGTCCACGAATGACTGAATGTGAGAAAGTCACATATCGTTGTAATAGAAACCCGGAAATCATACTGATTGGAAACTTTATTCCTAACGTCGCAATATGTGAACTGATTGTAACAAATCCAAGATCTACCATCTTGTGCCGTAAAACAAAATTATACAGCAGAAAATAAAGAACCCAATCAAAAACCAAATTCATTGACCCGGTTACCCCATATCTGAAAAAGTTGATTGTCATATATTTGCGAAATGGAGGATAAAAAAAGTCTATTATCCTTCTTATCAAACCAAAGAATGTCAAGCAACTATTTCGCATGTATTTCCAGTATTAATTCGGCCGTGAATGTACGATTGATTTGAGATTTATCCAACTATTCAGTTAACTAATGGCTTCTGGATACACTGGAGGTTGGCTAAATGTGTCTCAACCTGCGACACTATTTGCCTAAATCAATGTATGGATTTGTGTGAATATTTTCTATTTCCATACCATGCGCTTTTTCTTCAACTCAGTCTTACAATTCAAGCAATAATGCCTCTGTAAACATAATCCGGCACAAGGATTCTTCTCACAAATGCTCAAAGTACAAACCACAATTCATCCTACAAGGAGCCATCAAACCATGATACTTCAAACCAGGTATCATAATATGAGTATTATTCATTCAATCTCGTATACAACGCACAGAAAGACCGGAGTTATACTTTTCGGCCGTTGTGCTTATGCTTTTTCTAGTGTATTCCAATCTCTTTCCAAAGGCCAAGGCATCTGAAGACGAGAATATTGAAGGAATCCAAAAAAGGCCGTAGTACCCCAAAGAATTGAATGAACCCGTTTCACCCGAGCGGCTACCGCCTGGAAGAGCCGTAAAGCCCCCTTCATTGGTCGCATCGGTATTGGGGCTTATCCAATGAGTTGTTCCGGCCTCTTTGAGTTTTCCACCAGACTGTTCCTCACCACCCAGGTGGTTTGATAGTTCAACCCACTCATCTTGTGTAGGCACATGCCAACCAGCGGGAGCAATCTTGCGGTTGTCAGTTACGGCATACCAATTATACAATCGACCGTAAGTGGTTGAATTACTGGCCGTATTATTGTAATCACAATATGCACCAAAAATAGTATTTTTCCATTCAGTAGCATCCGTCAAATTGGGTATGGATGTTCCATCACGGTATTTTGTCGTTTTAAGGTTTTCTACCATCCATGTATCGGTTCCAATCGTTACATAATGGTACACATTGCCATCAACATCAGTAACTGTACCAGTCAAATCTTTTGTGGTAAAACTCTTTTCATCACCATAGGTTGTTCCAACACTATTGGTTGCATAAGAACGTGCATAAAAGGTTGTACCTGATTGCAAACCAGCTATATAACATAGAAAGGAACCCAATCCTGAACCAATCACTTTCTTGCTTGAAAGGTTGATGGTAGGATTTGAACTCGTACTCCAACAAACGCCACGCTCGGTTACTGGTGCGCCACCATCTTCGGTTATTGTTCCTCCAAGAGTGGCCGTCTTCGCTTTTATGGATGTAACGGTGGTGGTAGTTAGGGTGGCTATTCCATTTCTGGTTGTAAATTCAATTTCATTGCCGTAAGTTGTTCCAACACCATTGATAGCATAAGCTCGAGTAAAATAAGTCATACCTACGTTCAAATCGGTCAGAGAACTTGTAAATGAACCTAAACCTGAACTAACCGCAGTCTTGGTTGAAAGGCTGATGGTAGAATTTGGGCTCGTACTCCAACAGAATCCACGCTCAGTTACTGATGCACCACCATCATGGGTTATTTCACCTCCAAGTATGGCCGAAGTTGTTTTTAACGATGTCGCTGCAGCAGTCGTAATGGTGACTACACCTTGTTGGGTTGTGAAATTTACTTCATTGCCATAGGTAGTCCCAACCGTGTTTGTTGCATAAACACGTGCATAATAGGTCGTATTGGGTAGCAAGTTTGTCAGTGTACACTGAAATGTGTCAGCTCTTGAATGATCAACTACCTTTGTCTCCCTTTCTACGGTGGGATGTTGACTTGTGCTCCAACAGATACCCCGTTCCGATACCGTTAAGCTATCGCCATTGGATGAAACAAGACCTCCACATTGGGCGGTTAGAGCCATAACACTTGTTGGAGTATTGGTAATCAAAGTGAACGACTTAGTTATTACGGTTGCTTGAAGGCTATACGCGGTGCCCATCTTGTTGGTTGCATAGGCACGAACGTAGTAGGTGGTATTTGGACTCAAGTTTGTCAGTGTACTTGAATAATCACCAGTACCATAGGTGTCGGATGTTTTGTTATTTGCAATGGTTGGATAGGGTACCGTATTCCAACAAACGCCGCATGCTTTGATAGGAGTACCCCCGTCGGACGTAATTAAAGTGGTACAATTTACGGTGGCTTCCGTAATAAGGCCTATTTCAGTCAAACCTAGATTCGGTTTGGAACCACCCTCGTCAGGAGAACAACTTATTAAAAGTAAAAGACAGCTTATTAATAAACAGATAGATGGTACAGTTAAAAACTTCTTCATGGTGTCGTAGTGATATTAATCCATCAGACATCGCACAGAAAAACCGGAATTCAATGGGATATAGATTTGCGAAGAAACATAGTTTAAATTATCTCTCAATTCAAAGATTACACCGGTCGAATCATAAGAAATAACATTTTCCCACCAGCTTCCGAAGGTATTAATATAACTGTAGTAACCATATTTACCATTGCGGAGGCCACCTGGAAGTGCTGTAAAGCCCGATAAATTGGAAGCACCAGAATCCGTCGCCCAATGAGCTGTTCCGGCCTCTTTCAATTTATTTGCGACATAAATGCCACCATTTAAATAGCCAGCCAAGATACCCCACTCGTTATTAATGGGCACATGCCAACCTACCGGAGCGAGTTTATGACTATCTCTTACTGCATATAAATTATACAACCGACCGTATAAGGTTGAATTACTGGGCGTATTGTTATAGTCACAGTAAGCTCCTGTTTTCTGTTTGCACCATTGGGTACCATCCGTTACATTGGGTATGGGAGTGCCATCACAGTATCTAGTAGTCTTAAGGTTTTCAACCATCCATGTTTGAGTTCCAATAGTAACAAAATGGTACACATTGCCGTCAATGTCGGTCACTGTACCTGTTGAGCCCAATGTACTAAAGGATATATTATCGCCGTATGTCGTGCCAATACTGTTGGTCGCATAAGCACGGATATAATATCGGCTATCGGCTGTCAATCCTGTCAACTTGCCTGAAAACTGACCCACTCCTGAGCCATTCACTGTCTTGGTAGTCAAGTCAACTGTGGGATTTATGTTTGTGCTCCAACAGAGTCCGCGTTCAGTTATTGGAGCGCCGCCATCATCGGTTATGGTCCCTCCAAAATAGGCCATTGTTTTCACTACAGCTGTTGCTTCATGTGTGGTGATTGTGGCGATTCCTTCTCGTGTCGTGAAACTTATTTCATTCCCGTAGTTTGTTCCCAGACTGTTTGTGGCATATGCACGGGCATAATAGGTGGTATTGGGTAGCAAATTTGTCATAGTACTCTGAAAGCTGTCTATCCGTGAGCGATCTACCGTCTTAGTTTCCAATTCGATGGTAGGATTGTTGCTCGTACTCCAACACAGGCCTCGTTCCGTAACCGTCAAGCTGTCTCCGTTTGATGATACAACACCGCCACAGGTTGCTGATTGGGCTTTTATGGATATTGCCGGTAGAGTGGTCAAGTCAAATGATTTCGTCGTGAAGGATGTCTGAATGCCATATGTGATGCCGCCTTTGTTGGTGGCATACGCCCGGACATAATAGGTGGTATTGGGACTCAGATGTGTCAGTGTGCTTGTGTATTCTCCCGTACCATAGGCATCTGATGTCGTATCATTTTCAATAGTTGGTTCAGACGTTGTATTCCAACAAACGCCACGTGCAGTAATGTTATTTCCGCCATCGGATGTAATCAAACTGACACAGGTTGCCGTTGCTTCAGTAACAATTCCAATTTCGGTAGAGCCTAATTCCGGTTTAGGGATAATCTCATCAGGAGTACAACTTGAAAGCAGGAAAAGATAGCAGACGACAGAAATAATGGAGGATACGGCGAGAAGCTTTTTCATGAAATTATGGCAATTATTAAATAAAACAAGTATTTATGAGTTTTATTTTAATCTAATTCGGCGGTGAATGTACGATTGATTTGAGATTTATCCAACTATTTAGTAAGAAAACGACCGTTTAGTTCATTCCTGTCAGCACTTTTTCCAGTAGTAAATTAAACGCTGTCGGTTTCTCTATCATTGGATAATGTCCGGTTGTGGAGATAGTCTCCACTTGAAAACCCGTTTTACAATGGTTTTTCAGTCCGGTTTCGTTTGTTGGAGTACCGTCACTGTTTATCAAATACAGCGTGTAATTAAGCTGTTCCAATCGTTGTGCATCGGTAGAAGCGTAGTGCATTTGGGTCATAATTGTTCCATAGCCAATAGTGGGATCGCTTGTTGCAAAATCTGTTTTTACCCTGTCTTTTACTTCGGTTGACGTTGTTGGGTGAAAAAGCATCAAGTCAGCATAGAAAGGTGCTGCATGCGTGAAGTCCGTTTCAAGCAGTGGGAAAAAGTCGGTCATTTGTTTCAGCTGATCCGGTGGCAATACCACATCAATCGATTTGAACGTATCAACACCGACAATGCCTACTATTTTTGGATTGTTGGTCAATGCTGTTTGCAACATGATTTCGCCTGCCATAGAATGTCCGATGATGACAACATGGTTCAGGTTCAACGTGTCAATAAATGCTGTAATATCATGGGCATATTCTTCAATGGTGAAATGAGTTCGTTTGGCTATGGATGCGCCAAATCCTGGGAGGTCAACGGCGTAAACCGTGTACGACTTGGAAAAATAGTCTACTTGTTCCTTCCAATACGTAGCGTCAATACACCATCCATGTAAAAAGAGGAGCGTCGTGTCGCCTTGTCCTTGTTGAAAATAATTGATTTCAACGTTGTAGTCTCTGAGTGTGATTTGTTTTGCTTTCATGCCTTATGTGTTTGAATTTTCAGCAAAGCTAAAAGGCACATAGGACAGCCCTTTGTCAGGGGTTTGAAAATAATCGTTTAGATCGTTCTTCTAAATAGCGTTCCATACTGAATGTCTTGCTGGATGGTGTCTAAATGCAAACTTGTTGGAGCCCACGGTTTTTGAAATCCAATCCGTGAATCTAAAAATTCCAATGTGTCCTTGTCTTTGAGCGATAAAACAGCTTTGATTTTTAGCAGGGCCGATTCGTAGTTTTCTTTCAGAGAATCTTCGGTATGGTAGTTTAGGATTTTGCTGGTGGTGACCAACGCTCTTGCCTCTTCAATGGTGAACATGACAGGTGGCAACCGATACCCTTCCACTAAAAAATAGCCTTTTCCTTCTTCTTCGCCTATTGGAACCCCCGCCAGCCGTAACGTTTGAATATCTCTATAAATTGTCCTGTTTGTAACTTCAAACCGTTCAGCTATTTCACGGGCAGTTGTCAGCCGTTTAGCCTGAAGTTGTATGAGTATGCTTGTTAGTCTGTCAAGTCTATTCATTGCCTGTGAAGTGTTGTCAAATTACAAAAATAAGAAATGCTACCATCAACCTGTTTTCCTCCCGGCGAAACAGAAACGATCATTGGGAAAACCCTGATTTCTCCCGAATTCGTAAGATTATGACAAGGAAATCAGATGCCTCTTGAAGTTCTTAAAATATACTAATCCAGTGATATAGGTGATAAATATGAATCCACATATCCACATTACTTTTTCTGATGTTCTGATTGTGTTGTACGATAAAACATCAATTAGCCCCAATATGAAAATAACAAGAGCTCCGATACTTCCAAGTGCAAGCATAAAATCAGCAAGGAAGTTATGGGTCAAATGCAAATAGAAACCAATTATTGAAACAGGGATACCGATCCACAGGGACAGTTTGTAGGCTATCACTTTATTTCTGTTTGTCATATAAATAGCGTTAATAGGTTTCAAAATTGTGTTTGGTTATGTTCAATTATATATTCTCAATATAAGTCTTACCCAAAATTCTTTTTCCTATTTTCGAATAGGCCCAAGGATAATAAATCCCGACAGTGACCAACGTCAACAACAACTGTCCCCAAATAAACAGAAAATCACCTTTAGCATCCAACTCAAAGCCAAAACGCAAGGTCTTATCTTCACTCTCAGCAATGGTCTTTTCAGCAAAGTATTTGTATAATTTCAAATATCCCAAAGGCATATAGATTCCCAAAGTCACTATTATAAGCAACATCTCAATTCCTATTTTTACGCAAGAGGGTCCAATTTCCGTTTGCCATTTTAGCTGATACTCTTTGAAACTAATATTTACCATCCATTTGTATAAAAGATACAAATACGGAATCAGAATAATCATTGTTACTACCTGGTAAATATAGGAGTGAATAAAATTCTGATTAATGTTAATTGACAAGATTCTAATTACCACAGATAACAAGATTATAGGAAGATATAGAGAAACTAAAAGCAATAGAAATAGTTTGCCTCCTTTTCCATGGAATTCAAAATTGGAATCATTCAACGAGCTTTTATTTATAAAAAATCGAGTTATATCCTTTATAAACCACGCCATATATATTGTCAAGGTGATTATACTGAGAAATACTCCTAAAGCCGATTTTCCAAGGTAAGTACCGAATTTACCTTCAAACCGTACTTGACGACTCGAGTAGTTGACACCCTCAATAGTAATCTTAATTATGAAAAATGAAATAAATAAAGCCACAATCATGACTCCCACTAATAGAAATGAATACAAATGACTCGATGACCCACCTTTATCCACATCCGTCAACATTTTAACACTAAACCCATAAGGCAAAACAACCAAAAACCAAAACACCAACCACAACGGCAGAAATTTCTTACCAGTCAACGTAAAATCAAAATAGTTTTTCATGATTCTTAATTTTTTTAATTCCAAATAGCCGTATACGTTCTTTCTTGTAATCCCCATGAAATTAATATACTATCCAACTCTTCTGAAGTAATCGCCTTTGCATCAGGAATATGATCATTAGATTTCCATGTTGACAGTGTATTCGTTCGCTTTGAATGTCTAAAAATATTCGGATATACATATTCGATTTCAATCTTAAGGTTTAAGCTATCATTTATAAAATCATCGTCCATCCGGTCATATCCAATCAAATCGCGATATATAGTTTTTGAAACATGTCGAATTGAGGCTTTTGAAATCGACTGGTAATAGATTAGTTGTTTATTCATAAGCACCAATTGCATCGATGAATCTATCTGTGGTAAATGAAGGTCGAGATTGCGTTCTTGTTCTTCACCTAAATAATAGGAACTTCCAAACGGATAAAAGAATAAGCAACTGATTATCAATAGTAATGCGTTTACTATTTTTTGAATAAATTTGTAGCTCCCATTATTTTCAATCTTCTTGGTTTTCTTTAAGTGATACATTATGACGCTTATAATAATTAGTAAAGCGACAATTAATGCAAAAAGTGAAAATGTTCTCATTGATTTTTACTGTTTGGAAATTCGGCGATGAATGTACGATTGATTTGAGAATTATCCTACTTTTTGGTAAACAAATGTTTGTTTTTTTGTTCACTGCGGTTTGACCGGAGGGGGTTGCAGTGGAGTGGGGTGGGTGTGTTTTACCGGCTGCTTGGAGATCGGCGTGAAGAAATTGAGGTGTATGGAGGCGTTAAAAAATCTCATCTTCGAGGAGGAAGCGCCAGCGACCGACGCTTTGAGAGTTGTACCGGAATGCCTCAATTTTAGCCGAGTGGACCGTAACCGGTAAAACACACCCACCCCGCGGAACGGAAACAGTCTAGTAGGCTGGGAGCGAGGGGGTATTGGAGGCTTTTGTGGGTAAAGAAAAAAGGGCCTCTAAAAGTGTTGAACTTTAAGAGACCCTCCAACTTGCGGAAGGAGGGGGATTCGAACCCCCGGTACAGTTACCCGTACGTCAGTTTAGCAAACTGGTGGTTTCAGCCACTCACCCACCCTTCCGGGTTGTAACTAAACGCTTTTCGCGGTGCAAAGATAGAAAAGTCTTTTTACCCACCAAAAAATGCCCCTGTATTTATTCTAAAAAAAAAGCCTAATTTTGGGTCAGAAAACAACACAAACATGGTCTTTACACAGCAAAAAAAAATACGTAATTTTTGGTTGGGAGTAGCCTTAGTGGTCGGACTTGCCGCCCTATTGACACTGGGTCATTCATCCTTGAAACAGAAGGAACCTGTCAGTTTCTATGTTTACCCCGGTGACACCAAAGAAATGATTCTGGAACACCTCAAGGAAGCCGGAAAAACACAACACGTTGGGCGTATCTCCTTTTTGATGGATCGAATGGGGTATAAGCCACCGTTTCCTTCCGGGCACTACAAATTAGCACCCGGCTTGTCCGACTTTAAGTTGGTCAGACGGTTGAAGTCGGGCATACAAACACCGATACGATTGACATTCAACAATGTACGCACGGTTGAACAGTTGGCAGCCAGGCTTTCCACCCAGTTGCTGGTTGATTCCACCAGCCTGTTAACCTGCTTGAAAGATACAGGCTGGATACGAAAAGAAGGATTCAATCAATACACCTATACCTGCGTGTTTCTTCCCAACACGTATGAAGCTTGGTGGAATGCACGACCCGAAGCCATCCGCGACCTGCTCATCAGGGAATACCATAAATTCTGGGACGAATCGCGGGTAAGTGCCGCCAAAAAACATCGGTTAACCCCGATAGAAGCGCAAACGCTGGCTTCCATCGTGGAAGAAGAAACCAACAAGGGCGATGAAATGTCGAAGGTGGCCGGACTGTATTTGAATCGACTGAGCATTGACATGCCCCTTCAGGCCGACCCCACCTTGAAATTTGCAGCCGGCGATTTGACCCTGAGGCGTATATATAAAGTACTCATGAATATCGAATCGCCCTATAACACGTACAAACACACAGGATTGCCTCCCGGACCCATTCGCATCACCTCCATCAGAGCCATTGAAGCGGTCTTGAACGCACAGCGTCATTCGTACCTCTACATGTGCGCGAAAGCTGATTTTTCCGGTTATCACGCCTTTGCCACCACGTTGAATCAGCATACCAAAAACGCGATTGCCTATCACAAGGCCTTGAATGAACGAGGAATCATAGAGTAAATTGACTACCTTCACGCTTGAAACATAATTGGACACGCTATGAACAGTTCGCTTTTGCTGGGAGATGAAGCCATCGCCCAAGCGGCATTGGACGCCGGTATTTCCGGTGTTTACGCTTATCCCGGCACCCCATCTACGGAAATTACCGAATACATACAATCATCCCCCAAATCGATTAACGATTCGGTTCATTCACATTGGTGCACGAATGAAAAGACAGCCATGGAGGCTGCTCTCGGGCTTTCCTTTGCCGGCAAACGGGCCTTGGTGTGCATGAAGCACGTTGGGGTCAACGTGGCAGCCGATGCCTTTATGAACGCCGCTATCACAGGCGTAGTAGGCGGTCTGGTCTTTGTGGCCGCCGACGACCCATCCATGCACTCGTCACAAAACGAACAAGACTCCCGTTTTTACGGACAATTTGCCCTGATACCCATTTTCGAGCCCTCCAATCAACAGGAAGCCTACGATATGGTGTTCGAAGCGTTTGACCTGTCCGAATCGCTCGGAACACCTGTCATGCTGCGCATTACAACACGTTTGGCACATTCACGATCGGGTGTAACCAGCCGTTCGGCACGTCCGCAAAACGAGCTGCATTTTTCCACGAATCCCAGGCAATTCGTCTTGTTGCCCGTCAATGCCCGCGTCAACTACCAGGCCTTGCTCGACAAACAGCCCGAATTCTTACACCAATCGAACAACTCTACGTACAACCAACTCTTTCCCGGGAAGGACACCAGCCGCGGATTTGTTGCTGCGGGGATAGCGTACAATTACCTGATGGAGCATTTTCCCGACGGCTGCGCCAACCCCGTATTGAAGATTGGCCAATATCCCTTGCCCATTAAACAGTTACGGGAACTGGCAGAAACCTGCCAGGAATTGGTGATACTGGAAGAAGGGTATCCACTCATTGAAGAAGCCTTATCCGGCCTGTTGGGCGTAGGCCTTGTGGTGAAAGGAAGAAAAAGCGGCTTTTTGCCACGAACCGGTGAGTTTAATCCCGATATCGTGGGCGCAGCGCTTGGTTTTACCACGCTGACAGAAGTGCCAGTTTCTGAATTGGTCAAGGTGCGTCCACCCTCGTTGTGCGTGGGTTGCGGGCACCGCGATGTCTTCGAAGCCCTTCAGGTGGTGTATCACGAACACGAGGAAACCTGCCGCATTTTTGGCGACATCGGTTGTTATACGCTTGGATACCTGCCTCCGTTCCGCGCCATGCACACCTGCGTAGACATGGGCGCCTCTATCACCATGGCCAAAGGTGCAGCCGATGCAGGGCTCCTGCATGCCGTTGCCGTGATTGGCGATTCAACGTTCACCCATTCGGGCATGACCTCGTTGTTGGATGCCATCAACGATCAATCCCCCATCACCGTCATCATTTCCGACAACGAGACCACGGGTATGACGGGAGGACAGGATTCGGCCGGTACGGGCAAACTGGAGGCCATCTGCCTGGGGTTGGGTGTAGATCCTGAACACCTGCACGTTAGGATTCCACTGAAAAAGAATTACGAAGAAATGGTGCAGCTGTTGCGCAACGAAATGGCTTACAGAGGCGTTTCGGTTATCATTCCCCGTCGTGAATGCATTCAGACGATGGGCAGAAAAAAAAGGAAGTAAACATGAAGATGGATATTATACTATCGGGCGTTGGAGGGCAGGGCATCCTTTCCATAGCCGCCGTTATCGGTGAAGCAGCCGTACACCAACAATTCTACCTGAAACAAGCTGAAGTTCACGGCATGAGCCAACGCGGAGGCGACGTCCAGTCGAACCTAAGGATATCAGACAAGCCCATCTATTCCGATTTGATCAGCAAGGGCAAGGTTGACTTGATTATTGCCCTGGAGCCCATGGAAGGACTGCGTTACACCGGATGGCTTTCACCAAACGGTTGGTTGGTCACCGGTAAGACGCCGTTGATCAACATTCCGGATTATCCGAAAGAAGACGTTTTGTTGGAAACCCTCGGAAAGAGGCCCAGAACGATTATTCTTGACGTCGATGCCATTGCCAAAGAGCTTGGATCAACCCGTGTTTCCAACATGATCGTTTTGGGAGCTGCCACACCCTTTATGGACATCAGTTATACCGCCATAGAGGAAGGTATTGCCCGTCTTTTCGGCAGAAAAGGCGAGGAGGTTGTTGCTATGAACCTCAAGGCACTGGCAGCCGGAAAAGCCTTAGCCGAAAGCAGTATCAACTAAAAACGAATGGCTTAACCTAATCCTTCGATCATGAAAAAAACGACCATCATTGATTTGTTCAACGCCTGCGTAGATCATTATGCATCCAGTCCTTTCCTGTGGGAAAGAGACGATAATGCCTTTCGTGCCACGACCTATGGTCAGTCTCGAGAGAAGGTCATAACGTTGGGCGGCGGACTGATGAAGGTGGGACTAAAGAAAGGTGACCGCGTTGCCTTGCTTTCAGAAGGATGCAATGCCTGGTTTATCGGAGAATTGGCCATCCTGCACGCCGGTGGTGTCAATGTTCCCTTATCCATCAAGCTGAACGAGCCTTCCGATTTAACGTTCAGGCTGAATCACTCGGGCGCCCGTTTCATTATGACGTCATTGACCCAACTGCATAAGATCAGGGCCATCAAGGAGACATTGAAATCGGTGGAGCTCATCATTGTGTTTGGCGCTTCCGAAACGGATGTACAACGGGGCGAATGCACCTTGGACAGCCTCTATCAACAAGGGATGGAATGGAACGCCACCCATCCCGGTGAATTGAGCGCCATGGCCACTTCGGTTCAAGGTGACGATTACGCCAATATCTCCTATACCTCTGGAACAACAGCCGATCCGAAAGGCATTCTGCTGACACACCGTAATTACACGGCGAATGTTGAACAGGCACTTTCCCTGATGACCATTCCCACTTTTTACCGAACGCTGCTTATTTTGCCCCTCGACCATTGCTTCGCCCATGTGGCTGGTTTTTATAGTTTTATGGCCTCTGGTGCCAGCATTGCTACGGTTCCGGTGGGAAAAACGCCCATGGAATCGTTGAAGAATATTCCGCTTTCCATCAAGGAAATACAACCAAACCTCTTACTAAGTGTACCCGCATTGGCAAAGAGTTTCAAGGGAAACATTGAAAAAGGGGTAAGGGAGAAAGGACCTGTCATCGAAACCTTGTTCAGATGGGGCATGAAGGTGGCCATCGCCTACAATAAAGAGGGATTCAATAAAGGAACAAAGGGCACCTGGATTCTCAAACCGCTGGTAAAGCTGTTCGACACCGTGGTTTTTTCGAAATTACGCGCAGCCATGGGAGGCAAGCTCGACTTCTTTGTGGGTGGAGGCGCGCTGCTTGATTGTGACATGCAAAAGTTCTGGTACGCCATCGGCATTCCTATGTATCAAGGATACGGTTTGTCGGAAGCCACGCCAGTTATTTCATCAAACGGTCAGCAGCACCACAAGCTGGGGTCATCGGGTTACTTGGTGAACAACATGGAAATGACCATCCGGGATGACAAGGGCAACATCCTTCCCGTAGGTGAGCGGGGAGAAATCGTCATCAAAGGCGAAAACGTTATGGCCGGTTATTGGAAAAATCCACAGGCAACGGCAGACAGCATCAAGGATGGCTGGTTGTTTACCGGAGATCTGGGCGCCATGGACACCGATGGCTTCTTGTACGTGTATGGCCGGTTTAAAAGTCTGCTGATTGGCAGTGACGGCGAAAAGTACA